>OGFK01001934.1_pt1 | contig 11693 bp, 8 predicted proteins | sample 1570931 | NCBI WGS metagenome assembly OGFK01 (sample SAMEA2581935, study PRJEB24529) | metagenome | biome: Human gut stool | place: China | collected 2011
CTACCCCAGGACACGTTGACTTCACAGTAGAGGTTGAGCGTTCCCTTCGTGTACTTGACGGCGCTGTTGGTGTCTTCTGTGCAAAAGGCGGTGTAGAGCCACAGTCTGAGAACGTATGGCGTCAGGCTGATACCTACAATGTACCACGTATGGCATTCATCAATAAGATGGACATCCTTGGTGCTGATTTCTACAATGCTGTAGATCAGATCAAGACAAGACTTGGAAAGAACGCTATTTGTCTTCAGCTTCCAATCGGAAAAGAAGACGAATTCAAAGGAATCATCGATCTGTTCGAGATGCAGGCCTACATCTACAATGATGAGAAGGGTGAAGACATCACTGTAACAGATATTCCGGAAGAGATGCAGGATGAAGCTGAGCTTTATCACACAGAACTCGTAGAGAAAATCTGTGAGCTGGACGATGACCTTATGATGGAATACCTTGAGGGTGAAGAACCTTCTATCGATGCAATGAAAGTAGCACTGAGAAAAGCTACATGTGAGTGTACAGCTGTTCCGGTATGCTGCGGTACTGCATACAGAAACAAAGGTGTTCAGAAACTCCTTGATGCAATCATCGAGTTTATGCCGGCTCCAACAGACATCCCGGCAATCGAGGGTGTTGATGAAGACGGAAACGAAGTAGTAAGACACTCTTCTGATGAAGAGCCGTTCTCTGCTCTCGTATTTAAGATCATGACAGACCCATTCGTAGGTAAGCTTGCTTACTTCCGTGTGTATTCAGGTGTTATGAACTCCGGTTCTTATGTACTGAATGCTACTAAAAATAAAAAAGAGCGTGTTGGACGTATCCTTCAGATGCATGCCAACAAGCGTGAAGAGCTGGATAAAGTATATTCAGGAGATATTGCTGCAGCAATCGGATTCAAGTTCTCTACAACAGGAGATACAATCTGTGACGATCAGCATCCAGTAATTCTTGAGTCCATGGAATTCCCAGAGCCAGTTATCGAGCTCGCTATCGAGCCTAAGACAAAGGCTTCACAGGGAAAACTTGGAGAGTCTCTTGCAAAACTTGCAGAAGAAGACCCGACCTTCCGTGCTCATACAGACAAAGAAACTGGACAGACAATCATCGCTGGTATGGGTGAGCTTCATCTTGAAATCATCGTTGACAGACTTCTTCGTGAGTTCAAGGTAGAGGCTAACGTAGGTGCACCTCAGGTTGCTTACAAAGAGTCCATCACAAAGCCAGTTGATATTGACAGCAAGTATGCGAAACAGTCTGGTGGACGTGGACAGTACGGACACTGTAAAGTTAAATTCGAGCCAATGGATGTCAACGGTGAGGAGACATACAAGTTCGAGTCTACTGTAGTTGGAGGAGCTATTCCGAAGGAATACATCCCGGCAGTAGGTGAAGGTATTGAAGAAGCTATGAAGTCTGGTATCCTTGGAGGATTCCCTGTAGTTGGTGTTTACGCTAACGTATACGACGGATCTTACCATGAAGTCGATTCCAGTGAGATGGCATTCCACATCGCTGGTTCTCTTGCATTCAAGGATGCTATGAAACAGGGCGCACCTGTACTTCTTGAGCCTATCATGAAGGTAGAGGTTACAATGCCTGAAGAATATATGGGAGATATCATCGGAGACCTGAACTCACGTCGTGGACGTATTGAAGGTATGGATGATCTCGGTGGCGGAAAGATCGTACGTGCGTACGTTCCTCTGTCAGAAATGTTTGGATACTCTACAGATCTTCGTTCCAGAACACAGGGACGTGGTAACTACTCAATGTTCTTTGAGAAATACGAGCCAGTACCGAAGTCTGTACAGGAGAAAGTATTATCCAACAAAAATGCCTAAAATATCATAAAAGGCTTGAAAATCGGCTAAGTTTGAAATATAATCAAACTTAGCCAGGTTTAAAATAGAAAACCAAAACAAGGTTGCCCCATTGAGGGTTATATTTTTAAGGAGGATATTCAAAATGGCAAAGGCTAAATTTGAAAGAACAAAACCGCATTGTAATATCGGTACTATCGGACACGTTGACCATGGTAAAACAACTCTTACAGCTGCTATCACAAAAACACTTTCTCACAGAGTAGAAGGTAATGCAGCAGTAGATTTCGAGAACATCGATAAAGCTCCAGAAGAAAGAGAGCGTGGAATCACAATCTCTACAGCACACGTTGAGTATGAAACAGCTAACCGTCACTACGCACACGTTGACTGCCCAGGACATGCTGACTACGTTAAGAACATGATCACAGGAGCAGCTCAGATGGACGGAGCTATCCTTGTTGTAGCTGCAACAGACGGAGTTATGGCTCAGACTAAAGAGCATATTCTTCTGTCCCGTCAGGTTAACGTACCATACATCGTTGTATTCATGAACAAATGTGACATGGTAGACGACGAAGAGCTTCTTGAACTCGTAGAGATGGAGATCCGTGAAGTACTTAACGAGTATGACTTCCCAGGAGATGACACACCGATCATCCAGGGATCAGCTCTTAAGGCTCTTGAAGATCCAGACGGACCGTGGGGAGACAAGATCATGGAACTTATGGACGCTGTTGATACATGGATCCCAACACCAGAGCGTGCTACAGACAAGCCATTCCTTATGCCAGTAGAGGACGTATTCTCTATCACAGGACGTGGTACTGTTGCTACTGGTAGAGTAGAGAGAGGTGTTCTCCACGTTAATGAGGAAGTTGAAATCGTTGGTATCCACGAAGATATCCGTAAGGTAGTTGTAACTGGTATCGAGATGTTCAGAAAGCTTCTTGATGAGGCTCAGCCAGGTGATAACATTGGTGCACTTCTTAGAGGTGTTCAGAGAGACGAAATCCAGAGAGGACAGGTTCTCTGCAAGCCAGGTTCAATCACACCACACCACAAGTTTACAGCTCAGGTTTACGTATTAACAAAGGACGAGGGTGGACGTCATACTCCATTCTTCAACAACTACAGACCACAGTTCTACTTCAGAACAACTGATGTAACTGGTGTTTGTGAGCTTCCAGCTGGTACAGAAATGTGCATGCCTGGTGATAACGTAGAGATGACAGTTGAACTTATCCACAACGTAGCTATGGAGCAGGGTCTTCGTTTCGCTATCCGTGAGGGTGGTAGAACAGTTGGTTCCGGTGCTGTTGCTACAATCATTGAGTAATTGTTATTAATACAGTTCTTTCAAGGGTTTCCGAGGTTATCGGAAACCCTTTTTTGCGCGAGCAGCTCCTTGAGAAGTCATGGGCAGTTCGCAGTCGTGCTCGCGAAGTAATGAGCTAGAATATGATAAAAAGAGGAGTACAACATGCTATACATAATGCGTCATGGCAGGACGGACTGGAATGTACGTCATAAATTGCAGGGCAGAACTGATATACCTCTTAATGATGAGGGAAGAATGATGGCGGCAGAGGCTGGGGAAAAGTATGCAGATATACATTTTGATGAGTGTTATTCATCACCTTTGGCAAGAGCAAAAGAGACAGCCGAGATTTTTCTCAAAGGAAGAGGAGTACCTGTATATACAGATGACAGACTTGTTGAGATGGGATTTGGAATGTATGAGGGAATAGAGAATTCATTTGCAATAAAGGATTGCCCAATTAATTCTCTTTTTAAAAATCCAGAGGATTATGTGACGGTTGAAGGCGGGGAAAGTTTTGAACAGCTTTTTGCAAGAACAGGGGAGTTTATAGACAATGTAGTTATGCCACAGGTAAATAGTGGCAAAGATATACTGATTGTTGGTCATGGTGCCATGAACTGCAGTATTATAGCAAAATTCAGAGGAACACCACTGGATAAATTCTGGGATGGAATGACTGATAATTGTCAGGTGGTAAAGCTTATATAATATTATAAAACACAATTTTTACGATTTATTCAGACCAAATCATGCTAGGTTTCGTATATAAGTATAGAAGTTAATAAATGAGACTTTGACTTACAACGGAAGGTTAGAATGGTGATTGGGATGAGTAGGAGAGATGGCAGGAGAAAATACAAAAGAAGAGGAAAAAGGAAGAATCAAATATTCCTTGTAATGGTGACTATACTGGCATGTACGGTAGCAATTGTATTAACAGTCAAGATGAATAATCAGAATGTCAGCAAAGGTGTAGCAGTAGGTGCAGAATATACAGCAATTAAGAGCGATGGTAATGTGACGGAGGAACAGCTTTCTGTAAGTGAAGAGACTGTAAATGATTTACCAGATGTATACAGAATAGAATGCTATGAATCGCTTAACCAGAATCCAGAGCTGCCAACAGGATGCGAGATTACATCGTTAACATCCGTACTAAATTATTACGGCTGCAATGTTGATAAAACAACTATGGCGGATAAATATCTTAAGAAAGGCAATGGCAGCTTCTACGAAATGTTTCTTGGTAATCCAAGGGATAACACAAGTTATGGATGCATGTCACAGCCAATTGTTAATGCAGCTAATAAATATTTCAAAGTTAATAATATGTCAGCAGTTGCAAAGAATATAAGCGGAACAGATTTTAAAGAGATTCTTGGTATGGTTGCTCAGGGTGACCCGATAGTAATATGGAATACAATAGATATGAGACAGCCATATGAATCTAAGACATTTGTATTTAATGGGAAAGAATACACATGGATGTCTCCAGAACATTGTGTTGTAATTACAGGATATGATCTTAATAAGAATATTGTTTATATAATGGATCCTATGGAAGGTAATATAACAAGGAATCTTGAGACATTTCAATCAAGATATGAAGCGATGCACAGCCAGGCTGTCTATATTATAGAATAATTAAGGGAGGGCAATATTGTCCTCCCTTTAGTCATGTTATTAGTTTGATTTAATATTGTGCCTTGCATTAAGCTTTTTGGCACAATGTATGAATGCAGGGAACAAAAATGCGTCAGCAGCAATCCATGCGATTGGTGAGGCGAGGCATGCCCCCATGAATCCAATACTTGGAATGAGTATGATGGCTGCAAATGCACGGCCAATCATCTCTAAGATACCTGCTGATATTGCAAATACTGAGAAACCCATACCTTGTATGCAGAAGCGGACTACGTTAACACCTGTAAGCGGAATGTAGAAGCATGCAGATGCAAGAATGAACTGTCTTGTAAGAGCAATAATTGTTGTCTCAGATGCATTAACGAATAATAATGCAATATAATCTGTAGTGAAATACAGTGCAATAAGAGAAAGAACACTGTAAACTGAACCGATTATCATAGCGGAGCGTACGCCCTGACCAAGTCTTTTAATCTTGGCAGCTCCAACATTCTGTCCGGCATAGGTTGCCATGGTTGAGCCGAGTGCATCAAATGGACAACAAGTAAAGTTGAACATCTTAGAACCGGCAGTCATTGCGGCTACATATGTTGAACCAAGTGTATTGACAGCAGCCTGAAGGATTGTACTTCCGATGGCTGTTATTGAATACTGGAGTCCCATAGGAACACCGTTCATACACAGGTTGGTGATGAATCTTCTATCAAGTACCCTTTCTGATTTGTCTCCTTTTAAGATGTCATATTTCTTATACATATATATAAGGCAGGTAAGACCTGAAATTAACTGTGATGTTACGGTCGCCCAGCCGGCTCCGGCAACACCCATCTTACATACAAGAATAAGAAAGAAATCAAGTACAACATTTATAATTGAAGAAAGCACAAGGAAAACTACAGGTGTTTTACTGTCACCAAGCGAACGGATAACGCCAGATACCATGTTGTACAGGAACACAGTTGGGATTCCGATGAATATAACAACTATGTAATTGTAGGCATGGTCAATAATATCTGCCGGTGTATTCATGATATTAAGTATCCTGCGGCAGAATATTACGGATGCAAGTGTAAGCACTATGGCGAAAACAACACTGCATATATATCCGTTAAATACATATTTTCTAAGGTCCGAAGGTTTCTTTGCACCAAAGCATTGGGCAACCGGAATCACGAATCCGTTACAGACTCCCATACAGAAGCCGATTATCATGAAGTTGATAGAACCTGTTGCTCCAACTCCGGCAAGAGCTTCAACACCAAGAGTTTTACCAACGATTATTGTGTCAACAAGGTTGTAGAACTGCTGAAACAGCATTCCGAACAGCATTGGAACTGCAAATCCAAGAATATGCTTGGAAGGCGAACCATTTGTCATGTCTTTTACCATAGGATTTCCTCACTTTCGTATATTTATAAAGCCAAATGATTATACTATATTTTTGCAAACTGTCAAACTGATTTTGCACGAATTTGAATTAATTTAACGAATTATTGTCTTAATATGAAATGTCTGTTAAAATGCATAGGTAATATTTATGCGGAGGCAGACATGAAGAAAACTTTTGATGTTAAGAGACTTACAACGCTGGCATTACTTACAACAATTGCACTGACAATATTTGTTGTGGAATCAGCGATACCTACGCTTGTTCCAATACCGGGAGTTAAGTTAGGGCTTGCCAATATAGTCACACTTTTTGTATTAAAAAGGTATAAATTCAGTGATGCAGCTATTGTGCTGGCTATGAGAATTATACTGGCTACAATATTTACAGGGCAGGCAGTATCATTTATATATAGTGTAAGTGGTGGATTCTTATGCCTTATTGTGATGGCAGCTGTTAATAAATTGCTTAGGGGACAGTATATATTCCTTACAGGTATACTTGGCGCGGTGTCGCACAATGCAGGTCAGATTCTTGCTGCATTTTTCATACTCAGATTGTCAGGTATATTTGCATATATGCCGTTCCTTGTGATAAGTGGCGTTATAACCGGCTTGTTTACAGGGCTTGTGTGCTTCTTTGCAGACAAATATATTCCTAAGAAGTTTACTATGTGATTGATTGGAGGAGCGTGTGAAAAAGAGGGTAATTGCTGTAGTTGCTGTGATTGTTCTGCTTGTCGGGGCAAGTGTGGCTTCTATTATATATATGAAATCAGGAAAGAATAACGGCAGAAAGACCGCTTATATATACAGAGATAACGAATTGTTAAGAACTGTTTCGTTAGATGATGTTAAGAATCCGTACACGTTCAGGATTGAATACGGGGATGGAGAGTATAATGATATTCTTGTCGAGAATGGAAAGATTAAGATTGCTGATGCAAGCTGTCCGGATAAGCTGTGTGTGAACATGGGCTATATATCTGAGCCTTTAATGCCAATCACATGTCTGCCTAATCATCTTGTTATTAGAATTGTGAATGACGGCGAAGAATCGCCGTCACTCGATGGTGTTGTGTATTAATTATTTCATCCAGCGGCCAGAAGCACCACATGGAAGTACAAGTCCGTTACTTGAAACAGGAAGACCTACTTCCTGTGAATCACAGTGTCCGCCAAAGCTCTTAAGTTCTGTGCTTAACATATAAGTAAGAACGGCTGGCTGAAGACCTGTAGTGTATGAATTAATAAGGAAAAATAATGGTTCATCAGAAAGAAGCTGTGCACAAAGCTTAACAAGCGGGTGTATGGCTTCTTCTATTTTCCAGATTTCTCCTTTAGGACCACGTCCATATGAAGGCGGATCCATGATAATTGCATCGTAATGGTTGCCTCTTCTTATCTCTCTTTCTACAAACTTTACACAGTCATCAACTATCCATCGGATAGGCTTGTCAATAAGTCCTGAAGACTGTGCATTTTCTTTAGCCCATGCGACTATACCCTTAGAAGCATCTACATGCGTAACATTAGCACCTGCGGCTGCACATGCAAGTGTTGCTCCACCAGTATAAGCAAACAGGTTAAGAACCTTTACAGGTTCGCTGCCACGCTTTTTCCTGGCATCAGAGATTATCTTTCCAAACCAGTCCCAGTTAGCAGCCTGCTCAGGGAATATTCCTGTGTGCTTGAAGCTGAATGGCTTTAAGTTGAATGTCAGCTCCTGTTCAAATGAAGGACTGTTGTAGTGAATCTGCCACTGCTGTGGAAGGTCAAAGAACTCCCATTCTCCACCGCCCTTAGAACTTCTGTGGTAATGACCGTTCATATTCTTCCAGCCACGCTCTTTCTTAGGAGTGTCCCATATTACCTGTGGGTCCGGGCGTACAAGAATATACTTACCCCAGCGTTCAAGTTTTTCGCCCTTAGAGGTATCTATTACTTCATAATCTTTCCAGTTGTCAGCTATAAACATAATTAAGTATCCTTTTCTATATAAAAATGTGTTGCAGTTTGGTACCGCATTTGTTATTAAATAATTATATACGAAAATATTAATAACTGCAATCGTGCAAAAATGTTTTGAACAGGCTTATTTTATGTTAATATATTTCTATCGAAATCTGATTAAGGGGCGATGCATATTGAAAAATGTTAGTTTAAAGAATATACAGAAGGATATTATTTCAGGAATAATTGTTGCACTTGTGTCAATTCCTATATCAATGGGATATGCACAGATTGCGGGACTGCCTGCGGTGTATGGTCTGTACTGCTCTATTCTGCCAGTGCTTATATATGGATTTGTTACATCCTCGCCGCAGTTCGTGTTCGGAGTGGACGCAACTCCGGCGGCACTTGTTGGTGGAACACTTGCAACGCTTGGAATAGTGTCAGGATCTGAGGAGGCAAAGGCAGTAGTTCCGGCGATAACTTTGGTTGCAGCATTGTGGCTGCTGCTCTTCTTCTTTATTAAAGCAGGGCGTATTGTCAATTATATATCTACACCTGTAATGGGTGGATTTATAAGCGGTATTGGCGTGACAATAATTCTTATGCAGGCAGCAAAGCTTTTTGGTGGCAATGCTGGGACTGGCGAAGCGATACAGCTTGTTATGCATATAGCTGGCGAGTTTGGTTCATTTAATCTGCTCTCGGCAGTGCTTGGAGTCGGAACAGTTGTGATTATTCTTGTTGCGAAGAAGTTCATTCCAAAGTTTCCAATGTCAGTACTTCTTATGGTGCTTGGTGCACTTGCAACTGCAATTTTTCATATTGACAGATTCGGTGTTAAGCTTCTTCCGCATGTTGATAAGGGGCTGCCGGGATTCTCATTTCCTGATATGTCAGTTGTGTTTAAGAATCCGTCAGATATAATACTTCTTGGACTTTCAGTGGCAGGTGTTGTCATGGCGCAGACATTGCTGGCAACTAATAATTATGCCAACAAATATGGCTATAAGGTAAGCAACAACAGAGAAATTCTGGCATATGCTGCTGCAAATGCGGCTTCTGCTGTAATTGGCGGATGCCCTTTGAATGGAAGTGTGTCAAGAACAGGAATTGCAGATCAGTTTGGTTGTAAATCACAGATTATGTCAATAACAGCTTCTCTGACAATGCTTCTTATAGTGCTTTTTGGTACGCCGGTGCTTGAGTATCTTCCTGTACCAATACTTACAGGAATTGTTGTTGCTGCATTGATTGGAATTACTGAATTCAGGCTTGCAGTTAAATTATGGAAAACAGACCATAAGGAGTTTGCAATATTTGTAGGAGCATTTTTAGGCGTTCTGTTATTTGGAACGATATACGGAGTTGTAATCGGTGTAATACTTTCATTCATTGCAGTTATTGTAAAAGCTGTTGAACCGCCGAGAGCATTTCTCGGGGTGATACCGGGACAGGAGGGATTCTATAGTCTTAACAGATACAGCAATGTAAAGAAGATAAAAGGTGTGGTTATATACAGATTTAACGGAGCACTTTTCTTTGCAAATATTAATACATTTGTTGATGATATAGAAAAGAATCTTGATGATAATACTAAAATGGTAATTGTAGACGCCGGAGGTGTGGGTTCTATTGATGTGACGGCAGTTGACAGGCTTATGTCTTTATATAAGGCACTTGAAAAGAAAGGCATCAGGTTCTATATTACAGAGCATGAACACACACTTAATGACCAGTTAAGGGAACTTGGCGCAGGCATGCTTGTTGAAAAAGGTGTTGTAAGAAGAACTATTCCGCTTGCCTTAAGAGATGCAGGGTTTGACAGACCTTATCCTGTTGAGGAGGGGGAAGGAGAGCAGGCTGTTTCTGGTGAGGTACATGAGGACAACGAAAGGCTTGCTGAGATTGAGTGGGCTTTTGGTGCAGATGCAGACGAATGGCTTGAGAAGATGGCAACAGAGATGGCTGATGAGATTGGCAGTGTCAAGAAAGATGAGAAGAATGTTATTGTTGATGTTGAAAAGCATGCTGCATGGGGAAGAATCGGACTCTTTGATGAGAATGAACTGCTTGAGCGACTTGAGATGCATTTGTTTGACGATAAGAAATATCCGAATCTTGATATTGATGATATTGAGAAAAGAATCGATGAGCGCCGCGTTGTTGTCGAGAAGAAGCTGGCACAGATTAATCCTGATGCAATACAGATGCTTAAGGAACACAGAAAGCAGATACTTGACAGAATGAAGCTTCACAATCCGTATGCATATGAGCATATGATGGAGCAGAAGAAGAAGCATTATGAACATATGAAGAAGAAAGACCCGGAGCTTGCACAGAAGCTTAGGAATTTCTATAATCTTTCAGATGACGACAAATAATTTATATAACGGAGATAATTGTGAATATATTAAATGTTGAAAAGGTCAGCAAGACCTACGGAGAAAAGGAACTTTTTAATAATATAAGTCTGGGAATTAACAGTGGTGATAAGATTGGGCTTATAGGTGTGAATGGAACGGGTAAGTCTACTCTTTTAAAGATTATTGCGGGTGTTGAAGAACCAGATGAGGGACAGGTTGTAAAGGGCAAGGGAATTGAGCTTGCGTATCTTGCGCAGACACCTCTGTATTATGATAATGAAAATGTACTGGAATATGTTATGCGTGGAAAGCATGCAGACAGCCAGCCGAAAGCAAAAGAGATTCTTAACAAGCTTGGAATAACAAATCACGCTGCAATGATGAATATTTTATCAGGCGGTCAGAAAAAGAGAGCAGCACTTGCAAGAACTTTAGTTGAGCCGGCAAGGCTTCTTATTCTTGACGAACCTACAAACCATCTTGATAATGACATGGTGCTCTGGCTGGAGCAGTTTATTAAGAGTTTTAAGGGTGAACTTATCATGGTTACTCATGACAGGTATTTCCTTGATAATGTAACTAACAGGATTGTAGAGCTTGATAAAGCTTCCCTTTATAGCTACGATACGAATTATTCAGGCTTTCTTGAACTGAAGACCCAGCGTGAGGAGATGGAGAGGGCAACTGAGGCTAAGAGACAGAATATATTAAGGAAGGAACTCGCGTGGATAAGAAGAGGATGCCAGGCTCGATCTACCAAGCAGCAGGCACGAATTGACAGATTCGAGGATATGAAGGAGGCTTCAAAGCAGGCGAGAGCAAGATTTGACAAGCAGCTTATGGATATGAATTCAGTCAGCAGCAGGCTTGGAAGAAAGACTGTTGAACTCCACAACATTTGCAAAAGTTTTGGAGAGAGGACAATAATTGACGATTTTACCTACATTTTTCTAAGAGATGACAGAATAGGTATTGTCGGTGATAACGGATGCGGCAAGTCTACGCTTATGAAGATTATAGCAGGCCAGCTTGAACCGGACAGTGGTAGTGTTGAGGTTGGAGAGACTGTAAGAATTGGATATTTCATGCAGGAGAACGAACCACTTGACGACAGCCTTACTGTGCTAGAGTTCGTAAGAAGCATAGGCGAATATGTTACGACGGCAGATGGAAAGGCAACAGCGTCACAGATGTGTGAGAAGT
>OGFK01001939.1_pt1 | contig 11663 bp, 10 predicted proteins | sample 1570931 | NCBI WGS metagenome assembly OGFK01 (sample SAMEA2581935, study PRJEB24529) | metagenome | biome: Human gut stool | place: China | collected 2011
GGCCAGCTCCGCCCAGCGGCGCTGCAAATAGGGGCCGATAGTATCATGCACTCGCTTAACTATGCTCTCTTTCTGCATAAGCTGGATATTGGCCACCGCCACAGCGCAAGAGACCGGATGACCCGAGTAGGTGAAGCCGTGGTTGAACTCGCCCCCCTCCTCCACCAGCCCCTTGGCAACCCGGTCGCTCACCATTACGGCGCCGAGCGGCAGATAACCGGAGGTGATCCCTTTGGCCAGACACATCAGATCCGGCTTGATGCCAAACCCTTCGCTGGCAAACCAGTGGCCGGTGCGGCCAAAGCCGCAGATCACCTCGTCGGCGATCAGCAGGATGCCGTAGTGATCGCAGATGCGCTGGATCTCCGGCCAGTAGCTGTCAGGCGGAATGATGACGCCGCCCGCCCCCTGGATCGGCTCGCCGATAAAGGCAGCCACCTTGTCCACCCCCAGCTCCAGAATCTTCTGCTCCAGCTGACGGGCCCGCTCCAGCCCGAACTCGTGGGCACTCATCCCCTGCCCCTCACCGAAGTGGTAGGGCTGATCGATGTGCACTATGCCGGGAATGGGCAGTCCGCCCTGGGCATGCATCCCCTTCATGCCACCCAGACTCGCCCCCGCCACGGTGGAGCCGTGATAGGCGTTATGGCGACTGATGATCACCTGTTTGTCAGGCTGACCCTTGCTGGCCCAGTAGTGGCGCACCATCCGCAGCACGGTATCGTTGCACTCGGAGCCGGAGCCAGTAAAGAAGACGTGGTTGAGATGGGCTGGCGTCACCTCGGCCAGCAGGGTCGCCAGCTCGATCACCGGCGGGTGAGCGGTCTGGAAGAAGAGGTTGTAGTAGGGCAACTGCTGCATCTGACGGGTAGCGGCATCCACCAGCTCCTGGCGGCCATAGCCCATATTGACGCACCACAGGCCCGCCATGCCGTCGAGAATGCGTTTTCCCTCGGAGTCTTCCAGATAGACGCCGCTGGCTTTGGTAATAATGCGCGAACCCTTCTTGTTCAGGGCCTGAAAGTCGGTAAAGGGGTGCAGGTGGTGGCTGGCATCCAGTTGTTGCCACTCACGGGTTGTCTGCTGCATTTGTTGCTCCTCGGTTCCTTCGATTTAGCAATATTCAGTCGTCAAATAGTCAGGTGCGTTGGCACGTTTGCAGCCACAGTCACTCACGGCGTGTCTGCTGCATTCGTTACTCCCCTGCGCCTTCGATTTGGCAAGATTCAGTCGTCAAACAGTCAGGTGGGTAGCCAGGTAGGCTTGCATGCTCGCAGCCACAACCACTCACAGGTGGCTGCCGCCACCTGACTCGCGTTCCGGTCTCTTCGATACAGGGATCGGGGAGGCCGACTCCGACCTCCCCGTTACAGGGGGATCAGACGTTCAGCAGCAGGAACTCCCGCTCCCAGCGACTGATCACCCCGAAGTAGGTCTCGTACTCTTTGCGTTTGACCGCAACAAAGGCGCGGGTGAAGCGCTCCCCCAGCATCTCCTTGATGGGCTCGCACTGTTCGAGATGGCTGAGCGCCTCTTCCAGCGAGCGGGGCAGGCTGTAGGGCAGGTCATAGGCGCTCGACTTCATCTCCGGCAGCGGCTCCAGCTTCTCCATCATGCCGAGATAGCCACAGGCCAGAGTGGCGGCCAGCGCCAGATAGGGGGTGGCATCGGCACCGGCGAAGCGGTTCTCCACCCGGCGGGCACTGGGATCGGAGAAGGGCACGCGCAGGCCGCAGGTGCGGTTTTCCACCCCCCACTGGACGTTGCGCGGCGCGCTCTCGCCAAAGGTGAGGCGGCGGTAGGAGTTGACGTTGGGGGCCAGCAGGGCTGTCACCGCCGGGGTGTATTTCTGCAAACCGGCGATGAAGTGCATGAACTGTTCGCTGTTGCCGCCGTTCGGGGTACCGAACAGGTTGTGGCCGTTCACATCTTCCAGACTCTGGTGGATGTGCATGGCCGACCCCGGTTCGTCGCTCATCGGCTTGGCCCTGAAGGTGGCATAGATGCCGTGGCGGTGAGCGGCTTCACGCATGGTGCGCTTGAACAGGAACACCTGATCCGCCAGATCGATGGCATCACCATGCAGGAAGTTGATCTCCATCTGGGCGGCGCCGGACTCGTGGATCAGGGTATCCACCTCCAGCTCCTGCGCCTCGCAGTAGTCATACATGTCTTCAAAAATGGGGTCGAACTCGTTGACCGCATCGATGCTGAACGACTGGCGGGCGGTCTCCGGGCGGCCGTTACGACCCACCGGCGGCACCAGCGGATAGTCGGGGTCTTCGTTGCGGGTGACCAGATAGAATTCCAGCTCGGGCGCCACCACCGGCTTCCAGCCCTGCTTCTCGTAAAATGACAGAACCCGACGCAGCACGGAGCGCGGCGCGATATCGATCAGCTTGCCGTTGACGTCGAAACAGTCGTGGATCACCTGTGCAGTGGGCTCCAGCGCCCAAGGGACAAAACGGATGGTGTTGGGGTCGGGATAGAGCTGCATGTCCCGCTCCAGCGGGTCGATCATGCTGTCGTCATCCGGGTATTCACCGGTCACCGTCTGGGTGAAAATCACCTCGGGCAGACGCATGCCCCCTTCGCGCAAAAACTTGTTGGCTGGGATGATCTTGCCCCGGGCGTTGCCGGTGAAATCCGGGAACAGGCACTCCACTTCCGTGATGCGATTGCTCTCCATCCAGCCTTTGATACTGTCCATGTTAAACCCCGACTTTACGGTTGCCATTGGCAAGGGTGTCTAATATATGGAACACCCTTGTTATAAAATTGTAATCAACATCACCATAAAAGCCCGCCATCAAGGGCAATGTCAAGCGGGCGTGTTTAAAAAACTATAAATAACGGCGCATATAATGACCAAGGCGGCACCAAATACTAAACACTCAAATCCGTACGAAGCCCCCCCTCTCATCGTTGCAAAGGCGATGCCAACAGAGGGTGAAGCAGGCGCCAGATCCCGACCAATCCCCCGCAGGAACGGACCATTTTTTTGCAAGGGCGCACAATCCTTATCCTATTTGCTTTGCTTGGCTGCATTTTTTTGGTACAAGGCCCGCCCTGATTTGCACTCTCTTGCATGAAACAGGTGCAAATCGGGATACAAGGGCTTGGTCTGTAGGCAGACAGCCCCCATAAACAGGGATAATTGGGTTAGTAAACTGACTGGTAGTTAATCGTATGTGTGATTTCATGACTGAAGACCAACTGGCCTTTTACAAGGGGCAGATCGAGCGACAGATCGTCGAGCTCGAAGAGCGCCTGAACTCCCAGGCCAGCCAGGCCATCGCCACCGACACCAACGAGATGGCTGATGAAATTGACCGTGCCAGTATCGAGGAAGCCCGCCGTCTGGAGCTGAACCGCATCGAGCACGACAAGCTGCACCTGCGCAAGCTGCGGGGCGCATTGAAGCGCATCAGCGAAGGGGATTTTGGTTACTGCGAATCTTGCGGTGACGAGATCTCCCTCAAGCGGCTGCATGCCCGTCCGGAATCCCGTTTCTGCGTCGAATGCCAGAGCACCAAGGAATTTAACGATACCCACGTGTTCCGTCGCGTCGCCTGATTCTTCGAAGAACCGTCACCATTCTGGTGCAACAGACGCCAGCAAGGCAGGGCACCGCGCTCAAACCTTGCACAACGCCTCGCAGCAAGATGGTGACAAGTTCTGTTAGACTCCGGACACCTTCCGGAATCTACAGGAGAACAGAGAGTGAAATGGCTCATCAAGCTGTGTTTGTGCCTTCCGCTGGGGGTTCAAGCACAGGTTCTGACGGTCAAGGTCCCCAGCCGTCCCGTCAACAATCTTGACCAGGAGTACCAGTACAAGCTGCTGGAACTGGCCCTGACCCGCTCCGGGCAACCCTTTCGCATCCAGCCTGTCGAACTCGACCTCACCCAGTTCACCCTCCAGCAGCAGCTGAGCAAGGGCAAGACCATCAACGTCTTCTGGATGGGCACCTCCAGCGCACTCGAATCCTCCCTGATTGCCGTCCCCATTCCGCTGTTTCGCGGGCTGGAAGGATTCCGGCTGTCATTCATCCACGCAGATGCCCAAGAAAAGTTCAACCAGATCAATACCCTGGCTGACCTCAAACAGCTGAAGGCGGCACAAGGGGTCGGTTGGGCCGATAACAAAATTCTGGAAAATGCGGGCATCCCGACCTTCTCCGGCCGATACAGCAGCCTGTTTCGCCTTATCAACGACGGCGACAAGATCGACTTCTTCCCCCGCGCCCTGGTGGAGATCTTCGCCGAGCGCAGCGAGCTGGTGGCGCAGTATCCCAACCTCGCCATCGAGCAGCATCTGCTGATCCGCTACCCCTTCGCCCAGTTCTTCTTCGTCAGCCCCGAATCCCCCAAGCTGGCCAAGGCGATTCAGACCGGGTTGGAGCGTGCCTATGCCGATGGCAGCTTTATGAAGTTCTTCCATGACAACCCCAAGATCCGCGAAGCGCTCGCCAGCGCCAACCTCGATCAGCGGGTCACCATCGCCCTGCCCAATCCGAACATGACCCCGTTGCTAAAATCCATTCCGGCCCAATATTGGGAGTATCCACCGCAAGGATAAGCATCACGAACGCCTGACCACGAAGGTCAGGCTGCGAGAACACAGTGCGCCAGGGAGGTGCCATGAAGGGAATCCAGGAGTGGTTTGCAGAGTACGGCCAGAGTCATCGCCATCCGGTCAACGTCGCCATCCACAAGCTGGCAGTGCCGGGCATCTATCTCTGCTCGCTGGCGCTGCTCTGGTGTCTGCCACACGGGCCCTTGCCAGAGCCCCTCAACTGGGCAGCAGTGGCGGCCATTCCGGTGCTGCTGTTCTATCTGCAACTGTCGTTTTCGCTGTTCGCGGGGATGGCCGGGCTGACCGCGCTCGGGCTGGCCTTCTGCCACCAATGGCAGGGGCCGCTGTTGTGGCCAGCCGTGGCAGCGTTCGTGCTGCTCTGGATAGCCCAGTTTGTCGGCCACAAGATCGAGGGCAAGCGCCCCTCCTTCCTCGCCGACCTGCAATTTCTGCTGATAGGCCCCGCCTGGGTGCTTGCCAGCCTCTATCGTCGCCTGGGCATTCCCTATTGAGGAGTGCCGGGCCAACAGGAGAGACCATGACACATAACCACACGCGACATAATGCCCTGCGCCGCGCCCTGCCCCTGCTGCTGGGGGCCCTGTTTGCCGGCCCGGCACTGGCTGACAAGGCCGACCCGGTCGGTGAAGTGAGCACCGCCTTCAAGCTGTTTGGCCCCAACCACAAGATCCTGGTGGAGGCGTTCGACGACCCGCGCATCGACGGCGTCGCTTGCTATCTGGCTCGCCCAAAGACTGGTGGCGTCAAAGGCGGACTGGGCCTGGCGGAAGATCCCTCCCACGCCTCCCTCTCATGCCACCAGATTGGCCCCATCACCCTGCCCGAAAAGCTGAAAGCGGGAGAAGAGGTGTTCGATGTCAGCACCTCGCTGGTGTTCAAGGAGCAGAAAGTGGTGCGTTTTTACGACAAGAAACGCAATGCACTGGTTTACCTGACCTACAGCACCAAACTGGTGGATGGTTCGTACAAGAGTGCAGTCAGCGCCGTTCCCATTATGCCCTGGGGACAATAACCAGCCGGTTTGTCCGGTGATAGCTGACCCATTTTGTTGTAATTTGACGACACACACGCTGCGGAGCACATACCATGAAAGTCGCCGTATTCAGTACCAAGAGCTATGACAAAGAGCATTTCAACCAGGCCAACAGCCAGTACGGCTTCGACCTGGAGTTTTTCGATGTGCGGCTGGAGGCCAAAACGGCCCGACTGGCTCACGGCTTCCCAGTGGTGTGTCTGTTCGTCAATGACGAGGCCGACCGCGAGGTATTGACCGAATTGGCCGCCAACGGTACCCAGGTGATTGCCCTGCGCTGCGCCGGTTACAACAACGTGGATCTGGCCGCTGCCAAAGAGCTGGGGCTGAAAGTGGTGCGGGTGCCCGCCTACTCCCCCGAGGCGACTGCAGAACACGCCGTCGGCATGATGATGTGCCTCAACCGCCGCATCCATAAGGCTTATCAGCGCACCCGCGACGCCAACTTTTCGCTGGAAGGGCTGGTCGGCTTCAACATGCATGGCAAGACCGTTGGCGTCATCGGTACCGGCAAGATCGGTCTGGCCGCCCTGCGTATCCTCAAGGGCTTCGGGGTTCGCCTGCTGGTGAACGATCCTTACCAGAATCCGGCAGCCATCGAGCTGGGGGCCGAGTACGTGGATCTCGATACTCTGTTCCGCCAATCCGACATCATCAGCCTGCACTGCCCGCTGTTCAAAGAGAACTACCACCTGTTGAACAAGGAGGCGTTCGCCAAGATGAAGGACGGGGTGATGATCATCAACACCAGCCGTGGCGGCCTGCTCGACTCCAACGCGGCCATCGAGGCACTCAAGACCTCCCGTATCGGCGCGCTGGGGCTTGATGTCTACGAAGAGGAAGAGGATCTCTTCTTCTCCGACAAGTCCAACGAAGTGATCACCGATGACGCGTTCCGCCGTCTGTCCGCCTGCCACAACGTGCTGTTCACCGGCCATCAGGCATTCCTGACCCGCGAGGCGCTGCACGCCATCGCCGATACCACCCTCGGCAATATCCGCGCCATCGAGAGCCAGGGCCGCTGCGACAACGAAGTGGAATAAGGGCTCGCCCTCTCTTCGTCACGCGCCGGGTTGTGAGACCCGGCGCCTTCGGGTAGGCTAGCCCCCCTTTTTTATTCAGGAGTCTGGCGCCCATGTTTATCGGATTTGATTACGGCACCTCCAACTGTGCCGTGGCCGTGATGGAACAAGGTAGCCCCAGGCTGCTGAATCTTGGTGCATCCCGCTACCTCCCCTCCACCCTGCATGCTCCCCACCGGGATGCTATCGCCGGTCTGTTGGCCGAAGGGCTGGCCCCCGCCCAGCAGGCGGAATACCTCAAGCTGCGTGGCCCCGTGGTCACCCGCGCCCAGATGGTTCGCCGCCAGATGCGCGAAGAGGGACTGATCGACGAGCTGAGCTTTGGCGGTGCCGCGCTGGAGCGCTATCTGGAAGAGCCGGACGACGGCTACTACATCAAGTCACCGAAATCCTTTCTCGGCGCCTATGGCCTCAAGGCTCCCCAGATCGCCCTGTTTGAAGATATCGTCTGCGCCATGATGCTCCACGTTCGCCAGCAGGCGGAGCAGCAGCTCGGCGCCCCGATCCGCCAAGCGGTGATCGGCCGTCCGGTCAACTTCCAGGGTCTGGCAGGGGAGGAGAGCAACCAGCAAGCTATCGCCATCCTGACCGAGGCGGCCCGTCTGGCCGGTTTCGAGCAGGTGGAGTTCCTCTATGAACCGGTGGCCGCCGGGTTTGAATTCGAGGCGCGCCTCACCGAAGACGCCGTGGTACTGGTGGTGGATATCGGCGGCGGTACCACCGACTGCTCCATGCTGCGAATGGGCCCGAGCTACCGCGATCAGCTGGATCGCAGCGGCGATCTGCTCGGCCACAGCGGCCAGCGGATCGGCGGCAACGACTTCGATATCCGCCTGACGGTGGAGGGGATGATGCCGCTGCTCGGCATGCACGAGACCCTCAAGACCGGCAAGCCGCTGCCCCATCCGCTGTTCTGGGATGCGGCCGCCATCAACGACGTCAGCGCCCAGAGCCGCTTCTACAGCCTCGACACCGCCCGCCAGCTGCAGGATCTGCAGCTCGACAGCCAGCCCGGCAGCAAGCTGGGACGTCTGGCCAGCCTGCGGGCCCACAAGCTGAGCCACCAGCTGGTATGGCGTGCCGAGCAGGGCAAGATCGCCCTCTCGGAGCAGGAGCTCAATTGCCAGTCGCTGGCCGAGCTGGAAAAAGGGCTGGAAGCCGAACTGACCCGCGAACAGCTGGCCAACGCCTCAGCCCTGCTGCTGGAAAAAATTGGCGAGCTGATGGACGAAGCGATTGCCGCTGCCGGTGTGCAGCCGGATCGCATCTTCGTCACCGGTGGTAGCGCCCGCTCGCCGCTGATCGCCAGCTTTATCCGCCAGAAGCTCCCCTCCATCCCGCTTGAGGGGGGGGATGACTTTGGCTCGGTGGCTGCGGGTCTTGCCCGTTATGCCGAGCGGCTGTTCGCCAACTGAGCCCTGAGATAGCATAAATCGATGGCAACATCACCAGGGTGTTGCCATTAAGCGACAGTCTCTCGGGACAAGGGGCGACAGAAGCGGTCGGTCGTCCCCTCTCCCGCCCTGCTCCCGACTGCCTAAAAAGGGTATTCTTGACGCTCCCCCAACCGGAGCCCCCTCATGCCCAGATTGCCCTTTTTGCTGATCCCCCTGTTACTGCTCGCTGGCTGCAGCTCGACCGCCTTTGTTCAGCAAGATCTGCAACACCACCACTGGGTACTGAGCAAACTGGATGGCGAACCGATCAAGGCCCCCCGCGACAATCCCCCCGATTTCGAGATCGGCGAGCACTTCACCGTCAACGGCATCGCCGGTTGCAACCGCTACTTCGGTCAGGGCCATCTGGAAGATGACAAACTGTGGGTCACCAGTCTGGGCAGCACCGAAATGGCCTGCATGCCGCCGCTCGACACTATCGAACAAGCTGTACTGACCACCCTTACCGAGGGTGCGACCCTGAGCAGCACTAGTCAGAACCTGATCTTGCAGGGCAAACAGCACCGTTTGGAATACACCTTGCGCGACTGGGTGTTCTAGCGCTCACAAAGCCGCATCACAAACAGGAACATGTTGTCCGGCTGTGGCACAATATGAGGCAGAGTTCGCAACGGAGGCTGCCTCAGCCATGTCGATGGATCGCCTGTTTGACAAGATCAAACAACTCCCCACTATTCCCAAGCTGCTGCACGAGTTGATGCAGAGCTTCAACGACGAGAATGCCCGCATCGACGAGATTGCGGCCAAGATCGCCATGGATCAGGTGATCAGCGTCAAGGTGCTGCGGATGGCCAACTCGGCCGCCCTGCGCCGGGGCAACGAAGTGACCTCCATCGAACAGGCGGTGATCCGGCTCGGCTTCAACCGGCTGCGCTCCGTGGTGGTCGCCTCCGGCATCATCGGCACCTTCAAGGCCCCGCCCAGCTTCGACAAGAACAAGTTCTGGACCGAGACCTTCCAGGTCGCCACCATCGCCAAGACCCTGGCGCAGGAGGCCAAGGTGATGGATCCCGAGACCGCCTTCACCTGCGCTCTAATCCACAACATCGGCGAACTGCTTATCCAGAGCACCTTGCCGGAAGAGGCCGAGCTCATCAACATGGCGATCCAGAACGGCAGCAGCCGGGTCGAGGCCCAGCGGGAGATGCTGGGCTACGACTATGCCCAGCTCGGTGCCGAGCTGGCGCGACGCTGGAACCTCTCCGAGGCCTTCGTCGATGCCATCTCCCAACAGCTTGACCCGCTCTCCCACGATCCGGTCAGCAAGGAGGCAGTACTGATCCGCCTCGCCGTGTTTATCTCCTTCGCCTGGAACGCGGGAGTGCCTGCCCAGGCCATCATCGCCCGCTTCCCCAAACCGCTCGCCGACCAGTTGGGACTGGATCCCAAGTCGCTGGCAGGCCAGCTCGAAACACTGCATGAACAGGGTAATGCCCTCGCCGATCTTCTGACTCAATAAGCATCATGACCCATCCGTTTCTGTTTCATCCCCAGGTGGCGCCCTGGTTCAAAGAGAGCGCCGACGCACTGCAATTGACCCTTTTTAGCGAGCTGGATGCGCCGATCCGCGAGGTATGGCTGCGCCACGAGCCGGATAACGAGGAGTACCTGATCCCGATGACAGCGGTCTCCACCCGCGATCGGCTGCAGGTATGGCAGGCGACCCTGCCGCTCATCAAGGGACAGGATATCCACCTCTACAGCTTCAAATGCCTCGCCGACGAGGAGCAGTGGTGGCTGCACGGGGCGGGCGTCAGCGCGTCCATGCCGCCACGGGAACAGCATTTTCGCTTCAACAGCCTGCACCAGCCACCGGCCTGGGTGCAGGATCAGGTGTTCTACCAGATCTTCCCCGACCGCTTCTGCAACGGCGATCCGTCGCTGAGCGTCAAGCATCACGAGTACGAGTACCGTGGCAAAGCGGTGATCAGCAAGGCGTGGGGCGAGCCGGTCAGCCGTCATGAAGAGGGCCACGGCGCCTGCGAATTCTATGGCGGCGATCTGGCGGGGATCGATGCCAAGCTGCACTATCTGCAATCTCTCGGGGTAACGGCGCTCTACCTCAACCCCATCTTCGATTCGCCGAGCAACCACAAGTACGACACCCAGGACTACTTCAAGGTGGACGCCCACCTCGGCAGCAACGAGCAGTTCGCCGAGCTGACCCGCAACCTGCACCAGCGTGGCATGAAGATCATCCTCGATGCGGTGGTCAACCACACCTCTACCGAACACCCTTGGTTCTGCCCGCCACTGGGCGCCCAGAGCAACCCGGATTCGCCGTGGCGCAGCTTCTACACCTTTGATAAAGAAGGGGATTACGTCAGCTGGAAGGGCATTCGCAGCCTGCCCAAGCTCGACTTCTCCTGCGAGAAGGTGCAAGACGCCGTCTATCGGGCCGACGACGCCATCCTCCGTTACTGGATGCGCGCCCCCTACCAGATCGATGGCTGGCGCTTTGACGTCATCCACATGCTGGGCGAGCGCGGCACCGCCGAGGGCAATCGCAGTCACGTGCGCGCCATTCGCGGGGCAGTGAAGCAGGAGAACCCGGACGCCTATGTGCTCGGCGAACACTTCTTCGAGGCGAGCCAGTGGCTGCAAGGGGATCAGGAGGATGGCGCCATGAACTACTACGGCTTCGCCCATCCGATCCGCGCCTTCCTGGCGGGGCAGGATATCGCCTACCACCCCATCAAGATCAGCGCCGAAGAGCTGGATCGCTGGCTCAAGCTGGCGCGGGCCCACATCCCGTTCAAGAACCAGCTGGCCCAGTTCAACCTGCTGGACAGCCACGATACCGCCCGTTTCCTCCACCTGCTGGGTGAAGACAAGCAGCGGATGCAGCTGGCCGCCACCCTGCTGCTCACCTATATCGGCGTGCCGTCCATCTACTACGGAGATGAAGTGGGACTCTCCGGCGGCAACGATCCGGACTGCCGCCGCTGCTTCCCGTGGGATACCACAGACTGGGATCATGTGCTGCACGACCACTATCGTCGGCTGATCCAGATCCGCCGCCAGCGCCCCTCCCTGCGCCGTGGCGATATCCAGACCCTCTACGCTGGGCCCCACAGCTATGTGTTCGCCCGTACCCTGCAAAGCGATCAGGTGGTGGTGGCCTGCAACCGCCACCCGAGCGAGCCGCGCACCATCAGCCTGCCCCTGTGGCAGACCGCGAGCCCGGCCAGCCGCTTCACCGACGCCTTCAACGGCGAGAAGTTTGAAGTGGTGCAGGGCGAGGTCCAGCTGACCATTCCAGCCAACTCGGCACGGGTGCTGATCTCCAGCTGAGCGGGCAACTGACGCGCTGAAAAGCAAAACCGGAGCCCAAGGCTCCGGTTTTTTATTCCGTTCAATCCGCCATGACGTCTGGCCCCTAACCAGCCGCCATCAGTAGTTGATGCTGACGTAGGGCACTTCCGGCACCTGCCAGCGCTGCTTGAGGTAGACGGTGAGCACGAAGAAGAAGTTGGCCAGCAGGTTGGCGAA
>OGFK01001940.1_pt1 | contig 11661 bp, 7 predicted proteins | sample 1570931 | NCBI WGS metagenome assembly OGFK01 (sample SAMEA2581935, study PRJEB24529) | metagenome | biome: Human gut stool | place: China | collected 2011
CGGAGATCCTGCACAGCGATCTGTCGGCGCTGTTGCTGGAGCTGCTGCAGTGGGGTTGCCACGATCCGGCCTCGCTGGCCTGGCTGGATCAGCCGCCGGCGGTGAACCTGGCTGCCGCGCGCCGCCTGCTGGAGGCGCTCTCGGCGCTGGACGGCGAGCGGCTGTCGGCGTTTGGCCGCAAAATGGCCACCCTCGGCAACGAGCCCCGGCTGGCGGCGATGCTGGCCGCTGCGCAGACCGATGACGAGGTGGCGACGGCGGCCAGGCTGGCGGCGATCCTTGAGGAGCCGCCGCGCGGCGGGCTGGTGGATTTGGGCGCCGTCTTTTCCCGTCAGCAGGCCAACTGGCAGCAGCGCGCGCAGCAGCTGATGAAGCGTCTGGCCTGCCGCAGCGGCCAGCCCGATGCGGGACGAATGGCTGCGCTCCTGGCGTCGGCCTTCGCCGACCGCATCGCCCGCCGCCGCGGTCAGGAGGGACGCTATCAGCTGGCGAACGGTATGGGCGCGATGCTGGACGCCGACGACGCGCTGGGCCGCCATGAGTGGCTGATCGCTCCGCTGCTGCTGCAGGGTAGCGCTTCGCCGGATGCCCGCATGCTGTTGGCTCTGCCAGTGGATATCGGCGAGCTGATCGCCGCCCGCCCTGAACTGGCGAAAAGTTCCGACACGGTGGAGTGGGATGAAGCGCAGGGGACGCTGAAAGCCTGGCGGCGGACGGTGACGGGCCAGCTGGTGATTAAGACCCAGCCGCTGGCGAAGCCCTCTGAGGCGGAGCTGCATCAGGCGATGCTCAACGGGATTCGTGAGAAAGGCCTCGGTGTGCTCAACTGGACGCCAGAGGCTGAGCAGCTGCGCCTGCGGCTGCACTGTGCGGCGCAGTGGCTGCCGGAAGAGGCATGGCCCGCAGTGGATGACGCTTCGCTGCTGGCCTCGCTGGAGGCATGGCTGCTGCCGCAGATGAACGGCGTTCACTCGCTGCGGGCGCTGAAGGCGCTGGATCTGCGGCAGGCGCTCCAGGACTGGCTGCCGTGGCCGCTGCGCCAGAAGCTGGATCGCGAGCTGCCGACGCACTATACCGTGCCGACCGGCAGCCGTCTGGCGATCCGTTACCATGCGGAGAACCCGCCGGCGCTGGCGGTGCGTATGCAGGAGATGTTCGGCGAGGCCACGACGCCGGTGATCGCCGAGGGGCGGGTGCCGCTGGTGCTGGAGCTGCTGTCGCCTGCCCAGCGTCCGCTGCAGATCACTCGCTACACCGAAGTACCGGCCGGTGGCAACACCAGCAGCCGTCCGCCGCGCGGTGATCGTCCGTTCCGTGGCGACCGTCCTTTCAACAAGGATCGCCGTCCGCAGGGTGACCGTCCCTTCAACAAGGATCGCCGTGAAGGCGGTTTCGACAAGGGTCGCAAGTTCGGTGGCAAGCGCCGCGATAGCTAATCCCTGATTGGTAATGCCAGAAGGCCGCTCATTGAGCGGCCTTTTTTATGTTTTTCCTGATGGTGCTTCGCCATAGCGAATCGAGGATGCAGAACTCACTTCGGTGATAAAAACGAGAGCCAAAAGGGCATTATTTTTTTGTTAAACGGTTGTGAGTGATAGGGGAGTGGTGTCATCCTGTCTCAGGACATTGAGTTCGTAGTCAATAAGGTGTGCCTCTGGTTGTGTTGTGTGGCTGCGACTTTAGTTGGTATCCCCTCTCTTTCGTTTGCATATGGCAGAAGAGAGTACGATTAATAAACTGAACACAATGACATGGAGGTTCATCATGACTGGATGGTTTGGCAGAGTGCTGTTGTTGTCCGGGTGTCTTGTATCGAGCGTGGTGCTGGCAGACGATGCGTTTCTGACGATTAAGGGTGATGGGTGTTGCAATGGCAAGGGGCAGATTAGTCTGACCCGGGCCGAGTTTGAGGCACTGCCGCAAAGCGAAGTGACCACCGAAACGCCCTGGACCGAAGGTAGTCACACTTACCGCGGTGTGCTGCTGCGGGAGCTGGTGAAGAAATACGGCCTAAAGAGCAGTGAAGTCAAGGCGATGGCCGTCAATGATTACTGGGCTGCCGTGCCTGTCGAGGATGGTGACAAGTATCCTGTGCTGGTTGCCGAGAAGCAGGATGGCAAGCCGCTGACCCTGCGCAACAAAGGACCTCTCTGGATTATCTACCCGCTCTCCGATTACCCCGACCTGAACAAGGAGCTCTATCACAGCCGCATGGTGTGGCAGCTGATTGGGCTAGAGAGCAAGTAACATGCTGCGCTAAGAGTTTGTCAGCCTGATCCTGATGGTGACTGCCTTTTTGGGGGTCGCCATCTGGTCGGTCTGGAACTATGACCGCGCATTCAATGCTGTTACTCGCTATACCCAGTTATCAGCCTGGGCGTTGGCACAGTTGGAGCTGGAAGTTCACGGTTTTGGCGAATCGCTCCAGCTCTATCGCGCCGGCTCGGTGAGTCAGGAGGAGATGAACAAGCGGTTTGACATCGCCTGGAACCGACTTGATGTTTTCCTGCACGGTGCTGAGGCAAAGCCGGTCAGGTCTCGCTTTGGTGCTGCCCAAGCAGCAGGGCAGCTGATGTCGCTGTTTGAAGAGTACGAACAGGATGTGGTGAGCGGAACGCGCGATTCGACCCGGTTAGCTCGTTTCTCGATAGAACTTGATCGCGATCTGGCGGCTATTCGTGATGTCATGGTGAAGAACTTTACCGGCCCCTCTGCCATTGCTCAGCGCGAGCTGCTCAATGAGTCGCGTACCCAGAATTTTGCCATTCTCGCCTTTCTGATGTCGGCAACTATGGTGATGCTGGTGATGCTGTTTCGCGAAGTGCGTCACCAGCAGTTTCTTGCGTGGAACGATCCCCTGACCCGTCTCCCCAATCGGGCAGCGCTTATCAAGCACCTGAAGTTGCGGGCAGCATATCGTGGCGGCGGCAGCAGTATCACTGTCTGCCTGGTGGATCTAGGCCACTTTCGTGAAGTGAACGACAGTCTGGGATACGAGATAGGGGATGGGCTGCTTAAGCAGCTGGCCGAACGGATTCATAGCGTGGCAGCACCGGGTATTTTTGTGGCCCGCACCGGCAGTGACGAGTTTGCCATCATTATCTCCGGCGCCATGCCGACCTATCTGCGTTTCCCCTTTCTGGAGCAGTTGCGCACCGAGTTGGCCGATCTGGCCTTTGCAGCAGATCCGGCGCACCGGGTCAGGGTCTTCATGGGGGTGAGCCAATACGCTCGTCCGGTACATACTCCGGAAGAGATGTTGCTGTTTGCCGATATCGCCCTCGATAGTGCCAAGCGCCAGCGGCTTCATCGTTCGGTAGTCTTCTCCCGAGCCATGCATCAACATTACCTGCGCAACCGCCGCCTCTCGACCGAGCTGCGTGAATTGATCCAGAGCCCCGAGTGCCAGCAGCTCTGCCTCTACTATCAGCCGATAGTTCGTGGTCAGAGTGCTGTCCGGCTGGGAGCCGAGGTGCTGATCCGCTGGAATCATCCGGAATATGGCTTTATTCCGCCGCTCGATATCATAGCGCTGGCAGAGGAAAACGGTCTGGGAGAGGCGCTGGGGCTCTGGATTTTCCACCGTTTGCAGCGTGATCTTTCCATTTTCCCGCAAGATCTGGTGGAGCTGCTGGAGATCTCGGTCAACCTCTCCAGCTCCATGTTCAATATGGGGCTGGCTGCCAATGTCGAGGAAAGGATGAGTGTCGGTCCGCTCGGGTTACAGCAGTTGATCGTGGAACTGACGGAGACCATAGCGCTGGATGATATCGAGCTGAGCAAGCAGATCATCGCCTCACTGCGCCACATCGGGGTGCGGGTGGCGCTCGATGATTTTGGAACCGGCTGGTCCTCATTCTCATATCTGCGTGAGCTCTATTTCGACAAGCTCAAGATTGACCGCTCCTTTATCACCGCCATCGATAACGATACTCGGCAGGCACTCTTTGTTGAGGCTATCACTTCGCTCTCTCATCAGCTGGGGGGGCGCGTCGTGGCCGAAGGGGTGGAAAACAACGATGAGCTGAAGGCGGTGCTGAGCATAGGGGTGGATGAAATTCAGGGCTATTTCTACTCCAGGCCCTTGCCGCTGCAGGACTTTCTGCTGTTCTGCCATCGCTACTTTATCAATCGGAGCATCATGCAGGAAGTGGCGCAGGGTTAGCCCAGCGGTTGGGGGATAAAGTCTCCACGATCGAGGATCCGCAGACAGGCATCCACCACATCCGCATCGAGCTGATGGCCGCGCATCTGGATGATCTGCTCACGGGCCTGGGGAATGCCGAGGGCGGCGCGATAGGGGCGATCCGAGGACATGGATTCGACGATATCGGCGACGGTGAGGATGCGGGCCTCCAGCAGGATCTCATCCCCCTTGAGCCCCTGCGGATAGCCGGAGCCATCGAGATACTCGTGGTGCTGGTGGATCATCCGGGCGATGGGCCAGGGGAAGTCGATATCCTTGAGCACCAGATAGCCGATGGCGGGGTGTTCCTTGACCAGCTCGAACTCCAGCGGCGTGAGGCGCTCCGGTTTGGTGAGAATTTCGGCCGGTACCTGGATCTTGCCGATATCGTGCACCATGGCGCCCAGATAGATCCCCCGCAGCCGCTTCTCTTCCAGCCTGAGCTCCCGGCCGATGGCTTGGGCCAGCTTGGCCACATGTTTCTGATGGCCAGCGGTATAGGGATCGCGCTGCTCCAGCACGGCAGCGATGGCACCCAGCGCATCTTCCAGTGCCAGCTCCAGCTGGCGGGCATGGAAGATCTTCTCCTGTTGCGAGCGCAGATAAGCCTGCTGGGTATGGCGCGCCTGCAGGCCATAGGTGAGGTAGTCGGTCAGTTGGATGAAGAGCTGCTCCTCCTCCTGGCTGAACAACCGTGGCTGGCCGCTGTGAATGATCAGCGCACCGGCCAGATCCTCCTGCAGTGGCAAGGGGATCAGCAGGCGGGAACGCAACGGGTGGTGGCCGGTATGGTGCCGCTCGTGGAAGATCACCTGATTGAGACGCCGCTGGTGGAGGATGGCCTGGGTGAGGGCCTCATCGTTCAACCACAACGTTTGTTCCGATGCATCGGCACTGCCTGCCTGCGCCACGATCCTCGGCGGTTGGGCGAGTTCGGGCTGGCCTTGCAGCACTGCGACCAGCGGAAAACGGTCATCGACGGCGATGGCATCGCAGATATCCTGCAGCAGTTGTGGCTCATCGCCCGGTTTGAGCAGGGCGTGGTGGGCGCGGCTGATCGCCTGTTGGGTCCAGGTGTACTGTTGCAGTTTCTCCTGCTGCCACTTCTGCTCGGTAATGTCTTCGAAGAAGACGCCGACCCCCACGATGACCCCCGCCTCATCACGCAGGGGAAACTTGGTGGTGCTGAGCCAGCGGGCTTCTCCCCCCTTCAGATAGGGCTCTTCGATGTGCTTGTGTATCCCCTCGCGCATGACTCGGGCGTCATCCTCCCGATAGCGCTGTACCAGTTCGGGGGGAAAAAAGTCGCAGTCATTCTTGCCCACCAGTGCCTCTGGGGAGAGGGCGAGATCCGCCGCCAGCAGGCGGTTGCCCGCAATGTAGCTGAATCGGGTGTCTTTGAGCAGCACCCGATAGGGAAGCTGATCCATCACTTGGGTCAGCAACAGCGCCGAGGAGGGGAGCGCATCGGTCAGTGGGTGGGGGAGTGCACAGGAGGTGAGGAGTTCTGACATCTTATCCCGCCTTGTCTGCAAGTTGACTGATGGGAGGACCGAAGTGGTAGCCGGTCTGCCAGAGCACGATACAGCTATTGACCACTTTTTCATCGTAATGGATCCCGGCATAGCGGGTCAGTTCGGCAAAGGCGTCACTCAGGGGCATGGCCCGGCGGAACGGGCGATGGGAGGTCATGGCGATCAGCGAGTCGCCTCCAGGGTAATGGCGTTGCCCGCCAGCCCCTGCGGATAGCCGCTGCCATCGAGGTTTTCGTGGTGCTGCAGCACTAGGGTGGCGATGGGCCAGGGGAAGTCGATCTGTTTGAGAATATCGTGGCCGGCCTGGGGGTGCTGCTTGATCAGTTCGAACTCCACCGGCCGCAATTCACGGGGGCGAGTGATGATCTCGGTGGGGATCTGCAGCAGGCCGATATTGTGCACCATGGCCGCCAGTCCCAGCGCATCCAGCCGCTCTTGCCGCAGTTGCATGGCCTGCCCGATGGCCAGTGCCAAATCGCGCACCCTCAGCTCATGGCCCGCACTGTTGCGATCTTTGTGGCTGATGGCGCTGGCGAGGGCACTGATGGTCTGGAACAGCAGCTCACGCTGGTGGTGCTCGCTCTCCTTGAGGCGGGTGATGTCGACCAGGGTGCCGATGATGCCGGCAACCATCCCCTGATGGTCATAGAAGAGATCCTCGAAACAGATGACCTGATAGCGCATGCCATTGCGATCATGCAACTGCTGTTCGATGCACTGGGGCTGGCGACTTCGCAGCAACTCGGCTTCCCGCATGCTGTAGGCCTCGGCAAGCCCGACTGGCAGCAGCTCCTCGACCCGTCGACCCAGCAGCGCCTCCTTGCCGATGCCGATCACCTGATTGAAGGCCTGGTTGCAGCCCAGAAATCGCCCCTCGATATCTTTGTAGAACACCGGGATCGGGATGGCCTTGAGCAAGGATTCGTTGAAGTGTTTCAGATCCTTCAGTTCGGCCTGCTGACGCAGAGCGAGCAGCTCGCTGTCCTTGCACAGGGAAATGGCGCGGGCCAGGTTGCCGAGCACCGGGCTGAACAGATGGCAGACCGGTACGATCTGCTGATGTGGCTGGGGGGCGAGCAGCAAGATGAGATAACCCCCTTCAACCTTGAGCCGATAGGCAAACTGGTAGGGGCGGCTGCCCGGCAGGGGGAGCGTCTGTTGCAGCAGGCAGTGCTCCTCCTCGCTGACCCACCCAGGCAGTGGCAGGGTGGTGCCGGTGTGCTGGCGCAGCTGCTCGTCGCCGATCACCTTGAGCAGCTTGTATCCCTCCCGTTGTTGCTGCAATACCGCGCCAACCGGCGTGGCGCAGTGATGCATAAAACGTTGCAGTACCTTTGTGAGCAGCGCATCCAACGTCACTTCACGCCCGATGCAGAGCGCCAGATCGCAGACGATGGCCATGGCGTGGTCGTTGTTCATATCAATGCCCCGTTACAGAGAATGGCGCCGTTATGAAATTGGGGGTAATCCCCGTGGCGCACGCTGCCAATTTCGCCAAGGGAGAGGGCTCCTGCCAGATCGCCGGCCCCCGAGTGGGTCAGCAGGGTGTGCAGCTCGGTCACTGTCTGCTGGTCGAAGTGCAGCTGGCGTCCTGCGCAGTAGTAGACCTCCAGCAAGTGTGCCCGGGTGAGGGTTTGTTGCTGGTTGAGGCGCCTGGCCAGTAAGCAGGCATGTTCGGTGGCACTCTCTGGCGCCTTCAGCAGAGTGAGGATGCTGTGCTCCGCGACCTCGCCGGCGCAGAGCAGGGCGCCGTCATCGTTTGCCTCGACGGGGATCCTGACAATCACATCCCCGTTGGCCCGCAGCAGGCCCAGTGGCATGTGCACCACGAAACGGTAGAGCTCCTCGCGCACCATAGTGTGCTGGAATTGCTGGCGGATCAGCCCCTGATATTTTTGAAAGGCCGGTTGCCAGTCGATGTAGGCAATCTTGTTCGCTTCACTGCTGGTGGCCAGCATTGGTTGTGCCGAGAGTTGATAACCATGTTCCAGAAAGGGAAAGCTGTTGCTGGGCAGCAGCGTGCAGGTGACCCCGTAGGCAAGTTGCCGTTGATTGTCGAACAGGCAGGCAATAGGGGTGAAGCTGCCGCTGCCTGCGTTGGCGCCGGCATAGTTGACGCGATTGGCCAGCTGCAGATAAAGCGCATCCAGAATGGAGGCGATATTGGGAATGAGGTTGTCGAAGGTCAGAAACAGGGTTGGTGGCGGCGAAGGGGTTGGCCAGGTGGCCAGCATGCTTTCCACCTGTTCAGCAATCAGGTGGGCAAGGGATGCTGCGCTGGCCTGCGGTGTCAGGGGCAGCAGTGTGGCGTGATAGGGGTTGGCTCTGGGCAGTAGCCAGGCCCCTTGCGGCAACAATCCTTGCGCACCGATCAGCTGGGGGAAAATGGCGCCATCCAGGGCGATGTTGAAGTCGCGGCACAACTGCTGCAACAGGGGAACCTGCGCGCAATCCTGTTCGGCCAGCAGTATGGTCAGCTTGCCTCCTTGCAAGGGTGCCAGCGTGGCGGCCAGTTCTGTCGGGTTAAATTGGCAAACGTAGTGTTGCTTCATCAATCTGAACTCCATTCCAGAATATAACCAATATATCAATAAGGAATTCAAGAGGGTATGAGGATCTCGCCCGGTTCTGGTTGTATGGCAAAAACCATGATGGGTATCACCCTCGCTGACTTATCTGTCATTTGCGGGCTCGCGGAGTGCGCGATGCTGTCGGGCCGGAAAGAGAAAACCGGCAGCCAAGGCTGCCGGTTTTGCGGGTAATGAGGGGTAGTGACGGTAAAGGTTACTGCAATACCACGTGCTGGAACCCTTGTACCAGGCTGATGACCGGCTGGGGATAGAGCCCCAGCAACACCACCAGCACTGCAGAGAGCAGCACTACCACTCCACCGGAGGAGAGAGCCCAGTCGGCGCTGGCATCGCGCTGCTGCATGCCCGGTTCGCGCAGATAGAGGGTCACCATCACCTTGAGGTAGTAGTAGAGACCCAGTGCGCTGCCGAGCACGATGGCACCGGAGAGCCACCAGAGCTGCGCCTCGACGGTAACGCCGATGAGGTAGAACTTGCCGATAAAGCCGAGGGTCATCGGGATGCCCGCGAGTGACAACATCATCACCGTCAGTACGGCAGTCAGATAGGGGCGCTTCCAGAACAGACCACGATAGCTGTGCAGGGAGTCGGCATCCTTGCCGCGATAGGGGCTCGACATCATGCTCACCACCCCAAAGGCACCCAGGCTGGTGAAGAGATACATCAGCAGGTAGACCCCGGCTGCTTCCACCGGCATCTGGCCGAATCGGCTCGCCACGATCACCGCCAGCAGGTAACCGAAGTGGGAGATGGAGGAGTAACCCAGCATCCGTTTGACGTTGGTCTGCACCAGGGCCAGCAGGTTGCCGACCAGGATGGAGATGACCGCCATGGCAGCCAGCAGCCAGTGGATCATGGGATCGCTCGCCGCCGGTACCGCCAGATAGAAACGCAGCAGCACGGCAAACACGGCGACCTTACTGACGGTGGCGAGGAAGGTGGCGACCGGTGCCGGGGCACCTTCGTAGACATCCGGGGTCCAGAGATGGAAGGGGGCCAGGGAGAGTTTAAAGGCAAAGCCGACCAGCATTAACCCCAAACCGCCCATCAGCAGCGGGTGGTGAGCCGGGCTCTCGGCCAGGGTCTGCCCCAGGGCCGCAAAGCTCAAGCTGCCTGCCTGTGCATAGAGCAGCGCCATGCCAAACAACAGGAAGGCGGTGGCGGCGGCAGAGAGCACCATGTATTTCACCGCGGCTTCCAGCGAGTGGCGCTCGCGGTAGGCGTAACCCACCAGACCGAACATCGGCAGGGTCAGCATCTCGATCCCGATAAAGAGAGAGGCGAGGTGACGGGAGCAGGCCAGCACCAGACCACCAGCGGTGGCGATCAGCAGCAGCAGGAAGAACTCTTCCCGGTTGTCCGGGTAGGTTTTCAGCCAAGATTGACCGAAGGTACAGGTAGCCAGGGCGCCGATGAGCACCAGTCCCATGTAGAAGACGGCGTAACTGTCCACTTGCAGCAGCGGGGTGACCCCCTGATCCCCTTGCGCCATCACGATGGGCAGCGAGAACAGAGCAAGGTTGAGGCCAACAATGGTCACGGTAAAGGCGGTGGTGACACAGCGGCGCCAGGCGATGGCCAGCATCAGGGCCGCCATGGCCCCGGTGGTCAACAGCAGGGGAAGCAGTGCCAGCAGTTGGGAAGCGGAGAAAGTCATTGCAGGGCTCCAGCAGTCGGCAGCAGATACCAGTGCAGCACGTTGATAAGGCTGCTGCTGGCGGTGTCAATCACGGGTTGGGGATAGAGGCCAAGCAGAACCAGCAGGCCCGCGATCACCATCATCATGGTCAGCTCGCGGCGATCCAGTCCCTTGAGCATGCTCTCATCCTTGGCGGGGCCAAAGCAGGCGCGCTGCAACATGATGAGAGAGTAGACCGAGGCCAGTACCAGACCGAAGGTGGCGACTGCCGTGATGACAGGGGCAACCTGGAAGCTGCCGATCAGGATCAGGAATTCGCCGACAAAGTTGCCGGTGCCCGGCATGCCAAGTGACGCCACCGAGAAGAAGAGCATCACACCGGGCAGATAGCGCAGGCGTCCCCACAGGCCGCCCATCTGGCGCAGATCCCGGGTGTGCAACCGCTCGTAGAGCTGACCGCAGAGGATAAAGAGGCCGGCAGCGGAGAGACCGTGGGCGATCATCTGCACCACGGCGCCCTGCAGGGCCAGCTCGCTACCCGAGTAGATGGCGATCATCACAAAACCCATGTGGGAGATGCTGGTGTAGGCTACCAGCCGTTTGATGTCGGTTTGGGCAAAGGCCACGATGGCGCCATAGACGATACCGATCAGGCCAAGCACCATGGCGTAGGGAGCAAATTCGGCGGACGCCTCGGGGAAGAGCGGCAAGGCAAAGCGCAGCAGACCGTAGGCGGCGGTTTTGAGCAAAATACCGGCGAGATCCACCGAACCTGCGGTCGGCGCCTGACTGTGGGCATCCGGCAGCCAGCCGTGCAGCGGTACCAGCGGCATCTTGACCGCGAAGGCGATAAAGAATCCCAGCATCAGCAGCCACTGAACGCCCTTGCTCATCGGGGTATTGAGCAGCTCCAGATAGTTGAAGGTGAAGACTCCGGTGGCATGCTGGTGGGTCAGCACCAGCCCGATGATGGCCACCAGCATGATAAGGCCGCTCACCTGGGTGTAGATGAAGAACTTGGTTGCGGCGTTGATCCGTGATTTGCCGTCAGTGACCGAATGGCCCCAGAGCGCAATCAGGAAGTACATGGGGACCAGCATCATCTCCCAGAAGAAGAAGAAGAGGAACAGGTCCAGCGCCATAAAGACCCCGAGCACGCCGCCCAGGATCCAGAGCAGGTTGAGGTGGAAGAAGCCGATGCGCTGCACGATCTCTTTCCACGAACAGAGAATGGCCAGTACCCCGATAAAGCAGGTGAGGATAACCATCAAGAGCGACAGGCCATCCACCGCCAGATGCAAAGAGATGCCGAAGCGGGGGATCCACGGCAGGCGCCACTCGGCGGCCCAGGCGGAGGCAGCACCGGAGACGCCCGCGCTGTCGAGGCCGGTCGTGGCAAGGGAGAAGTCTCCACTTAGCCAGATGGCACAGGAGAGCAGCAGGCTGGCGCTCATGGAGATGAGGGCTACCCAGCGGACAAACTGCCCGCCGAGGAGCTCCATCTGCCAGCAGAGCAAGCCGCCGATAAAAGGAATTAGCAAGATCCAGAGTAAGGTCACGGTATCAGCTCTCGTTCAAGTTCATATGAGATTGCGCTCCCTGTTCCATCAGGGAGAGCAAACAGCCTGGCTGTATGATTGTCCGGTTGTTCATCGCGTTACCCCAGCAGCAACAGCGCCAGCACCAGCACGGCGCCGATCCCCATGGAGG
>OGFK01001941.1_pt1 | contig 11643 bp, 7 predicted proteins | sample 1570931 | NCBI WGS metagenome assembly OGFK01 (sample SAMEA2581935, study PRJEB24529) | metagenome | biome: Human gut stool | place: China | collected 2011
ATGTATTAGAGTTTAAAGATGGTCATGTATGGCGTAATGGTGAACAATTACAAGAACCATATACCAAAGATACAAAAATGAATTATACACGTTCTACACCTGTTACAGTTCCTGAAGGACATGTATTTGTGATGGGGGATAACCGAAATCATTCTAGTGATAGTCGTTTCATTGGTCCTGTTCCAGTTGATCACGTCCTAGGTTTTGTATCCTATGCAATTTAATGCTTCTAAAAGCCTCTCTATAGTAGTAATTACTATAGAGAGGTTTTTTGTATTTAAATAATGGGGTATTTAAAGCTTAATATTATTAATGACATATTTTAAGAGCTAATATATGATGCAAGGCATTGATAAGGTTATTACTAATAGAAATTAGAAAGACAAAATAAAGATATTAATAATAGAAAAGTGGAATATAATAATATTTTAGGTCTGTATATTAGAATTACATATTAAATAATACAATATTTATTATTTCTGATAATTAAAAGTTGTAGGTTTATCATCTAAAATACATGAATTTTAGATAAATAAAATGAAATTGCACAAAATTTAATTTTGAGAAATACAGAAGAAATCTATGTTTATAGGTTTATTTTTATTCATGAAAGAAATTTCATCAAATTTAGTTGTATAAAATGCTTTACAAAAAATTTGGACGGTGATATATTCTAATCACAGCAAGGCACCACTAATCAAGAGGTGAGGCTGTGATAGATAATATAGTCGAGGAAACGTGGACACTCCTAATATATCTTTCATAGTTATACCACTTATACAGTGAATGTCTTCTGATACTATAAATTCTTATTTATAAGAAAGAAGGAATTCATTATGAAAAAACAATTCGCAACAATTTTTGCAGCAACAGCAGTATTAGGTGTAACAACAGCATTCGCTGCAAACCCATTCTCCGATGTAACTCCAGATAGCTGGGCATACCAAGCAGTATCTCAATTAGCACAATCTGGTATCGTTAATGGTTACCCAGATGGTACTTTCAAAGGCCAAAACAATATCACTCGTTATGAAATGGCTCAAATGGTAGCTAAAGCAATGGCTAACCAAGATCGTGCTAATGCAGAACAACAAGCAATGATTAACCGCTTGGCAGATGAGTTCTCCAATGAGTTGAACAGCTTGGGTGTACGCGTGTCTCGTTTGGAAGATCGCGTAGGTAATGTAAAAGTAACTGGTGATGCTCGTATCCGTTATCAAGGCTCTGAAGATAAAGGCGTTTACAAAGCTAATAGCAAGTCCTTAACAGATGGCCGTGCACGTGTTCAATTCAACGGTAAAGTTAATGATAAAACAGAAGCTGTTGTTCGTGTAAAAGGTAATTACGAATTCGGTGATTCTACAAAAGGTGCTGATGCAACAATCGATCGTGCTTATGTAGATCACAAATTTGGTAATCATGTATCCGCAAAAGGTGGTCGTTTCCAACAAACAATTGGTGGCGGTTTAATGTACGATGATACATTTGATGGTGCTCAATTGAACGTAGGTAATGACAAAGTTCAAGTACAAGGTGCTTATGGTTATATGATGGATGGCGCTGCTGATGGCAACTCCAAATCCGATAATCCTTCCGTTGCATATGTAGGTGTTAAAGGTAAAGTTGGTCAAGAATCCACAGTTGGTGGCTTCTACTCCAAATTATCTAGCGGCAACTTGAATCATAACGGTTCCACAGTTAACTCTGATAGCCAAGACGTATACGGCTTCAATGCAGACTTCCGTAAAGACAAAGTTTGGGTTGGTGGTGAATGGTTGAAAGCTTCCAACGTTAATGATTCCCAAGCTTGGACAGCAGGTGTTGGTTATGGTAATTACGACATCGCTAAAAAAGGTACATGGGATGTAAAAGGTCAATACTTCAACCAAAAAGCTAACGCTCCAATCGTAAGCTCCACTTGGGATCAAGCATATGACTTAACAAATACATCTAATGGTTACAAAGGTTATATGGCTAGCGTAAACTACGCAGTACAAGATAACGTAGGTTTATCTGCAGGTTATGGTTTCAACTCTAAAGACCAAAAAGGTAATGATCTTTCCGATTTCTACCGTGCAGAATTAAACTACAAATTCTAATTCCCTCACAACAAAAAAAAGACTTCTTCGGAAGTCTTTTTTTGTTGTATATAAAGAGATGATATTTGCTTTTGTATATAATAGTATATATATAGTAAAATAAATCTATATATAGTAAAAGATAAAAATTTATTTGATTAGTATGTATATTGATCTATTCCACAATATATTGTATGAGGTGTTTATGAACTATTTATGCATAAAATAGCCTTCGGCTAATTAATATATATATTATTAATTAGTATAACTTAATAATATACATGATAATAAATCTCATTTAATACAAAAAAAGATAAATTTGATATTTTTAGCAAAAAAAAATATATCTCATAAACATAGATAATAAGTGAATTTTAGGGCATTTTAAATTATAAAATTTTTATAATGAGAATGAAATTGAGAAAAAAGGGTTTACACGAAAATTTGGTTATGCTAATATCACCCTACAAGAAGTAACAAACACATGAAACGAAGAACTTCGATGTAGAATGTGGCGAGGAAACGTGGACACTCCCAAAAATTCTTAATCTGAAGAACAGAGTAGAATGTGAATGTTATGACTTGTAACATTTTGTATTTCTATTTTTTTTCAGAAAGAAGGAATTCAACTATGAAAAAACAATTCGCAGCAATCTTTGCAGCAACAGCAGTTTTGGGTGTAACTACTGCATTCGCAGCTAACCCATTCTCCGATGTAACTCCAGATTCTTGGGCATACCAAGCAGTTTCCCAATTGGCTAACGCTGGTATCGTTAATGGTTACCCAGATGGCACTTTCAAAGGCCAAAACAACATCACTCGTTACGAAATGGCTCAAATGGTAGCTAAAGCTATGGCTAACCAAGACCGCGCTAACGCTGAACAACAAGCTATGATCAACCGTTTGGCTGATGAATTCTCCAACGAATTGAACAACTTGGGCGTTCGTGTAGCTCGCTTGGAAGACCGCGTAGGTAACGTAAAAGTTACTGGTGATGCTCGTCTTCGTTACCGTGATGCTGAACATGCTAAATCCAAATTCGACGCTCGTGCACGTGTACAATTCAACGCAAAAGTAAACGATCGCACTGATGCAGTTGTTCGTTTGACATCTGGTAACTTCGAATTGGGTGACTCCAGAACTGAAGGTAAAGCAGACGCTCAAATCGACCGCGCTTATGTTAACCACAAATTCGGCGAACGCGTATCCTTGAAAGCTGGTCGTTTTAACCAAGTTATTGGTGGCGGCTTAGCATTTGATGGTACTTTCGACGGTGCTCAATTGAACGTTGGTAACGACAAAATTATGGCTCAAGCTGCATACGGTTACATGGTATCTGGCGATGCAGCTGGCTTGACTAAAGAGGAAAATGTTACTGATCTTATCGTAAATGTTAATGGTAAAGTTGGTAAACATGCTATGGTTGGTGGTTTCTATGACCGTATTAACCAAGATGATGATGTTAGAAACGTATATGGTTTCAATGCTGATGCTAACTTCGATAAAATTTGGATTGGTGGCGAATGGTTGAAAGCTTCTAGCCTTGAAGAATCTCAAGCTTGGACAGCAGGCGTAGGTTATGGTAACTACGACATCAAAAAACAAGGTACTTGGGGCGTAAAAGGTCAATACTTCAACGCAAAAGAAAATGCTCCTATCATTGATACTACTTACAACCACATCTACACTACAGATGCTAAAGGTTGGATGGCAACTGTTGACTATGCATTGCAAAACAACGTAGGCTTAACAGCTAACTACGGTTTTGATTGGAAAGATCAAAACGGTAATGATAAAGCTGACTTCTACCGTGCAGACCTTAACTACAAATTCTAATTTGATAGTTACTCATACGAAAGAGACTCCTTCGGGAGTCTCTTTTTGTGTTTAATATAAAATAATATGAGGCTTTTTATATAGTGTTTCATTAATGCCGTCTATTTAATTAATATAGAATGATTTATCGAAAATAGATGATTTTTCATTTAATGGAAATTTCATGAGTAAACTTTCTTGTCATTATTAGGGTTATTACCGCTAATTTCTATCTATATAGCCACTATTAATGGTATAATAAAGAGTATTTAAAATTTCTATAAAGGAGGCAAACATGAATCCTTCTTTTTCTCATATTAAAATGGTTGCCATCGATTGTGATGAAACCTTGGTACGCAGTGATAATACTGTATCTGACTATACAGTAGATGTGTTACATCGTTTACAGCAAAGGGGCATCGTTGTTACCATTGCTACGGGACGGATGTATCAAACGGCTAAGCCCATTGGGCAGGCATTAAAGCTTGGTAATGTACCGATGATTTTGTTCTCTGGAGGACTCATTCAAGAATTGGAAACAGGGTGTAAACTATTTGAGCAGACCGTTTCTGTTGAGGCTGTACAGCGTATTTATGAATTAGCAAAACAATATGATTGGCATATACAATCTTATATAGATGATCATTTGCTATGTCATCATAAAACGTGGCAGTCCGATCTCTATGAAGTTCAAACGGGAGCGAAAGCAGAGTTTTTAGGTGATGGGTTATATACTTTAGAGTCTGAACCAAATAAGCTAATCGCTATTGATACAGTAGAGGGGATTGATCAAATTATTGATACTTTGACTCCTGAAGTGGGCGATTTGGTTAATCTAGTTCGTAGCCAAAAAGACTTTTTAGAAATCGTTGCCCTTAATGTGTCAAAGGGGCGTGCTTTGACACAACTAGCTTTAGATAATCATATTAGTTTAGAACATATCGTTTCTTTTGGTAATGCAGAAAATGATATTTCTATGCTACGTAAAACAGGTTACTCTGTAGCTGTTGAAAACGCTACAGATCATGTAAAATCTGTGGCTCATACAATTTGTGGCCATCATAATGACGATGGAGTAGCCCATTGGATTGAAGATAATCTTTTATAATGGAGTAAAACTATGGAAGCATTTCGTTTGTTAATAGTTACAGGTATGTCAGGTGCCGGCAAAACTCAAGTATTGCAAGCTTTAGAAGATATGGGGTATTTATGTATTGATAATATTCCCCCTGTGCTGATTCCTAAATTAAGTGAAATTTGCCGACAAGGTGGAGAACGGACTAATCGCGTTGCTCTTGTTGTAGATATTCGGGGGGGCGAATTTTTTGAAGCTCTTTCTTCATCTTTAGATACATTAAAAGATATGAAGGTAGATTTTGAAATTGTATTTATGGATGCTACAGATGAGACTTTGATTCGTCGATATAAGGAAAGTCGACGGAGTCATCCATTGGCTCCTAATGGGCTAATTACAACAGGGCTAAAAAAAGAACGCCAAATTCTTAACTCTGTGCGCCATAAAGCAGATTTTATTATTGATACCACTAATATGAAGACGGCTAGCTTGAAAGAGTATTTAAAAACGCGCTTTGCTCAAGTTGATGAAGCTCATGGTATGGCGATTACTGTAGTGAGCTTTGGTTTTAAGTATGGTATTCCTCTCGATGCAGATATGGTATGGGATGTTCGTTTTCTACCTAATCCATTTTATATTCCTGAGTTTCGTCATAAAACAGGTCGTGTGAAAGCAGTGAATGAATATATCCATTCCTTTGAAGTAACCGAGGAATTTAAAAAACGTTACTTTGATACCATGGACTTCCTTGTGCCAAATTATGAACAAGAAGGGAAATCTCAGTTTATTGTGGCAGTAGGTTGCACAGGTGGTATGCATAGATCTGTAGCTATGGCAGAGGCTCTATACTCCCACTTGTTAGAAAAAGGATATCGTGTAACTGTTGAACATAGAGATATGATGAAAAATAATGTAGAAGAAGATTATAATCCTCATGAAATTATAACACTTGATAACTAGGTAGGGGGGATTATGTTGCGAAAAGGATGGTTCCGGTGGCTAATTCCGGGTCTAAATATAAAACGTTGGCTTGCCCTATTTAGTTGTGGTGTAGGTCTTTTAATTATTGGTATTTCTTTGATTTTTAACTATCAATGGCTTGCGGTTCTTGAAGATATTGTGCTTGCCTTTTCCTATAATATGACGGGCTTTTACAATTATAATGTACTCATTGCTGTAGGGGCTGTAGTATTATCGATTGGTGCTGTATTAATGCTCATCGGTACGAGTAAAGTTATTAAAACGATTATTCGTGCGGTACTACCTAATCCTGACAGCAAGGTATCGGATATTATTTTTCAAAATATCCGACTCGATAAGGGCCCAAAAATTGTAGTAATCGGTGGTGGTACGGGCTTATCAAATTTATTGCGTGGTTTGAAATCACATACATCAAACCTATCTGCGATTGTAACTGTCGCTGATGATGGAGGTTCTTCTGGTCGCTTGCGAGAAGACTTTCAAATGATAGCTCCTGGTGATTTGCGAAACTGTTTAGTATCACTAGCTGAACAAGAAGGAGTAATGGAGAACTTATTCCGTTATCGTTTCGATGGTGAGAATGAGCTTTCTGGGCACAGTTTTGGTAATCTATTTATCACTGCGCTTGCTCAAGTTTATGATGGAGATATTGAAGAAGCTCTTGAAGCGGCTAGTAAATTGTTGCGTGTCCGTGGTCGTGTAATTCCTTCCTCTACAGAGTTTATTAAATTGCGTGCAGAGATGACAGATGGCACTATTGTAGAAGGTGAAAGTAATATACCACACTCGGGTAAACGAATTCGCCATATCTATAGTGATCCAGCATTGCCTAAGCCAGAGGGGGCTGCATTACGTGCCATTGATGAAGCGGATGTAATTATTTTAGGTCCTGGTAGTTTATATACAAGTATTATCCCAAATTTACTAACTGATAAGTTGGCCTCTCATGTACGTGCCAGTAAGGCTAATAAAATCTATATTGCTAATGTTATGACACAACCGGGTGAAACCACAGGCTACACATTAAATGACCATGTAGAGGCTTTAATTGCTCATGGCGGAGAAGGAATTATAGATACTGTTCTTGCCAATGATGGGCCGTTGCCAATTCAAATGGTTGAACAATATAGTGCTGTAGGATCTGAACCATTGGTATTAGATACTAAAAAGTTACAAGACAAAGGAATCCGCACTATACGAGCTACCTTAATTAACCCTCAAAAACCAGCTGTTCACGATCCTGAACGGTTAGGTAAAGTTATTATGGATATCATTCATGCTATGCAATCTAACACTGAACCGCATATCTTAGAATATTATCTTCAACGAGATGATCATTAATGAGAAGGGATGTCCATGTCATTTGCAGAAGATGTAAAAAATGAATTATGCCAATATGAAGCCTCTAGTGATGCGGATGTGGCCATGAAAATTGAAGCGTCTTGCTTATTGCGTATGAGCGGATCTATCATTTTGGGGATGAAAGGTGCCGTTGGCATTCGTTTGGCTACGGCTAATAATGCAGTAGCTCGTCGGTTGCTTGGTATTTTGAAAAAGCAATACGAATTACCTACAAATGTATTAGTACGACAAGGTTTAAACCTGCGTAAAAAAAATATGTATACGCTCTCTGTGGAACCTTCTATAGAGGGGAGACAGGCTTTAGAGGATCTCGCTTTATGGCCTGTAACCGAACAAATTCCTCGCAGTTGGCTCAAATCAATGGAAGCACGACGTGCCTTTTTAAGGGGAGCTTTTTTAGGGGGAGGCTCTGTTAATAAACCACAAAGTGATTACCATCTTGAGTTTATGACGGGAAACGAGATTTTTGCGAGGGAAATTATCCATGTATTACGGCTTTTTCACATTCATGCAGGCTTAACGGAGCGGAAGGAAGAGTATGTAGTATATCTTAAAGAAGGGGATGCAGTAACAAATTGTTTGCAAATCATGGGTGCTCAATCGGCGCTTATGGAATTTGAAAACGTGCGGATTATGAAAACCGTACGGAATCAAATAAATCGTCAAGTCAACTGTGAGACGGCAAATTTACAGAAGGTTGTGGATGCAGCAGTTCGTCAGGTAAAAGCAATCCGTATTATTGATAGAGAAATCGGTATTGAAGAATTACCTGAAAAGTTGCGCGTCGTTGCAAGACTTCGGTGGGAGAATCCTGAAGCGAGTTTAAAAGAGCTTGAAGAGTTGATGGAGGGGGAACTATCTAAATCTGGAATTGGCCATCGACTAAAGAAGATTGAAGCATTAGCACTTACGTATGACCCGTTGGGGCTCGAAGAAATATAGAGGTAATAATATATGTTTTCCTATAAATCAAGATATTGTGTAGCTGCGGCTATGGCCGCCATGGCTGCCCTTACAGGCCATGTAGAAGCTCGTGATATAGATTTACAATCAATTGGATATTTTCAGTTTTCTCCGTTACCACCATCTTTGGTGTCTCAAACGGATACATTGCTCCTATCGGATAGTCCTGAATATGTAGGACCTGTAGGAGGTACGTTAAGTGCAGGTACAATTAATGGCAATGGGCGTATCTATTTCTATCATGTAAATGAAATGGATCTACCTCACAAGATTGCTATCGTCTTAGAAAACCAAACGGCTTATCCAACTTCAGTACATGTCATGAGACAATTAAAATCTGTAGCTACACCTGACTATTTTGCAGCAGGTCGTGATTTGTCTCGGAAGGATTTGGAGCAGCCTCTTAATGAAAGCCCAGATGCAAGACCATTATATTCTCTTAGCATTCCACCACAAGGGCGCCAATTAATCTTTAGTGACTTAGAAAATACACCGGTAAATCGAGATGCATTATTTACGGGTATTGTAGATATTAAAACAGAAGGGCCTATATTTGCGCGTGTTATGATGTTGCCTATGGGGATGGACCCTGTAGATGCGTCACATTGGGTGAAAAACCTTCCTATTGATGAAATACAATTACGCGGTACTTATACTGGTGCTAAGCGTAATATGGAGGTTACTACACCATTCGATACCTCTTTAGGTGGTGCCTTTGTAGAAATTGGTAATGACCGAGAAGATACGTTTATTAATGGTGTAGACGAAATGCAAAATAAAGCATTTGTTCGAGATCGTGGTAACTATGGCGTATCGTATACGTTAAAAATTCCTACAAAGGGGAATGAACCGTTTAGACTGTATTTTAACCCTCTTGGGGGACCTTATTCTGGTTCCTTTACGATAAAATCATTACATCAACAAGGTGCTAGAAGGGGACAGACAGATACACGGACTTATCACATTGGTGGTGCAGATGGTATTTCCGCATTAGGGGAAGGTACTATATTAGATAGCCGTCTTTTAGGGAACTATAATGCGGGCGATTTATTAACATTAAACTTTATGCCAGCTGGTGCATCGAATTTGCCAATTCGTTTCTTGTTGATTCCTGAATCTCTTGCAAATCCACAAAAACATCAAACCATTGCTGTTAATGTACCGAAAGATGTTAAAGATATCTTAGGGCACCCAACTCAAGGGGGCACACAAATACCTGTAGGTCCTGTAGGTGGTAAAGATGGAGATAAAGGTACAGTAGATACTAAAAAATCTACTGCTGAAAGTCCAGCTAAACGGGCAGAAACAATTGCTCATGAAGAAACTAAAAAGTTAAGCGATAAAGCTGCAGCAGATGTAAAAAAAGAAGCGCAACTTAAAAAAGCAAAAGACGAGAAAGAAGCCTTAGCTCGTAAAAAAGCCGAAGAGGCTCGACTAGCTGCAGAAAAAGCTGAAATGTCTCGAAAGGCTGCAGAAGCCAAGCATGCTGAAATTGAGCGCAAGATGGCTGAAAAAGCCGAAGCAGAGCGTAAAGCAGAGGAAGCTCGCAAGGCGGAAGCGGCTCGTAAAGCTGAAATGGCACGTATCGAGGCAGCGAGAAAAGCGGAAGCGGATCGACTAGCGGCGGCTCGTAAAGCAGAAGAAGCTCGACTAGCAGCGGAAGCAAAACGTCTTGAAGAAGAACGTAGAATTGAAGCTGCTCGTATTGAGGCCGCACGCAAAGCGGAGGAAGAAAGAAAAGCGGCCGAAGCTAAGGCTCGCTTTGAAGCGCAACGAGCAGCAGAAAAAGCTGCTTTAGAAGCCAAAAAGGCCGAAGAGGAACGCTTGGCTGCTGAGGCTAGAGTTCGTTTAGAAGCACAACGTAAAGCTGAGCAGGAAGCATTGGAAGCAAGACGTGCCGAAGAAGCTCGTAAAGCAGCAGAAGCGAAAGCTGCTTTAGAAGCACAACGTGCTGCCGAGCAAGCCGCTCTTGAAGCGAAGCGTCAAGAAGATGCTCGTAGAGCGGCAGAGGCTAAGGCTGCTTTGGAAGCACAACAAATGGAAGCAGCAAGAAAAGCAGAAGAGGCTCGTCGTGCGGAGGAAGCGCGTAGAGCAGAAGAAGCTCGAATTGAAGCGGAACGTAAAGCTGAGGCCGCTCGCGTAGCAGCAGAAGCAAAACGAGCAGAGGACGCACGCAAAGCTGAAGCAGCTCGAATTGAAGCAGCGCGTAAAGCTGAACAAGCTCGTTTAGCAGCAGAAGCACGTAGAGCAGAAGAAGCTCGGAAAGCAGAAGCAGCTAGACTTGAGGCACAACGTAGAGCTGAACAGGAACGTCTTGAAGCTGCGCGCCGTGCAGAAGAAGCTCGAATTGTTGCAGAGGCTAAACGTGCTGAAGAAGCGCGTAGAGCCGAAGAAACTCGCCGCATAGAAGAAGCAAGACGTGCCGAAGAGGCTCGTAAAGCAGAGGCGGCTCGTATAGTGGCGGAAGCTCGTAAGGCAGAGCAAGAGCGACTTGCTGCAGAACGAGCTGAAGCAGAACGTCAAGCCGCAGAGGCACGACGTATTGCTGAGGAACGATATAAAGCGCAACTAGAAGCAGAGCGTAAAGCTGAAGCTGCTCGTCAACAAGCGTTGGCTCAAGCTGAAATCGAGCGTAAAGCAAAAGAGCGTGCTGAAGCTATTCAACGTGTCCGAGATCAACAAGAGAGTGCTCGTCGTCGTGCAGAACTTGCACGTCAACAACTTGAAGCCGAACGTAAGGCTGCTCAAGCATCTAAGAGGACTCCTTCCTTCAGTGAACTTGATGATATTCATGGGGATACATCAAATGTAACTATTCCAAATGCTGTATCCATTGATGAGTTGACAAAACCTAGACCGACTGCATCTCAAAATACACGTCGTCGTGAGCAACGTCAACCTCAATTGTCGCCAAATCAGCAATATGTGCAGATAGATCCTGTAGCGAATGAGCCGCAACAAGATCAAATGCCATATACTCCACAAAATGAACAGCAAAATGATGAAGAAAACCCACCAAGATTATATCCATTAGGTTAAGACCCTTAATTTCTAAAAAGAAATTTTAGATTAAAGTTTAAGATATAGAAGTGGATTAATAGCTGTTTAAATATAGAGAGGACAAGCAATTTTATATGCTTGTCCTCTTTTTAAAATCCATATGAATTTTGTGTTTTACATTGACTTTCAAAGGTGGATTCAGTACAATAAATAAAGAAAATGCATATATGGTACGAGAGACCATTGCATAATACAATACCTTTTAATTTAGTCCAGAGAGGCTGAGAAAGGAATATAGTTGAAGTGCCCATAGGGGCTTCTTTGTGCAAACTATTTGACCTTTTGCCCTGGGCAAAAGGTCTTTTTTG
>OGFK01001945.1_pt1 | contig 11630 bp, 10 predicted proteins | sample 1570931 | NCBI WGS metagenome assembly OGFK01 (sample SAMEA2581935, study PRJEB24529) | metagenome | biome: Human gut stool | place: China | collected 2011
TGCCAACTTTTAGTTATTTTTATATATTTTTAGTCATTGATTACGCCAAAATTACGCAAAATTTTGTGCGATTACGCCAATTAAAAGTGTGAGGTGAGATATGGCTACAATGCGAAAACGTGGCGATAAATGGCGAGTAGAGATTTATAAAAACGGAATTAGAAAATCTAAAACTTGTAAAACAAAGGCAGAAGCCGCTCAATGGGCTTTAGAAGAAGAAAAGAAATTAGAGCTACAAGAACAAGGGTTACAGCCTGAAACTATCTTAGCGGACGTTGTAGAGCGTTATTTGCGAGAAATTACGCCAACTAAACGAGGAGTACGCCACGAAACTTTAAGGTTGAACAAATTCGCTAGACATCCGATTTGTAACAAATTTATCGGTGATGTTACAAGAAAAGATTTTGAACAATGGATAGCGGAAAGAGAAAAAGAAGTTAGCGGTGAAAGTATTAGACGGGAATTATCCACCATTAGAAATATCTTTAACGTTGCTGTCGAACGTTGGAATTACATTGAAAAAAATCCAATGATGGGCTTAGTTTTACCAAAAGGCAGCGAGCCAAGAACTCAACGCTATTCAGATGATGAGATAGAAAGAATTCTGTTTGTTAGCGGTTATAACGACACACTCAAGACAATTAGAGCAAGAAGTGGCGCTGCTATGCTATTTGCTATTGAAACAGCAATGAGGGCTGGTGAGATATGCGGATTGACTTGGGATAATGTAAATTTAGAAAAAAGAACCGCTTATTTGCCAATGACGAAAAATGGCACTTCTAGAACCGTTCCATTGACAAGAAACGCTGTGGCTATTCTTGAGAGATTGAAAAAAGAGGTTGGAAATACTGGATTGTGCTTCCAGTTAGATACTAGATCGCTCGATGCAGCTTTTAGAAAGATTAAGAAAATGGCAATGTGCGACCATTTACGTTTTCACGATACTAGACGAGAGGCATTGACAAGATTGGCGAAAAAAGTGGATGTAATGACTTTAGCTAAAATATCAGGGCATAAAGACATAAGGATTTTACAAAATGTCTATTACGCCCCGAACATGGAAGAAGTTGCTGAACTTCTAGATTAGAAATGAATGCGGCCAAAATTGACCGCACTTTATTCATTAGATCATATCTAGAACGTAATTATAATCCACTACATTGAAATCACTCGCTACACTCAGATCAACTTCTCCACGGTCAATGCGAGCTTTCTCGGTAAGCATAGCTTCTTTGGCGTCGGCATATGTTGATTCATTTATTCTGTAGTTTGAATAAGTGGTATTTCTTTCAAAAGGAACTTCTAACAATTCAACCAATCCACTTTTATTAACATAAACATTAACGCCTTGTGATTCTAAGTTTTGGTTAACGTTTCTCTCGCGAACGCTTTGAAGCCAATTTTCTGTGAGCCATTTGGCGAGATATTTATAAATAAGTTTATCGCGTTCTACTCGCTCTTGTGTTGCATCAATGTCACTCATCTGTTGTTGGTTTAGCACCGCATTAATTGTTTCAGCTTCCAATCTAAAGATCGGCGCGAGATAAAATTCATTTGTGGTAACCCCTGCGTTAGTCGACAATGTTTCACCCGTTTCAATCAAACTAATATAGCCATTTTGTGACTTAATACAAATCGCATGTTGACACTCGGTCGGTAGATTGATTACAGCGTTAATGCTGTACGCTTGATATTTTTCAGGTATTGCAGGTACAACAATTCTAATTGCTTTAACTGACTTGTTTTTAAGCTTTTCAATCTCAAAGCCTAGTTTCGCTACATCTTGGCCAAGTCGGTAAACAAAGCCTTGCTCTTCTTTAATTGGTTTTGCCATTTTTATAGTCCTCTTTTCCTTGTTGATAGATTTTTAATAAATATTGATTGTAAGCCTCTATTGGTAGTCCATAAGGCTTAATCTTAACCTTGATGTTAGGCTTTGAGCGCTTAACTAATCTAATAATCATCTTGCCTCCGTTACATCGTGGATAAGCGTAAATTCACCACCGGCAAGCGTTCTCACTAATCCTTGCGGACTTGTACACTGCAAATCCCAGCTTGCAGTCTCCCACTTCGCCCCTAGCGTTTTATCGTGCGATAATGTAACGGTGACTAGATTTTCGCTTACAGTAATCTCGCCAGTTTCGGTTGATAACTTGATAATCTCGCCTTTCTTTGGCTTAATCCACATATCGAACTTGCTACCAGTTAAATCACTCTTCTGCTCATCATCTTCTAGGATTTCAAAAGTCCACCCGTCATCATCACCACGTACTGTTTCTAGCTCAATGTTTTCCATTTTTGCTCCAATAAAAAACCGCACTAAGATTACTCAAAGTGCGGTTGGTTTAGTTTAAGGTTGATTAGATTACGATTTGACCGTTTTCTTTTAGGTATGCATAAATCCGCTCCAAATCAATCTGCTCTGTGGTTTTGCCAACATCGTCTTTGGTTAACGGTTTTTTCATTAGCTCTTTCGCTGCCACTGCGTCAATCCACTTGTAATCAGAGATGATTGGCGTAAAGTTAGTTACAGAGCCATCACTATCTTCGCCAGTACCTAATACATACTTAGCATTGATTGAACCATCTTCTTGTTTAGAGTATGCAGCGATTGCTGAATACATTGGATTTAATATTTTATTGAATGTTGTCATTTTTACTCCTAGACTTGCGTCATTGTTGTCGTGCTTGATACTGCGTATGCTGCGATGCATAACTTGGCAGGGTTACCATTGCCAAAGCCAATATTAAAAAGCTCTGATGGGTCTTTTTTATCTGTATGCCAATAAAAATACTCATGAGATTGATTAGCTTCTACTGTAAAGGTTATGTGTGAATTAACCACGAAAAATATCCTCCTAACTGGAGACGGAGCTATCCTTATTCTTGATTGATAACTCCCAGCAACAATATAGGCATTGGCAATAAACGTTTCACACAAATTACCACCGATTAACTGATTAACCTCAAGCGCTCCTGTGAATTTACCAGTTACGACCTCTAATCTCGCTCCTCGTATCGTTCCACCCTCAATCACTGAACCTTTAACAGAACCACCGTTTACGGTTGCCCCTGTAATTGTGCCACCAGAGATATTATTACCATTGATATTATTGCCATTGATGTTGTTACCTCTGATGGTGTTGCCATCAATACTTGTACCTGTGATTGAGCCTGCTGTAATTCGTCCAATATCTGAACTAATAGCAGATAGACTGTTCACGTTTAGCTTGTCAGAAGTTAATGACCGTGTGGCAATATGGTCAGCTCCGATACTACCAACAGCAATATGTTTGGCCGCTACTGCACCAACTGCGATATTGTTAGCTGTTACACTGTCTGCGCCAAGCTGTTTAGTAGTAATTGAGTTTGTAACAATCGAGCCACCATCAATAGAGGTTATTGAGGTTTCTCGCCACGGACTAGGTATGTTTTGGCTTGGATTAACTTCTTCAAGCATCGCCCTTGCCATATAGTTGTCTTGATATGCTTGTTTGTAGCCGAATCTATCAATACGGAAAATAAGACAAACAACACCAGATTCAGGCGCGGTAAACTTAACAAAGGCTCTGTGTGCAGCGTTTGTGTTTAATCCATTCTCAAAGTGAGATGAACTAGCCTCAGCGCAAACCTCGTCATTATTAAGTAATATCCTATCTCGCTCACCAAATAATCCAGAATCTGCAAGCAGACGGACGTAATTTTCACGGTCGGAACTATATTCCTCCGCTATCAAGCGACCGCCACAATGATGGCAGCCAACATAAGCGGAGAATATATAGGTTTTTCCAGCGATAACATTAGCGAAAACCCGAGCGTTATCCACAAAAAACAAATTACTTTTGCTATCAACAGCTAACTGCGAGAATCCATTTACAACCCATCTAGCAAAGCTGAATGTTTCATTCGTGTATCTACTGTCCCTTGGTCGGTAAGCTTGATTTGTGTCATAACGCAGATTCCCATACCACACACTCTCGCTACCTTCCGTCCAGTATTTACGGATTTCCTCATTGTGCCATACAAAACCGTACCAACCTTCAGAATTACCGGTAAATAAAGGATTTTTAAGCAAATTACCGCCAAGCCCCAAGGCGAGCTTTTCGCCTGTGATTTGAGTTGCCGCAATATGTTCAGCCCGTACCGCCCCAGCTTGTAATGCACCAGCTCCGATTGTGTTCGCACCGATTTGGTCGGCTTGTAGAGTGCCGACTAATTGCGTTGTTTTAATGCGGATACCGCTTGCATCAATGCCATTTTCAAGATATTTACTACCGTTCCACGTGTAGAGTTTGCCGTCTGCGGTGTTGTAAACTTGCTTGTGTCCTTGATATTCGCCAGTATTTAAACCATTGACTGTTTTAATTAAGTCTAGATTGCGAGCCGGCAAGGCGGTGTCAATTACTTCATCTACGATGTTTTGAGAGAGCTTTTTGTTTAAAATCTCTAACTCTGCATCAATATCAACCGAGCTTTCGCCACGAGTACCGGTCAACTGGTTAAATGGCCCGACATTTACACCTCTAGTATGTCTTAACCAATAGTATCTAACTTGATTAGCTCCAACTTCGTGCGTGTAAACCCTCGAATTTACTTTAGTTAATAATCTTGCGGTTTTAATATCGTCAGTGTCATTAACAAAGATTTCCGTGGATGTTGCATCATTTAACCAATCCCATTCGATTGTGATATTGCCTAGTCCGCCAGTAACTCTAACGCCTGTTGGTGCTGGAGGTTTATCAATAACAAAGGTTTGCGTTCTTTCGCTTAATAACTCACCGCTTTCGCTCTTAACTTGAATGACAATGGTGTACTCACCGTTTTCAAAGTCATCAAAGCTAACATTAGGCGATGATTGCCCTAGACGAACATCATACAAAGCACCGTCTTTGTAGATTTTGATGTCGTATTTGACTAATCCGCTTCCGCCAGTAATATCGGTTGAGAAGCTAACGCTACCGTCTTGATTAACATTGACATTGATATTGCTAATCTGAGGAACACTTAGGATTGAGGTTGCTCTAGGCTCAAACTTCGCACCGTTATCAACAATCGCCTCTTTCTGCGGTTCGTGTTGTAAGGCTGTAATAGTGTATTTGCCTTTTTCTTCCTCTTTAACAGATAGGGCTTTAAATAGCTGGCTTGTCACCTGTTGAGTAGATAACGACCATACGCCATAAGCTTCTAACCCAGTCGGAGCTTGGTCTAAAGTAACTTCGGCACCTTTCGCAGAGATAATCTTAATGTCTTGAGGTCTTGCGTTTTGGTTAATGTAGCTAAAGTAACTATTACCACTGATAGAGATTTCTCTATCTAAAGTGACTTTCTTACCATCAACTGATAAAACTCGCCCACCAATATTAGTTCCTGCGTAATATGTGTCCGACACTCTAATGATGTCACCGGGGATATGCATTAATCCCTCTGCGCCAACAGTAAAGGTAACGGTCTTGGTTTCTAGTTTTTCAGTTTGGAGTAACCACAAGCCAGTGCGGTGTGCTTGGCCTCTAGAGGTGCAGCCAAAGGCGGTTATTTTCTTAACGTTTAAGCCGTACTTGCGAATAGCATCATCATCAGAAACATACTCAATCATTCTTTCGTATGAGTTGTTTTTATCAACATACTCAACTTGGATTGCGTTGTGGCGAGTTTTCTTAGCCGAGAAAGTGTAATTAAACAGCCCTTTGTCAACGTTTGCGTTTGTGTATGTCCAGACTGGATCGTAAGGGCGATCCATTACTACCGTTAATTGCTGACCGTTCCAAACTGGCATAGCTCGGAAGATTGAGCAAATATCATTAATCACATCATACGCAGAACGCTGCTCTGTCAGCCAAGCGTTACAAGTAAATCTCGGCTCTTTACCACCAAACCCATCAGGTACGAGTTGGTCGCAATATTGAGCAACTTGATACAGTGTCCATTTATCAGCACCGAACTCGCCTAGTCGATTTCCTAATCCGTAACGCTTGTTTGTAACAATGTCAAACAATACCCAAGCAGGGTTATCTGTCCAGTCTATTTTGAATGTACCGTCCCAAACACCAGAATATTGTCTTGTTCTGGGGTTGTAGTTGCTAGGGATTTTGACCTTAATCCCCATAATGTCGTATGTTCGTGTCGGGAGGTTGCTGAAATACTCAGAGTCAAACTTAACGCCAACTAAAGCGGTGTTCGGATAGGTGAATACTGTATCAATAACCTCTGTGTAACTAGACCATAATGTGTTATTTTGAAGTCGTTGAGAGTTGCTATCTTCGGTTAATCGCTCAACCTTAATAGTAAATGGAACAGGCGGCAAATCCCCAAACGTGTGCTGCTGGAGGTATTGAGAGCTATATTTACCAACAATGGTTACAGGGTAAGACTTACCTCCAATGGTAATAACTAGGTTAACTTGTGAGCCGTTAATATCCCCGTTATCTTCCATTTTCGATAGAGCTTGAACGCCAATAGTAAATCTTAATCTAGAGACTTTGCTGTCTGTAATAGTTCTTGTTATAGGTAGATTTCTTCGCACCTGTGCCGATACAGATACTTCTTTTTCCGACGCACTAAATCCACTAAGTACATCTTGGACCTGTCCGCCAATTCGACCTTGCAATGACACATTCTTGAAGTTGAACGAGCCATTTTTATTTTGAACTGGCGTATTATCTAGGTAAACAGACTTCATGCCGTCCGCTAAACCAGCTACCTCGCCCTCAGAGATAACTTCAACGATTTTGATTAACTGTTTGCTCCGGCTTGTTTCCTTTACCTCTACTGGCGTATGTACGCTACCTGCACCGCTTCCAGTGTTAGCTTCAGTATTAACAGCAGGGCTAGGACTGCCGCCACCTCTTCTGCTACCTTTACCCATTTCCAGTCTCCTACGTTCTATTCCAATTCCAAGGATAGATTTTTCCAGTTTTCTTACCTCGGCTGTTGTCTGCACCAGTGTTTCCTGTGGTTGGTTTATTTGTATCTTCCACAGCGGATACAGTTGGCTCTCTCTCAACATCCATAGTCTCAACACCTTGAGATATTACAAGCGTGCCAGTTCTAATTAACCCGTAAGCGAGAGGCATAGATTTTCCCTGCGCCACCATATTTGAGAGATTTGAAAAGCTTGTTGATTGCTTTTTCTCTTCCTGTTTGCTTTTTGTGCTTTCAGGCTTGACCGCTCCTGTCTGAGTTACGCCCCTCATTGTTGGCATTTTTGTAAGCATTTGAGCGTCCCCGCCAGCCATTAAACCAATACCAGCAACCACTAATGCTGAGCCACCAGCCCAAGATGTAACCGCTCCAACTACAACCATCACAGCGCCGGCTATCGTTTGAAATAAACCTGCTTTCTTTGAGCCTTTTAAGACGGGTGTAAAATGCACTGTTGCATCGTCTTTTAAGTGTTGATTTAAACCTTGCTCAAGATAGCGATTATCTAGATACTCTCGCCCAACCCTTACAGTAAATAATCCTTGCTGAATGAATTGTCTGAGCTTTGGGATTTGACTTGTTAGAGCGTGTACTACTTCGGCAGGTGTCTTGCAGTCTAAATTAAATTCAGATCCAAACTGTTTAAGGCTGCCGTAAAATCTAACGTTGACCATTCTTTGTATCTCCAAATACTGTGCGTGTGTTTGAGCCAATAACCATCGTACAAATCTCGCTTAGATAATCGTTTTGGCGCGTGATGAAGAACCATCTGCTCACCTACATAAATGGCAGCGTGATTAGGCACATCTGAACCAATGCTAATTAAAATCACATCACCAATTTGAGGTTCACTTACTTGCCCAAATCCGTGCTTTTCCATATTGTCTAAGTAGAGATTAAAGCCATCTTCCCACCAGTATTCTTGCCGTTCAAAATCAGGAAATTCACAACCAGATAACCGGTAAAAATCTCTGAATAGCGTGTAGCAGTCCATTTCGCCGTGTTTAAACTCACGACCGATTAAAAATGGGATTTTCGGGAAAATGTGGATTTTCTCATCGCAAACTAACCAAAAATCTAACTGGCTATATAGTTGCGTTTGTAAATCGGCTTGGGATAATTTTGGCTCGCCTTGTGGGTGTGAGTGGACCAATGCCACAATCTCGCCTTTCTCTGATGCATTGATGTAATCTTCTGGCGTGATTTCAAAGTGGTTTTCCTTATCTTCTGCTACGTTTTCACAAGGTATGAATACTTTTTCATTACCCATTAAAACAACAAAACCACAGCTTTCCTGTGGTTCTTTTGATTTTGAGTATTTGATTATCTCGTTGTGTAACTTGCCGTCCATCATCTACCCCAACTTATCAACGCTGACAAATCCGCCATAGTTGCGTGTGTTGTTTCTTAGCTTGCAGCCAGTCAATAAACCACTGCACTTATCCTTTTGTGGGTCAGTGGTTGGTTGGTCTTTTTCATCTGCCACTGCTCGACCTGTATAACCGCACTCAACACTTCGGTATAACCAACTACAAGTCGTTGTAATCATTCTTGCACCAATTAATGCGCTGTCAGTTTCTGACGGTAAAGCTAGAGTAAATTGCGCAATACTCCGATTAAGCGAGGATAACTGTTCAATGACAAAGTAACTCAAAACCTCTTGGCTTGGGTCGGCTTGCTTATTTCCGCCCTCAAAATTGACCGCATCGAGATAATGCATATAGACCAATCTGCGTCTAACAATACCCCCCAAACACTGCTCAAAACGATTACAGAGTGCAGTAACAAAGCCATCTACATTCCCAATCGTTAATGTTGGTCGGTTACTTGGTCCATTACCTGATAACTCAAAGCCATCTGCTTTAACGCCAAACGGCTGGTAGGTTTTACCTTGCCATACGATAGGTTGTGATTGTTCGTTATACCCAGCATAAAACCGATATAACTCGCCACTGATACCGTTATCATCCCTCAAACTTCTTAAATCCACTTCAAACAGCTCAATGAGTGCATTTTGCTCTAACTTGGCGAGGTCTAGTTTGAATTGATTGCTAATTGCTTGTGGCATTACGGCACCTCAACAAAACTACAAGTAAACTCCGTGAAGTTTAAGCTCATCTTCACAGGCCATTTACTGCAAATAACCTTGATATTTTTACCTGTAAACGGGTCTTTAAATAAAAAAGGATGAATTCCTTTGTGTCTTTTAAAGAATTCATCCACTTCTAGACGGTCTTTGTTTTTAACCTTAACCTCAACAGAATAAGAACGGAGTAAACTATTAATTCCTTGTAATTGGCGCTGAGTGTATCCATCGCCAAATTCAATCGAGTTTACTTTCGGCTCGCTATCAATCTGAAATTCTGGCCTTACGCACCATTTAAATGTTTCCATATTTACCTCTAAGCAAACACGCCACCAGAACGCATATTATTTGAAATAATACCGTTAGTTTCACTTCGTGCTATCTTACGGATTAACTCTACTGTGATTTCAGTTTCGCCATTTCGTTGTCTTTGCTCTACGCTTGCATTAACTGGCTCGCCATTATTAATTACCTTAACGGATATGCTTCCACCAGCCATAGGTTTATAGCTAGTTGATGGGATAGAGCCGACTGTTCCACCGTTAGCATATCCACGACCATAATTAAGATGGTTTAAAAAGCCAATCCCTAATCGTGATGTTGCTTCTTTGGTGATAACGTATTCGCCACGGTGAACAACACCTGCCGGCTGATATTTACCGCCGTTACCGGTATAACCGCCACTGGCGAAGCCAGCATAACCGCCATCAGCAAATCCAAACGCTCCTGATGCGGCTTTGATTGCGTTGAAAATCATCATCTTAACGGTCATCTCTGCTATATCTCTTAAAATTGATTGAGCAAGAGAGCGAAAATCTGCTTTGCCGGTCACGACAAGATCTGTTAAGGCGCCGGCCATACCGTTAAAGGCATTTTGAGTAACCTGCGACATATTCGCAGCCATATCACCAAAGCTATCTTGGATTTGGCTTATCCCATCTTTAATCCCTACGATTGAGCTTGATTTCAGTTGGCTTTCGGTTTCTTTAATAACCGCCATGCGCTCTTTTAGTTTTGCGATTTCCTCATCAAGCTTAGCAATATTCTCTTGCGACATTCCAACTTTCAGTCTGGCCGCATCAATATCTAATTGATGATTGTATCGGAGTAATTCTTGCTCTTTTCTTGTTTTACCAAGCAGTTCAAGCTCGAATTGCATCTCTCGCAGTTTTTCACCGTTATCATAAGTAAACTGTGCGATAGCTACGCTTTGTTGTGCCGCATCAATTTGAGCAGCCATATCTTTAAGCTTAGCTAATCCATCTGCACCAAAATGAGCGTATTTCTCGCCATTTGCTGCGATGTCTTGAGTAATTTTGTTAAGCTCTTGATATTGGCTGACTTGACCGAATACAGAAATGTCTTGAGCATTTGCTCGAATTTCTGAAAGTCTGCGTTCCATCTCGCTTATTTGGTCTGTGTACTGCTTCACATAATCAACTTTGGAACCACCAGGAGATTTACTAGCTTTTGGTTTTCTTGACGAACCGCCTTTACTGCCTTTGCCAATGTTTTGTGACTCGAGCAGTTTTTCATAATTTGCAGCAACCTCTTTTTGGTCAGCAGAACCAGCTTCAAAGCCTTGACTTAACGCATAATCTTCGGCTTGAAGTCTGCGTTTCTTGATTGGGTCGGTTTCTTTGTTAATCGCAATTTGGCGATTGTTTCGCTCTATTAACTTGGTTGCCTTATCACTTAAAGCGTTTTGAACGCTAAGCCCTAAAGCATTAAACTGGCTCGCCACCAAAATAGCCATCGCACCCATTCGCTCAACCGCACTTGTAACAGATGCCGCACCGCTTTCAGCGCTCGGGAAAATACGATTTAAATCATCGAGAGAAAAACCGATTGAATCAATGCTGACTTTGGAAGTATCTAGCGTTGGAAGTAAACTTCTTAGCTTGTCGTGAAATTCAGAAATTGGAACTTGCTCAACAATAGCTTTTAAATCACTTTCAGATCTAACAAGCTTCTCATTGGCTTTGGCTAATTCAGCTTTTTTAATTGCCAAGTCTTGGCTTGCTTTAGCTAATGCGTTCAAATACGCTGAATCTTCCGATTTTCCGCTTTGCTGTGCGATTTGTTTGCCTTGTTCGATTATTCTGTTGAGCTTTTCATACTCTTCTTCTAGTCGCTTAATTTCGTCCTTTTGAGCGGAAATGGATTGCTCTAATTTGGCTTTCATTCCATCAAGGACTGCGGCGGATGTATTAGCTAATTTACCAGTTGTTACATCTAGCGAATCAGCAAAGGATAACAGCTCTTGTCTAGCAGCCTCTGTTTTCTGTTGATAGTCTAAGAAAACACCTACGCCAGCAGATAAACCTAGAGTTAATAAACCAAGTGGGCCACCAACAAAACCTAATGCGCCGCCTAAGCCTTTACCTGTTGCGGTTAAACCTTGTTGCGCAGCAGCTAGATTTCTTGTTGCTGCGGCTTGAGCTGACATAGCAGCGGAAGCTTGAATACTTGCTGTAATCCAAGTGCGGATTTTCCCAACACTCCAAATCACACCTGCACCTGCTGCAAGGCTCGCCACGATAGTTAAGTGATTGGCGATTTCGTTAATAGCTTTAGCAAATGCCTCGCTCGCTCCTGTCGATTTATCTAATTCACCAATCCACTT
>OGFK01001951.1_pt1 | contig 11603 bp, 5 predicted proteins | sample 1570931 | NCBI WGS metagenome assembly OGFK01 (sample SAMEA2581935, study PRJEB24529) | metagenome | biome: Human gut stool | place: China | collected 2011
CTGAAAACGAACCGGGCTCCTCCATCATGCCAGGCAAGGTAAATCCTACACAATGTGAAGCCTTGACCATGGTATGCGCCCAAGTATTCGGTCACAATACGACTATGACCATCTGTGCAGGTAGCGGTGCGTTCCAATTGAACGTGTACATGCCTATCATGATCTATGACTTTGTTGAAAGCTGTCGCCTCCTTGCAGATGCGATGAATTCTTTCACAACACACTGTATCGACGGTGTAGAATTCGTACCAGAAAAACTCAACTTCTTCGTAGAACAATCCCTCATGATCGCTACATCCTTAACACCATACATCGGCTACGATAAGAGTGCTAAGGTGGTAAAAGAAGCGTACAAACGCGGTTGCTCTATTAAGGAAATCATCTTGGAAGAAAAACTCATGACCGAAGACGAATTCGCCGAAGCAGTTCGCATGAAATAAAATCTCTCATCTCTATGACATATCTGTAACATCCTCTCATACCTCAAATGAACGGAATATAAAAGGACGCTATAGTTCTAAATCAATCAGTATAAACCACTGAAGATTAGACTATAGCGTCCTTTTGGAGTTTATGCACCTGATATTAGCATTAAACTTAGTTAATAGATCTACTATTATCGATGACAAATACTATCTAATAGTAGTTTAAAACATATAAAAAAATATATAAAGCTATCAGAAATAACCAACTATATACGCCTAATTTAAAATTAAACTGATATTGCTCTACTTTATCACTTTCAAACTCATCATTCTTAAGCATGAAATACATTCCAACCAAAGAAATTCCCATGCAAACTATCATCAGAAAAAACAACATAAATCCCGAGACAGATTCATGAAGTAACGCTACTATTACACCCTCAACTGCAAATCCCCCTAATGTAGCAATCCTAGCTAAACTAAGCTTACCTTTATGAGTAATCAACTTATATACTAAAACCATACTACATATTATTAAAAGTAAATCCTTAAACATTATTTGTCTGTATCCTTTTTCAAATCATATTTAATTCTATCTTTAGCATAATCTCCAGCTGTCGCACCAATTACCCCTATAGAGAAAGCTCCTACAGGACCACCAGCACTGCCAACAACACCTCCACCCAATCCGAAAACTACTGGAATTAAATCAGCTCCCCAAGCTTTAGCAAGTTCTCTACCACTGTACATTTGGTAATCATTTTGCATATCGTTAAGTAAGAAACCTATTGAAACAGGCCCTCCAACTTTCGCTACAGTTCGAGTAAATTTTGATGCGTTCTCCGCATAATACACATATCCAACCCATGGTTGATTTCCTACCTCAGATAATACATTTTGAGCAACTGACTTTCCTAAAGCATCCTTAGTCCAAACAAATGTAGACTTAGATTCAGACACAGGCATTACACTCACTTTATCAGATGTATCAACAAAAATGAATTTTTCGTTATTTGATCCATTACTGTATTTAGCTCTAGCCAAAGTAGCCATCTCATCTAGTATGATTGTAGTACCTAATGATATATCTTTTCCCATAAGAGTGACATGATAATGTATGCCTAGTTTATTGGTTATTCTTGTACCTAAACCTTTAACGCCTAGAAACATATCATCAGCATACATTTTACCTTCAGCTCTAACCACCGCATAACTTCCATCTGCATTTTTTCTAAAAGAAGGATTTTCAGTCTCTTGAACGTAACCTAATGTTGCACCATTTTCAAGTATACGAATTAATTCTTCGACACTGCCATTATTATCAAGATTCTGAAGAATTGCAGATTTTAAATACTCAATTTGACCATCACTCAATTGGTTCCACTTAGTCCCATATTGTGCTTCAGCTGTACCTGTTACAGGAGAATAACCTAAAGTACCATTTACAGCAGCACCTAGTAACGCACTTAATGTTTGAGCTACATCAGGTTTTTCTTTTGCAATTTTTTGAATTTCTCCAATTAATGCTTCATAGGTAGCACCAGCATAAAAACCACTACCTAGTTTATTCCCTGCCATACGGGAAGATACTTCAGCGACTATGCCATGGGCTATCGCTTTTGCAACTTTACCTTCTTTAGAGGTTGGATTCAAATTATGTAATTGGCCAAAGGCTTCTTTTGCAAATAATTTAGATAATTCTTGACGTTCTTCAATTTTCTTTTTATCAAAGATTTCATCAAGCTTATTCAAGCTATCTTTTGTATCTCGGGACAGTGTTTGAATATTAACGCTAGCGTCTCCCTTGTGGATTTATACACCTGATATTATATTGGTATTATACTTAGCTCAATAATAAGGATATAGCTAATAATAAATCAAAATATATAGAAAAATATATAAAGCTATCATAAATATCCAGGAGTATAAAGCCCCTCTATATAGCTTTTGATGCTTTTGAGTTTTATCCTCATCATAATTCTCACTACTTGGCACAAAATACATTCCTATCAAAGAAATCCCGATACATATTAGCCACCAAAATAGTAAAACAAATGGAGATATCAGTTTACTCAGCAATACTAATCCACAACCGACAATAATAGAAAACGTTGCAATAACTCTAGCCATACTAAGCTTACCTTCATGCGTAATAAGTTTGTATATGAGAAATATAATCCCCAATATTATAATCAGATCTTGATACATTACTTATCTACATCCTTTTTTAAATTAAACTTAATTTCATCTTTAACGCGATCGCCAAGTGTTGCTCCAGTAACACCAATAGCAAAAGCCCCCGCAGGACCAGCAGCAAGACCTCCAACAAAACCTCCGCCAATTCCAAGTCCCACAGGAATTAAATCAGCGCCCCAGGCCTTTACTAATTCACGCCCACTGTATAGCTGATAGTCCATATATAAGTCCTTAGCTAAATAACCAATTAAAACAGGTCCTCCAGATCGAGAAACAGTACGTGCAAATTTTGAGGCTTTTTCAGCATAATGAACATATCCAACCCATGGTTGATTTCCTACTTCAGATAATACATTTTGAGCAACAGACTTACCTAAATCATCTTTAGTCCAAGCAAATTCTGGTTTATTTGAATTTGTTAGTGTTTCACTATGAATAAAAGACAAGAACTTCGGCTTATCGAATGAACCAGCTTCATACTCTTTTGTTCTTTTAATTATAATATGATTTACTTCTCTTCCATCAGAATTATAGTACTTATATATAAAGCCATATGTAGGATTAACAGCGCCTATTTTTTGTTTATATTGATGAATACTCTCTCTTATTAAAGAATATAAATTTGGCTTATCTCTATAAGAAGCATTTTTATAATACTCATTTTCAATTTTATTTATTAGTGCTGCTTCCTGTTCCCGATCAACTGATATCCAATATTCTTGGATATCATTACGTTCCTTCTGACTTTTAGCCGCCGCCATTTGTGATAAGAACAACTGATTTTGCTCATGTGTCAAATAATTATTCTGTGTAGCAGATAGTGAAATACCAGTTCCTAACGAAGAGTGTGAAACTGTATTACTTAAGATTGCACTAGCAATTTTATATACATCTGAATTATCAACATACTTGCCGTTAGCATCTATTGTACTATTAGGATGTTTAGCTAATTCTTTAGCAATAGCGCCTACCATCACCTCGTTAGCACTAGATACTGTAAATCCTTCTAAGCTAGAGCCTCCAGCCATATTAGAAACTACTGCACCAAAACCGCCATGTAAGGCAACTTTATAAATGCCGCCATCTTTCCATTTATCAGCTTCTTTTTGGTATCGTTTTTTTAAAGCTTCATCAGTAGTAGCTGCTGCTTTTTCTTCATACTTCTGAGCTTGCTTCATAGCTATATCGCCAATTAATTTAAAACCTTCGTCAGATACAGCATTGATATATTCCATACGTTCTTTTACATCAGCCTTATCAAATATAGGTTTAATACTATTGAGTGCATGTTCAGTATCTCTGTTAATAGCAGTAAGTGGTTTACGCTCTACTTCTACCAATATATCATTACTAATAGCAGATTTTGTTGTAGATTGGGCTTCATCTGATACAGGAATAGAAACTACCGGAGATAGCCCCAATGGGTTGATTTTACCGAGAACACCCTTTGCTGTCAATCCAGATGTGTTCATAGCTATCCCAGACTTTTTAGCCTTATACGAAGCTTCATTATGAATATCTTCCATAACTAGAGATTTGGTAGACATCTTATTTTTTTCAGGTATAGCTTTACTAGTTATAGTAGCACCTTTTACTGTTGTCGTATTGCCAACAGAAATATTTATACCATCACTACCAGCATGAATTCCAGATTGCTCTGTAACACTTTTATAAGTACTATCAATATTACCTTTTACATTAACACCATTAATCGTAGGTTGAGACGTAAAGTTTGCACCAGATATGGATATCCCCTTGCTCTTAGATATTTCATGATAGTTTTGACTGTCTTGCAAGCTTTGTACAGTTAGATTATTACCTACTTTCGCCGTTACACTTTTCCCAGAAATAGTAGAACCAGTAAGGTTCGTATCATTTCCACTTGTAATAGATACCTTGTTAGAACCTACAACATGTGTACCAGTATGAGTAGAACTATCTTCTATGCCATTCTCTGTTCCTTTATAAGCTGACGCCGACCAACCTACGAGCCCGCCAGTTCTCATACCAATATTGGCAGAAACATTCCATCCACTAGACTTACTATTTGTTTCAATGCGTTGCGTATTAGAGCCAGCCTCTAAATTAATAGTATTGGAAGCAGCTAATTGTACATTTTCCCCTTTGATTTGTTCACCAATTGCAGTAATATTACCTTTAATTGAATCTGCACTATTAGCATGAATCAAAACAGTTCCGTCAGAGTCAATCGTCCCACCAGAGTATGTATGGCGTTCTAATTTCGACTCAGCTACACTTTTACTAGATCCAATACCTACTTGTATATTAATAGCTCTATCAATGGCTCTATCAGTAGCTTTATTTATATTTCCCTTATTCTCTTCTAAAAGGCTTTGTTTTTTCAACAAAACATCTTGTTTAGCTTTAAGCTCAGCTAATTTAGTTGTATCAGTTTCTGGGGTATTGGCTATATCAGCATTAACACGTTCTAATTGTGAATTAAGAGTTCTCATTTGGCCATTATAACTTCTATCCACAATTTGCTTCGCTTCACCAATGGCAGAAAGCAATCTATCTCTCGATTGTTTGCCTTCTAATGATTTAAAATGATTATTTGTTCTATTAGATGCACTATGTTGTTTTTTGACAGCACTATCTAATTTTTCAACAACACTGCCACCTAAACTTACCGTTAAACCAGAGGATTTTCGTTCATGACGTTCCTCTTGTTTATATACGTCATCTTTACCATCTAATAGTATATCTTGACCTACAATGATAACACCATCTTTGCCTACCGCATTTGTAGTAGTCAGATGAACTGTATCACCAGCTTGCACAGTAACTTCACCATTAGTAGATCCTAAAGTAGTGGCTTTATGAGTAGTTTCATCGATAGAGTAGTTATCTTTAGATTGTTTTTTACCAATCATGATACCCATGCCAGCACCCATAATACCAGATTTTTTTACATCTTTAGATGCGGTACTTAATGTATGCTCTGCTGCTGCATCAGTTATTACATTATGACCGGCTAATACAGATGTGTCCGCAGTACTTACTACATTAGAGGATGTAAGTATCACATCATTATTAGCACCCACCACTACAGTATGACCACTAATGGTGCTCATTAATACATGTTTAGATTCATCATTAGTCTTTATTTTAGTTTCTTTTTTATTAAGGAACCCTTTTTCTTTATATTTTAACGCAAACGCATCCTTAGATTCACTATATCCATTTTCAATGGATACGTCATGTTCACCAATCACTTTTACAGCACCGGAATCACTGCTAACAGTCAAATTACGAGCCTTAACATCATGTTTTGCACCTATAGATACATGTCCGCCAGCCTCTATTGTCGTTCCCAATTCTGTTTGACGATAGGTTCGTAAATAATTATCTCCATCTTGAGTCATATCTTTTTTAGCAGTAAGAGTATCTGTAGTGCTATTAATATCATGTCCAGCAGTAATAGTGACAGCACCATTTTTGCCTAACGCTTCGATAGTCGCACCACCTAGGTTTACATCATTACTAGCAGATACAATCATAACGCCTGTATCACCAGTTACAGCGATACCTGCTGTTTTATGTATTACATCTTGGTTTGTTAAATGCTCAATAGAATTGTTAAAGGTAATATCCTCTTTTGCTTGTAGTTCTACAGCATCACGACCAACAATTTGACCTTGTTGGTAAATAGTTCTATCCGATTGCAAACCAGCTTTGTCTGCATTAATATGACCGCTATTAATAATATCTTGGTTAGATGCAAGAACTACTGTTTTACCTTGAATAGCACCTTCATTACGAATACTGTTTTTTGCATTCATGATCAATGTATTAGCACTTATTAATGTTCCATCATTATGCAACTGTAAGCCATGACTTTGTTTAAGATATACTTTAGGATAGATTACCTCAACAGGTTTACCCTCTACTATAACAACATCTTTTACAAGCCAGACCATATCACTAGTTAAACTAGCGGCTTGTTCTGCTGTCAGCGCTACACCTGGAACAATACCATGTTGCTTAGCATAGGCAACACCGGCATCCATGAGAGCTTTATATTGGCTTTCATCATCTGTATACCCATCAAGAAATCTATACCCTGTTCCAGATACAATCTGCTGTCTAACCAAGGTCTGCTCATACAAACCATCGCCTAGTCGTTTTTCAATATTCTCAGGCTTTGTTTTCATCTCTTTATACATATAATCGGAGGATAAAAAAGCTTTTTTATTCGTAAATTGAGGATCTGTTTCAACTACATAGTTAGCAGTGCTTTCAGGGTGTATTCTATACAAAGATTCTGTAGGCAAGGCCAAAACGTTCGTTCCCGCATTTGGTTTAGATGTATCATTACTGCTATCTTGTGCAAATGGATTTAAGAAGTCTTGTACCTCTTTACGGTGATTAGCACCAACCTCACCTTTAGCATTACCATTTTTATCTTCTTTCTTAGCAACCCCAAGTGCTATTGGATTTTCTTTATTCACTTGTGGTGTCATAAACACTTGACCCTTATAACCTCGACGCCAAGATTTATGCGGCCATTTTCGTTTATAGGTATACGATGCTTCTGTAGTGCCAAATGTATTAGTCACTTCTTGATTTTCTTTAGCAACTTGATTTATAGCACCCGTAGCAGTTAATGTACCACCTACAACCATTTGACTATTTTCATTGGTCCCATTTCCAGTGAACGACATATCCCCACCAAAGCGTACGACACCTGGTGTACTATTTTTTACTTCTTCATGAGAAGTCATAGTCTTAGTTCGAATTATAGTATAATCATCTATTTTTTCATTAGCCACACCAGAAATCTGTTGGTTATATAGTTTAGCCTTTTCATTATGAGCTTTAATTTTATCATTTAATGATGCCAAAATAGGCTTAAACTGTGCATCCCACGCCTCTTGTTCAGGACCTGCTGTTTGAGGGCGCTCTGTCGTCATAGATGTAATGCCAAACTCCTTAAAAATGGGGTCATCATAGGCATATGATGGTACTTTTGTACCAATATATTCTGCTGGAATTGGTGCTTCGCCAGCCGCTTGTTCTTCAGGTGTAATTTGTTCTACAGTAACATATTCTGCAGCCTCGTATATAGGCATTGGTGCCTTACTACTATGACTATGATAAGCACCATAGCCACTGTTCAATGATCTAAATTCAGACTTTTTAAATGTTTGTCCTCGCTCGCTATGATCTTTGTCTGTAATCAAGATTTGGTCTTCTTGTGCTGTAAGCATAGCGTCATTACTTTCACCAGAAAGGCCTTTTTCAATTTCAGGGCTAACACGTTTTGCGGTAAAGGAGGAATTCTTATTTTGGTAGTCTTTACTTCGAATGACACCATTGCCCATTCCGTCAATAGTACCACCAATGTTATGCAATGTATCACGACCATCTAGCGTCATAGTACCACCACTATATATAAGAGACTTTTCTCTATTCAAAATAGAGTCCGCTTCAATAGTTACATTTTCTCGACCTGCAATACTACTCCCTTTATGAGCAGATAATTCCTCTTGTACTAACTTAACAGCTTTTAGTTTTTCATCATATACTTTAGATAGTTCTTTGATTCGGTTCAAATAGTTATCTTGTTCAGTTTTTGATGTAAAAGCTGTAGTATCTACAGCATAGGCTGCTTCAAGCTTATCTTCTGCTGCTTTCATATCTGCCATAGCGGCATCTAATTTAGATTCTAACGCTACATTCTTGCGGTTTTCGAGTACCTTGGTTTGTATCGCTATCTTCCCACCATAAATGCGACCATTCTCTGTATTATGTAATTCTTTACTATTAATTGTTGTAGTATCACCAGATACAATCACTGCATCAGTATTACGAACGGTACCTGCCACAACAGACAAGGAACCCTTACTTGTAACAGCGCCTTGCGTGTTAGCACCAGCTGCAATTGTATTTTTGTTAGTTAAGGATTCTTCTACCTGAATATGTCCATTATTAACAGATGTAATATGCCCTGTATTTGTTAGTTCTTTTGTTTCTAATGCTAACTCTCCACCAGAGGCAATTATTTTTGTATTCTGTATAGAGTTTGCTTTAGCCACGAGACTTGTATCGGATTGAAGTGTACCATTAACAGATAGATGACCATTAGCATCTACTGAAACAGACTGAGTGCCTGTCACTACACCATTAAGATTAACACCTACACCAGCTTCAGTGCCAACCATAGTAATATGATTCGCGTACATCCCACCTACTGCTGCTACATCCAAACCAATCGTTGGTTTTGTTTCAACAGTTGAAGCCTCTAAAGCTGTAGCCTTTAAGTTGTTAGCATCAATGTGATTTTGTCCTGTACGAGTATTAAGTTTGTTTGCCCAAACACCTGCATTTACATCAATAGTTCGTGCCAAGATAGACACAGAATCTGTACGTTTTCCATCAAGGCCTTTACCTTCAATAGAAACATTTCCTTGTTCTATGCGGTAATGTTGTAAATTTCCAGCATCATCTAATTCTGGTTTACCTGTAGTTAATACAGCATGATCTGTATTAAGGAAGCCCCCACCATTAACTGTAATGCCATTAGGGTTAGCAACCACAACGGAGGCTTTTTGCCCCGCCACTTCTAAATAGCCACTCATAGATGTTGGTGCATCTGATGTAACTTGGTTTACGATGACCTTTGCAGTACCATTCACCATGTTACTATTACCTTGCACATAACCAGCAAGTTCCGTTTTACTCGTTACATATGAGTTATTTAAAATAGCCCCTTGTTTCTCTACATTAAATTGATCATATTTATTCATAGAGACGCCACCATTAGTAGGGGCCGTCACGTTAACTAGTGGAATCTGATTAGCTGTTTCCTGAACTAATGGTCTTTCAGTAATAGTAGCATTATTATCCGGTATAATCGATGCCGCCAATACAATCGATTGAGAGGCGACAAATACACCAAAAGTGAGCCAAGACAATATCTTTCGTCCCAGCGTACGTCGTTCTTGATTTGTTTTACACATACAACTCTCCAATTATATAAATACTAGCTCAACACATGCTAGTTCAACACATATATAGTCATAATTATATTGTGATTAGAATCTATACCCTATAGTAAATCCGCTATAAAACTTTTTCGTATGATATCCTTGCGGTTTATATAAAGGGGTACTAACAAATGCATCGACCATGAGCCCTGATGCATAGTTACCACGTATACCTAATGCTGTACCAGCAATACTTTTCCCAACTAACGATTCTGTACTTTTACCATATACGGCCCCTACATCAAGGCCAAAATATACTTCCGTATTAAGCCGCGGAATAACTGAGGATACTTCATTACGTATATACCAGCCACTATCGCCCATAAGTGTATATTCACCATCAAAGCCATAAATACTATATCGATTGCCAATATTGATCGTATCTACACTATATACTCTCTTACCGCCTTGTACCCATTGTCCATGGAATGAAGAGGTAAATGATGCAGGTCGATGGCCCATAACAAATGGTTTACGATAATCTACATCAACAAGCCACATATGATATCTAGAGGTTGGTCCTCCCATGGCAACAGATGCCTTATGTTCAGGTTGTGCACCAAGTGCACCTATACCCCACTGGAATCCTAAACGAGAATATAACGTAGCATTTCCAATATATGTACGATTAGAAATACCAAGCTCCATTGAAGTGGTACGTAATGCTTGCACAGGCAGTTCCATATCATTGATAAAGCGATGATTATGACGTGTGCTAATAGAAATATCAAATGCTCGTTTTTCACGTTGTGTACGTGACCAAACATGATTCCATTTTGCCTTGATAGTAGTGGACTTACCACTATATGTGAAATCATAGGAATTAGATTGAATGGTTTGATGGTATCTTGATTTTGAAAAACTAACACTAAACGTATCTTTACCATCTGGTATCACATAATTAAGACTGGCTGCGCGAGTTCCTTTTATACTTCCTGCACCGCTTAAATCACCTGACAATGACATGGTTAACGTATCATTAGCTCTAAAAGCTTGGTCTAACGATGCAGTAAAACTACCTTGATATACACCTGTTGATTCAAGACCACTATTATCGATACTAATTGATCCATGTACTGGTTTCTCTTGTTTAATCGATAGCTCTATAATAGAGGTACCAACAGATGTACCTGGAAGTAGCTGCATTGTTACCGTTTGAGATGATACTCGTTTCATCTGCTCCAGGCCTTGTTCTACATCCCGAATATTAAGGATATCTCCAGGTCTCACAGAGAAAGCCGTTCGCCAAGGGCCATGAGCCGAAGAATCACTATATCTCACATCTTCCACTCGTCCCGGTAGAACCATAAACTGTAACGTGCCAGAATTTACATTTTGTTCAGGAATATATACTTGTGAGGTAACGAAACCTCTATCTAGTAACTTACGTTGAAGGGAATTACGTATATTAGTAATATCTGCTACTGTTACTGTTCTTTGCTCATTTTTACGTGCAATCTTATGTAAGAAAGCAAATTCCTTAGGTACACCATCTAACTGAATATAATGAATAAAAAAAGACGCACCATTCTGATCTGAAGGTACGTCTATAGGTGCCGGTTCACTAACAACGGTTTCAACGTGCTCAGTATCTAAGCGAAGGTTCCGTTCCTGTTGAACTTCTCGGTCTTGTTGTAATTGTTCTTGCTGTGCCATAGGCATAATCGGATTCTCTGCATATGCCCCAAAAGGCATAGATGCACCCAATACACTTAGGCTAAGAAGAACTAAGCGTTTTATCTTCACAAAACTCTCCTAAATACATACTCTAACAACACCAATCATGATTAAATCATAATTTTTTCTATCAACAGAATAACACAGTTAAAGTTTGTTTGTGAAGTATGACTTATTATTAAATTCATGCTTTATGGGAAATAAACTAACAACTTATATAGTTGTACTATTAATTGCATAAAATTAAAGTTTATAATAAAATATTCATATACATCTGATAACATTAGTTTATTCA
>OGFK01001958.1_pt1 | contig 11557 bp, 7 predicted proteins | sample 1570931 | NCBI WGS metagenome assembly OGFK01 (sample SAMEA2581935, study PRJEB24529) | metagenome | biome: Human gut stool | place: China | collected 2011
GGGTGCAGGCCTCGGTGGTGATGGTGAAGCCCTGCGGCACCGGCATACCGGCTGCAGTCATCTCAGCCAGACCAGCGCCCTTGCCGCCCAGAATGTTCTTCATGGTGACCTTGTCGCCGCCAAAGGCATCGTTGCCTTCGCTGAAGTAGTACAGATACTTTTTGCTCATGCGTGTTTACCTCCCAAATGATGGCCCCCGGCGCGATGCTCCGGCGGTCTTATCGATGCTCTGTCTTGTCATACGATAAACATTTCTCTGTGAATGCTAAACCATTATACCAGAATTTCACGTCTATTCCATCGGGCAAAACACCGAATTTGTTTGATATTTTTTGTGCAAACTCTTGCATTTTACTTACTTTTTCGGTAATATAAAATGGGAAAGATTTCGAGAGGTTTTTTAAGGTTTTAAGCCATTTTTAGGGCGATGGATACAACTTTCCATCCATCAAACCCTTTACCCTGTTTTTCCGGGGTGATTGCTCCCGAGTTTGTTCTGTCTTGGATACAACAAAACCCTTCTCCGCAGGGGCTCCGCCGCCGCTGCGGAGGCCGTTTTGGGAGGAGGTTTTTTATTTATGCAAAACATTGACACATCCGCACTGGCTGCCGCAAAGGCAAAGCTCGACGCTGCCGAGGCCCAGCGCGAAGAGGTGCTGCTGTGCCACATCGCAAACGGCGTGGACATCCGCAGCCGCAATGTGGAGATCGGCTCCGAAGTGGTCATTGCTCCGGGAGCCGTCATCCTCGCAGGCACCATCCTGCGCGGCAAGACCACCATCGGCGCAGGCTGCGTCATCGGCCCCAGCACCCTCATCGAGGACAGCACCGTGGACGAAGGCACCACCGTCAACGCCAGCCAGGTCTACAGCAGCCACCTCGGCCCCCACAACAACATCGGTCCCTTCACCCATGTGCGCATCAACACCGTCACCGGCTACGGCGTGCATCTGGGCGCTTATGTCGAGACGAAGAACTCCAACTTTGCCCGGGGCAACACCGTCAGCCACCTGACCTACATCGGCGACAGCGATGTAGGCAAGTACTGTAATTTCGGCTGCGGCACCGTCACCTGCAACTACGACGGCAAGGACAAGTTCCGCACTCAGATCGGCGACTACTGCTTCATCGGCTGCAACACCAACCTTGTCGCCCCCGTCACCATCGGCGACGGGGCCTACACCGCTGCCGGCAGCACCATCACCAAGGATGTCCCCCCGCAGGCTCTTGGCATCGCCCGGGAGCGTCAGACCAACCTCGACGGCTGGGCTGAACCGAAAATGGAGGCGTACATTATAAAGAAGCAGAAACTGGAACAGGAGCAGGGCTGACCCCCGCTCCCCACGCCGCCGTGCCGCACGCACGGCGGCTTTTTGTATAATGAAAACCACTCGCCTAGCGAGTGGTTTTCATTATACAAAAAGCCGCCGCCCCGGGTGGTTCCCCAAGGCGGCCCCTGTAAGGGGTCTGTATTTTTTAGTGCCTCCAGCACTTCAGGCTCTCGGCCTGAGCTGCGCTCAGCCGCCGGCTCGCAAGGCCGTCGTGCTCCAGAGCAAACCAGCTGCCCCCCTCTGTCAGCAGGTCTTCCACCGACAGGGTGGTCGTTTTGAGGGTGGTGACAAACTGGATCTGCTCCACCCCCTGCTCCTGCAGGGTCTCCAGCGCCTGCCGGGTGCCATGGAGCCGGGCGGACAGATTGTCGGTCGTCACCCGCAGGGTGCTGCCCTGCTGCCGGGTGTTAAAAGGCAGGGGGGCGCCCTTCAGCGTCTCCACATGGAGGTCCAGGCTCTCCCCGTCCGGGATGGGCTTGGGGAGCGCAAACTCCCACCACTCCTTCAGGATGCCGTCCGGTTTGCCGTCCGAGTCCAGGTCCGGGTTGTAGATGATGTGGTGGATGTAGCCGGTGGTCAGGTGGCTGATGTCTGCCTGGATCTCCTTGCCGTCGACAGGTCCATCCGGCGTCTTACTGCCGCCGTTACCGATGGTAGCACCGGTGCCGACACCGGACCAGTCAGGGCCGCTGCCGGTCGCCGTCGCCGTCACCTGAGCGGCTCCGCTCACGGTGACCTTGCTGCCGATGCCATTGACACCGCCGCCGATGCCGGCACCACCGTAGGCACCGGAAGCGTTTACCTTGCCGCCGTTGATGGTGATGTCTTCGCCGTTGCCGTTCTCACCGCCGCCGATGCCAGCACCACCATCGGTGCCGGTAGCGTTCACCGTGCCGCCGTTGATGGTGATGTTTTTGCCGCTGCCGGCGTCACCGCCCCAAGCGCCGACGCTGCCGCCGCCGATGCCAGCAGCATAGCTGCCACCGGTAGCGGTCACCTTGCCGCCGTTGATGGTGATGTTTTCGAGACTGCCGCCGCTGCCGCCGCCGATGCCGGCACCACTGTTGCCACGGTAGCCACCACCGGTAGCGGTCACTGTGCCGCCCTTGATGGTGATGTTGTTGCCGCCGCCGCCCTCAGCACCGCCGCCGATGCCGGCACCACCACCGTAGCCACCGGTAACGTTCACCGTGCCGCCGGTGATGGTGATGTTGTTGCCGCTGCTGTTGCCGCCGCCGCCGATGCCGGCACCCATACCGTGGTCAAAGTAGCTACCGGCAGCGTTCACCGTGCCGCCGGTGATGGTGATGTTTTCGCCGTTGGCGAAGGCGCCGCCGATGCCGGCAGCACCACCACCGTAGCCACCGGTAGCGTTCACCGTGCCGCCGGTGATGGTGATGTTTTTGCCGACGCCGCCGTTACCGCCGCCGATGCCGGCACCACAGTCGTCCCAGTTGTCGCCACCGGAGGCCGTCACCTCGCCGCCGTTGATGGTGATGTTTTCGCCGCTGCCGGAGCTGCCGCCGCCGATGCCGGCACCATCCTCGTTACCGGTAGCGGTCACTGTGCCGCCGGTGATGGTGATGTTTTCGCCCTTGCCTTCTCTACCGCCGCCGATGCCGGCACCACTGCTGCCGCCGGTAGCGGTCACTGTGCCGCCGGTGATGGTGATGTTTTTGCCGTCGCCAAGGTAACCGCCGCCGATGCCGGCACTATTAAACCCACCGGTGGCCGTCAGGCTGCCGGCTTCGTTATTATCGTCCTTCAGGGTCAGCTTGCCTGTGGAGTTTTTTTCAAGGCCCGCACTCTGAGTGCCGCTTTTCAGCTCGTTATCGCCGTCCAGCTCGATCTCCACATTGCCCTTTCCCTGAACGCTCAGGGCAGCCTTTCCTTTTTGATCCCAATCATATTGATCTCCGGTGTCGCTCACATCGATCTTTACGTCTTTCAGGGTGAGGTTCAGCACCTTATCGGCAATGTTGTTGATCACCGTAATGGTGTTGCCCCAAAAGCCATCATCCTTTGGGTTCACCGGAGTAGTGTCTGCGGGGGCAGCAGCCGGGGCTGCCTGCTGGTCTGCACTCTCCTGCCGGTCTGCGCTTTTCGGTTCCTCGGCGATCTCCGGCTGGTCTGCATCTTCCGATTCCTCAGCGTCCTCCGGCTGGGCAGACTGGTAGTTGTCCTCTACCACAGGGCCAAAGTCGGAATCCTCTGCTGCGGGGCCTTCCAGGTCGCTCTCCAGCGTGGTGATGACCGTATTAGAGGTGGTGATGACGGTCTCCTCCCCGGCCTTGTCCGTCCATTTATCTCCGCCCTGTTCGATGGTCTGGCTGCCATCCTCATTTTTGGTGATGGTAATATCGCCGTAGTCGATGTAGTAGGTATCTGCAAAGGCCGGAGCCGCCAGAGACACCGTAATACTCAACGCTGCTATCAGAGCTGCTGCCCGGCGGAATGCGTTGTTCTTCTTCATCGTGGTAATCTCCTTTCTTTTTTACGTTTTTTTGTGGTTTTTACACTATACAACACTTCTCAGAACACGCAACCGTGTTTCCGCACTCTGAGAGGTGGGTGGAACTGCTTCCTCCGCATTCTGTTTCAGAATCTCATGCTGCATACACAGCAGACTACATCAAAGACGCAATTGTCTTACCGGAAAACGCTTCATCCATAAATGTCTGCATCTCCTTATAGAACTTTCTGACCGGGCATGTCTCCGTTGCATGCCGCGAGCAGTAGCAATCTTCTTCCAAGCAACGGTTGATCCTGGTAGTTCCTTCCACCGCATTGAATATATCAGCCAAACTGATGTCTTCCGGTTTTCGGTTTAAACTAAAGCCTCCGCCAACGCCGCGCTTTGTCGCAATGATCCCCGCATCGCGCAGAGGCTTTGCGATCTGAGCAATCATTTGTTTTGGGATTCCCATCTGCTTGCTGATATCCTCACTCCCCATAGGCGTTCCAAGGATTGCAAGAAATAGTGTCATCCTGATTGCATAGTCAGTTGTTACATTTAACTGCATAAAACCTTCCCGTCATAAATAGATTAGTTAATCGCTCATCTCATCAATTCCGTCAAAAAATAGTCGCAGCGGGAACAACCGATAATTTCAAAAAGTCAACCTTGTGATCTCCTTTCTTTTTCTACGTTTTCTTGTGCTTTTTGCACTTCTTTGTTGAGGGTATTTCTCATTTTTTATTATACCCCCCCCCCCTACAGTCTTGGCAATAGGGAAAAACAGCGAAATTTCGGGCTTAAAATCCTCATTTTTGCGGCAATGTGCAACAAAATATGGCAAGCTTCCTCCCTGCCCCGGCGGGTGCCGCCTCCGGGCATAAATAAATATCCCCCGGCGGAGCCGGGGGATATTTATTTGCTTTTTGTGTATCTTTTTGCGCGCGCGTATGTTATAATAACATATTGTTTGAAAACAGATCCAACGTAAAAAAGGCAGAATATATCATATGAACACCAATGACATCTGGCTCATTGCCGGCCTCGGAAATCCGGAGCCGAAATACGACGGCACCCGTCACAACACAGGCTTTGCCGCGCTGGACTATCTGGCCGGCAAGTGGGGCATCTCCGTCTCCAAGACCAAGTTTCAGGGCCTGTGGGGGCAGGGCGAGGTGGACGGCCACAAGGTCGTGCTCCTGAAGCCCCTGACTTATATGAACCTCTCGGGCGACTCCATCGGCCCGCTGGCGGGCTTCTTCAAGATCCCTGCCGACCACGTCATCGTCCTGTGCGACGACATCACCCAGGACCCCGGCAAGCTGCGCATCCGGCCCTCCGGCTCTGCGGGCGGCCATAACGGCCTCAAGAGCATCATCGCCCGCCTCGGCGGCGAGAACTTCCCCCGCATCCGCATCGGCGTGGGCGCAAAGCCCCGCCCGGACTACGATTTGGCCAACTGGGTGCTGGGCAAGTTCCCGCCCGACGACGCCAAGGCCCTCGCCGACCGCTGCCCCGACATCGCAGCTGCCGCAAAGCTCATCATGGACGGCAAGCTGGGTCTGGCGCAGAGCAAGTATAACGGGTAAGGCTCCGCTTGACGCAACCTCTCAGTCTCGCTTTGCTCGACAGCTCCCCTACCGAGGGGAGCCTCTGGCGAAGAGGTAAAGTTTTCCGGTATGCCAAAGCCTCCCCTCGATAGGGGAGGTGGCACGGCGTCAGCCGTGACGGAGAGGTTTAACCCCATCAGAAAGGAGGTCCACCATGTACGAAGCGCTCCTGAAAAACACCCCTGAATATCAGAAGACAGCGGCCAGCCTCGCCTCCCCCGGCCCGGCGGCGCTGTTCGGCCTGCCTCCGGCAGGCCGGGCATTGCTCTACGCCGCGCTCCAGAAGGACACGGGCCGCATCCTCTGCGTCGTCACCCCCGGCGAGGCCGAGGCCACCCATTTCGCCGACGACCTCAAGACGCTGGGGCTCTCGGCGGCGGTGTTCCCGCCCCGGGACTTCATGCTCCGCCCCGTCGAAGGCGCGGGCCGCGAGTACGAGTACCGGCGTCTGTCGGTGCTGGGCGCACTGGCGGGCGGACGGCTGAACGCCGTCTGCGTCCCCGCCGAAGCCCTGCTCCAATACACTGTGCCGCAGGACGAATTCCAGAAAAACACCCTCACCCTCAAGCCCGGCATGGTCTACAACCGCGAGGCGCTGGTGGAACGGCTCTTCGCCGCCGGATACGTGCGGCGAAGTCAGGTGGACGGCCCGGGACAGTTCAGCGTCCGGGGCGACATCGTGGACATCTACGCCCCCGATATGCGCCAGCCCGCCCGTGTGGAGTACTGGGACGACGAGATAGACTCCCTCGCCTCCTTCGACCTGCTGACCCAGCGGCGGGACGGTGCGCTGGAAAAGATCTATCTTTCCCCCGCCCGTGAGGTGCTGTTCGGCAGCACCGCCGACACGGCGGAGGCCCTCCGCGCCGCCCAGAAGAAAGCCCGCGGCAAGCGCCGCACCGCCCTCGAAAAGGCCATGGAGTCCGACCTCGCCCAGCTGGACAGCGGCGTCATGCCCGAGGCTATGGACAAATACTACGGTCTGCGGTACGAGACGCCCGCCACATTGCTGGACCACCTGAGCAGCCCCATCTTCATCCTCGACGAGGTGGGCGGCATCCGGGACGCCCAGAAGGCCACCGAGTTCCGCCGCAGCGAAGAGCTGACCGGCCTGCTCGAGGAGGGCGTCATCTGCCCCGGCCTCGATGTGCTCTACCAGACCATGGACGACCTCGCCATTGCGGCGCAGGACCAGAGCACCCTGCTCTGCGAGAACTTCCTGCGGGGCATGAACGAGTTCAAGCTGAAAGACCTCATCAACGCCGAGGCCTTCGCGGCCCCCAACTGGGGCGGCGACCTCGCTTCCCTGCGGGAAGACCTCGACCCGCTGGTCCAGCAGGGGTACGCCGTGGCCCTTTTCGCCGGCACGCCCAAGGGCGCAGCGGCCCTTACCCGCGATTTGGCTGACAAGGGCTATGCCGTCAGCATGAGCCGGGACGTCCGGCCCGCGAAAGGTCTGGTTCAGGTACTGCCCGGCCACCTCACGGCGGGCTGCACCTTCCCGTTCGCCCGCGTGGCGGTCATCTCGTCCCGGCGTCACGGTCTGGACGACGAGGCTGCCGAAAACAAAAAGCGCAAGAAGAACAAAAACGCCCTGTCCAGCCTCTCGGACATCAAGCCCGGCGACTATGTGGTTCACCAGAGCCACGGCATCGGCATGTATGCGGGCATCCAGCGTCTCGAGGTGCAGGGTGCGATAAAAGATTACCTGAAGATCCAGTATTCCGGCTCCGACGTGCTGTATGTGCCGGTCACTCAGCTCGATCTGCTGAGCCGCTACACCGCCCCCGGCGACGAGGAAAAGGTGAAGCTTGCAAAGCTGGGCGGCACCGAGTGGCAGCGCACCCGCGCCAAAGTCAAAAAGGCCACCGAAGAGATGGCCCAGGAGCTCATCGAGCTCTACGCCCGCCGCCGTCAGGCCACAGGCTACGCCTTCCCCGCCGACGGCGAGTGGCAGAGCGATTTCGAGTCCCGCTTCGAGTACGACGAGACGGACGACCAACTCACCGCCACCGCCGAGATCAAGAAGGACATGGAAAAGGGCTGGCCCATGGACCGCCTGCTCTGCGGCGACGTGGGCGTCGGCAAGACGGAGGTCGCCTTCCGCGCGGCCTTCAAGTGTGTCATGGGCGGCAAGCAGTGCGCCATTCTGGCCCCCACCACCCTGCTGGCGTGGCAGCACTACAACAGCATCATCTCCCGCATGGAGGCGTTCCCGGTGAAAGTCGGGCTGCTCTCCCGCTTCCGCACCGCCAAACAGCATAAAGAGACCCTGCGGGGCCTGCAGGCCGGCAGCGTGGACATCGTCATCGGCACCCACCGCCTCCTCTCCAAGGACGTCCGGTTCCACGACCTGGGCCTTGTCATCATCGACGAGGAGCAGCGTTTCGGTGTCAAGCACAAGGAGAAGCTGAAAGAGAGCTTCATCGGCGTGGACATGCTGACCCTCTCGGCCACCCCCATCCCCCGCACCCTGAACATGGCCATGAGCGGCATCCGCGACCTCTCCACCATCGAGCAGCCGCCCATCGAGCGCCAGCCGGTGGAGACATTCGTGCTCGAGTACAATGATGTCATCCTTGCCGAAGCCATGAAGAAGGAGCTGGCCCGGGGCGGTCAGGTCTACTACCTGCACAACCGGGTGGACAACATCGAGTCCTGCGCCGCCCATGTCAGCCAGATGGTACCCGGGGCGCGGGTGGGCATCGCCCACGGCAAGATGACCGAGGAAGAGCTGAACCCTGTCTGGCAGCATCTGCTGAACGGCGAGATCGACATCCTCGTCTGCACCACCCTCATCGAGACGGGCATTGATGTGCGCAACTGCAACACCCTCATCATCGAGGACGCCGACCGGATGGGTCTGGCCCAGCTGTACCAGATCCGGGGCCGCGTGGGCCGCAGCGGCCGCAAAGCCTATGCCTACTTCACCTTCCGGCGGGACAAGACCCTCTCTGACATCGCGCAGAAGCGGCTGTCCGCCATCCGGGAGTTCACGGCCTTCGGCTCCGGCTTCCGCATCGCCATGCGCGATCTGCAGATCCGCGGCGCGGGCAGTCTGCTGGGCCACAGCCAGCACGGCCACATGGAGGCCGTGGGCTATGACCTTTACGTCAAGATGCTTGGTCAGGCCATTGCCCGGGCCAAGGGCGAGCCCATCCAGCGGGACAAGAGCGAATGCCTCGTGGACCTGCGGGTGGACGCCTTCATCCCGGAGAAGTATATCGCCGACGGCCCGGGCCGCATCGAGGCCTACAAACGCATTGCCGCCATCCAGACCCCCGAGGACGCCGCCGACGTGCTGGACGAACTCATCGACCGCTACGGCGACCCGCCGCCCTCCGTCAGCGACCTCGTGAACGTCTCGCTGGTGCGGGTCCAGGCCGCCGCCGTGGGCGTCTACGAAGTCACCCAGAAAAAGGACACCCTGCTGTTACAGGTGGAGACGCTGGATGTGGCCATGATACGCGGCCTGCTCATCGCTTTCAATGGCCGGGTGACGGCAGGAGCCGGCACCAAGCCCTACCTCTCGGTGACTCTCCAACCCGACGAAAAGCCGCTGGAACTGCTGCAAAGCATCCTCAAGGCGATGGCCGACATCCTTGCTGCCCCGCCGGAAGAAAACACCGGCAAAAAATAAATTTCACTAGGAGTACACTTATGAAGAAGAAACTCATCGCGCTCATCTGCGCCCTCGCTCTGGCCTTCGGCCTCGTGGGCTGCAGCCTCTCCACCCCGGATTCCGTAGGCACCATCGGTAACGTGGACATCTCTTCCGGCCTCTATCTGCTGGCCCAGTTCGATGCCTACCAGACCGCCGCCGACCTCGCTTCCGACGACCAGGACGCCACCAAGGTGTCCAGCTTCCTCAAGGCCACCATCACCGTCGATGACGCCACCGGCGAGACCGCCGTGGTCAGCGACTATGTGGCCCAGAAGACCCTCGAGAACCTCGAGTCCTACGCCGCCATCGAGACCCGTTTTGATGAGCTGGGCGGCGTTCTGACCCTCGACGAGGAGACCCAGGCCGACAGCTACGCCTCCCAGCTGATGGAGCAGAACGGCGACCTCTACAAGACCAACGGCATCGGCCTCGACACCCTCAAGCGGTTTGAGCGCATCCTCATCAAGAGCAACGACCTGCTCGAGATGTGCTACGGCATCGACGGCGAGACCCCCGTCTCCGACGCAGAGCTGACCAGCCACCTCGAGGACGAGATGGTCTACATCCGCTATGTGGTCGTTCCGCTCTACAACACCAGCACCTTCGCTTTTGCTGATGACGCCCAGAGCGCCCAGATGCTCGAGCTGGCTCAGACCGCCGCCGAGAGCTGCAACGCTGCCATCCCCGATGGGGCCAGCGCCCAGACCACTGCTTTCAGCGCCGCCGTCGCCGCTGCCCTGCCCGACATCTACGCTGTGCTGGATGGCGAGCCCTCTTCCGACGCGTCTTCCCTCTCCACTGCCCTGCTGGGTTCTGACAACATCGATTCCACCTTCTCCGAGGAAGGCACCGCCGACGCTGTCCGCGCCCTCAAGCCCGGCGAGGCCGCTGCGGTGCAGTATTCCAGCTATGCGCTGATGATGCTCGTCCGTCTCGACCCGCTGGACGCTGACACGCTGGACAGCCTCCGCGCACAGGCCCTCTCCGACATGAAGAGCGGCGAGCTGCAGGACAGCCTTCAGTCCTATGGCGCCCAGCTGCCCCACGCTCTGGATTCTGCCGCCATGAAGAAGATGCCGGCTTCCAAAATCAAGAACGAGCAGTAATTTTCCTTAAAAATAATACAAAAGCTCCGGGAAACTATTGGTTCCCGGAGCTTTTCTGTTATCATACTGCTTTTCAGATCCCGCTTCCAGCGCCGCGCGGATATGCATCGTGCGGCGTTGCTTTTTGTCGGTTTTTATGGTATCCTCTTAGCAGAAAGGCGCTGTCCAACCAAACGCAGGCGGCTATTGCTCCTCACCGGTCTCGCTGTCTTGCTCTTCGGAGCAAAGCAAGCGCGGGAGGGCAACTTTTTGGAGTTCCGCTCCCGACGCTCACAGCGAAGGGAGGGATGCCTTATGACTACATCGGAAATTCTATTGCTTTTCCAGACGATCATCGCACTGTTGGCGCTTCTCGTAAGTGTTGTACATCTGATGGACGACCGGAAAAAGGATGATTCTTATGGCAGCAAAAGGAAAAAGCACAAAAAGAAATGACCGCCCAAGACTCCCAATCCGGTGGCGGTCATTACTTTTGTAATGCTTGACTGGTGAGGAGCTAGCCGTTTGCACGGATAGCGCCTTTCCTTAACTTTATTATAGGCAGCCGTGCGCGGATTGTCAAGCGCCAGAACTTCCAGAATACAAAAGATAAAAAAACGGACCACCCGCTTCAGCCTTCTCAGGCTGTGGCGGGCGGCCCGACATTTTCTAACGCATTCTGATGCAATCCGACGTTTTTATTCATTCTCTCGAAAACAATGCAGATGCCTCATTTTTCTTATATTTCGGCGTTATTTCCGCCTTTTAGAGCATCTCAGAATGGGCAGTTTTTGCGTTTTTGAGTTCCCATAATTTTCCAGTCCATACCTCTTCGGCTGGTCTGCACCTCGATTATAGATGAATCGCTCTCCAATGTCAATAGCCCAGCGCCTATAAAAAGCCCAAGGGCGAGGTCCCTTGCGGAACCTCGCCCTCAGACTATGTGAGATAAATCACTACATGCGCGAACATATAATGTTTATCATTACAGGCCGTGTGCCTGTAATACCTGTTTTATAGCAATTCAACTTTTTAATGCAACAGCAGCAGCGTTGAATTGCATATCGCAAATATGCTGTTATCCTGAACATTTTCATATACAAGGACTTCGTGGTCTGCCTCGATGGGTTCAGTATAGTGCATTTTTACAGAATTGTCAATATATGGTATTATTTTTGACATTTTAGCCAATCAGGAGCCGTGAAAAACAGCAAAATGCTCTGCCTGCACAGGGACAAATGGCCGAGAGCCTGTTCATGCTTTTACTGCCTTTTCAAACTCCGCTTCCAGCGCCTCGTTGACGGCGCGGACGGCGGCGGCATCGGGTTTGATGGCCGTGCGGTCATAGGTGAACAGGCCGTTCACCTCGTCCTCCACGTCGGTCAGCTGGGTGTACACCAACGCCGACAGGC
>OGFK01001973.1_pt1 | contig 11496 bp, 10 predicted proteins | sample 1570931 | NCBI WGS metagenome assembly OGFK01 (sample SAMEA2581935, study PRJEB24529) | metagenome | biome: Human gut stool | place: China | collected 2011
CTGTGCAATTGAGGCTGCACGATCCAGTCCAGGTTCCTCCTCCGTCTGTCGGGAAATATCCTCCAGAAGGTTTTTCTCATTTTCTGTCAGATTCAGCTGCTCTAATATTTTTTCATCATCTTCCATGATCTTGCTTGCCGCAAACCGAACCGGTATCTCTGCTTTTTCAGCATGATCCTCGATCAGATGCATTACTGCATGAATTCCTCTGTGAACCCCTTCCTCTTTTCGGCAGAAATCTGTTTCCAGTGGTTTTTCCTGATATTTTGCTACATGGATGGCATGCTGGATCAACTCCTCAATTCCTTCTGCCTTTGCCGCAGAAATCGGAATGACCGGCACTCCCAGGGCCTCCTCCATTTCATTAACCAGAACGGAACCTCCGTTTTCACGCAGTTCATCCATCATATTCAATGCAACAACCATCGGAAAACCAAGCTCTAACAGCTGCATGGTAAGATACAGATTTCGCTCAATATTTGTTGCATCCACAATATTGATGATCCCTTTCGGTTTCTCACGAATGACAAACTCTCTCGTCACGATTTCCTCACTGCTGTAAGGAGACATCGAATAAATCCCCGGCAGATCTGTGATCAGTGTATTATTATGGCCTTTGATCACTCCATCTTTTCTGTCTACTGTAACTCCCGGAAAGTTACCCACATGCTGTTTGGAACCGGTCAACTGGTTAAACAATGTCGTCTTTCCACAATTCTGATTTCCCACAAGAGCAAACGTCAGTGTCTCCCCTTCAGGCAGCGGAGTCTCCTCTTTCCGGTTATGAAACTTTCCGCCTTCCCCGTATCCCGGATGCAGTTTCTCCTGTTTTTCTACTTTTTTTCTGATATTCTTTGGTTTGTGTTCTTTACTGATTTCAATGTTTTTTGCATCTTTCAGGCGAATCGTCAGCTCGTAGCCATGAAGCCGCAGCTCAATTGGATCTCCCATCGGTGCATATTGTACAACCGTCACTTCTGTGCCTTGTATCAATCCCATATCCAGAAAATGTTGGCGCAGAGCGCCCTCTCCCCCAACCGAAAGAATGGTGGCAGTACTTCCTATTTGTAATTCATTTAATTTCATGTCTTTTCCTCTTTCTCATTCGTTTGAGCTTTCTTACTACTCTACCATACACTGATGTTTTTATAAAAGCAACTGTTTGGGCACAAAAATACCGACGGATTACTCCGCCGGCCTTCTATTATTTTAAAATTGCTTCTACATCTGCTGCAATCTGCTCTGCATTCAGATGATTTTTCTCCAATACTTCCTGCACGTCATATCGGTCAAGGAACTCTTTCTTCAATCCAACGTTTAACACTTTCATATCAGAAGCGCCGTAATAACGGGCAATTTTTTCACCAAAACCTCCGTCTAAAATTCCATCCTCCAGGGTCACTACGATTTCATGATCTTTCTTCAGATCATCAAGAAGTGCTTCATCCAGACCTGTGATGTAGTATGGATTCACCAGTGTCGGCTGCACACCTGTTTTCTCTGCGATCAGTTCTGCTGCTTTCTCTCCCAGTGAATAGAATGCACCGAGTCCGATCACTGCAACCTTGCTTCCTTTCTGTATTACTTCATAAGTATTCAGTTTGCCGAAATCCTTAGTCACTGTTTTTCCATCCGAAATCAGCTCACCGCCCGGTACTTTTATTGCAACCGGATAAGAATTCTGCTCCACACTCCAATCAAGCATGGCAAGATATTCTTCTTTTGTCGTCGGTGCCAGATAAACAAGGTTCGGAATATTTGCCATCATCGGAATATCCTGAAATCCCAGATGTGTGACATCATTCATTCCATAAACAGAACCCCAGAATGTCACAATTGTTGCCGGACTGTTGTTGATACACAGATCCTGTGCGATCTGGTCAAATGTCCGCTGTACAAAAGTACTGTACACGCCGTAAACAGGCTTTCCTCCGTTTGCCGCAATACCGGATGCCAGAGCAACCGCTGTCTCTTCTGCAATTCCCACATCAATAAACTGGCGTCCGGCTTCTTTTCGCTTATCTTCTGTAAATCCCATAACTGCAGGCGTTCCGGATGTAATGGCAACCACACGGGAATCTTCTTTCATCTTTTTCAAAAGATAATCTCTCGTAATACCGGCGTAGTCCTCCGTATTTGAAGTATAAAGAGGTTTTCCCGTCTCAAGATCAAACGGGCCGCTGAAATGCCACTGTTCTTTATTTTGCTCTGCCGGCTCATATCCTTTTCCTTTCAGCGTATTGATATGAACCACAACCGGCTGACTACTGTTTTTTACTTTCTGAAATGCCTCCACCAGCGCTTTTGTATCGTTTCCCTGGTTTACATAAATATAATCAAGCCTCATCGCTTTGAACAGGTTACATGGAGCTGTTCCGTTTGTTTCCCGCAGCAGCTTCAAATTCTGATACAATCCTCCATGATTCTCTGCGATGGACATATCATTGTCATTCACTACAATAATTAGATTTCCACCCAATTCTGCGGCGTAGTCAATTCCCTCCAGTGCTTCTCCGCCGCTTAAAGAACCGTCTCCGATCACTGCGATCACATTTCCGTCTTCCCCTTTCAGATCTCTTGCTTTTGCAAGTCCGCAGGCAAGACTGACAGAAGTAGATGTATGACCGATCGTAAAGAAATCATGCTCACTCTCATGTGGATTTGTATAACCGGATACATCATCGTAATGCTCTTCATAAAGATATGCATCTTTTCTTCCTGTTAGCATTTTGTGCGGATAACTCTGATGGGAAACGTCATATACAATTTTATCTTTTGGAGATTCAAATACATAATGCATGGCAATGGTCGCTTCCACCATTCCGAAATTTGGTCCGAAATGTCCGCCATGCCGGCTTGCCCGGGTCAAAAGTGCATGGCGCATCTCTTCTGCCAGTGCCGGAAGCTCCTCGATCGTCAGTTTTTTTACATCTTCAGGGTTGTTGATTGTTTCAATATACATTAATATTCACTCCTCTTTTTCTCATCAATTCTTACTGTTTTTCTCCTTTTTGAGGATTGATGATACTATATCACCTGGAGTTAACTCCAAGTCAAGCGGCTTTTTCAAAAAATTAATACCGGCTGTCTGACAACAAAACCGATATTTAAAAAAGCTCTGCCTGCAGTGACCGCAGCGCCCGCAAGTTTCTTTCCGTAACCTTATCCGCAGGCTCCAGCTCACTGCACAGCAGCGGCGAACTGCTATTTCCAGCCGTGATCTGCTGCAGCTGTCTGCGGATGTCATTAGCATAACAATAAATGCAGCCATGCAGACAGGTGTTATAGGCGCCGATATCGATACTGGCGGCACAGCCGCATTCACCGCGCTGATTTTTATCTTTGACTGTATCAAGACGGCACCCGCCCACACGGCCAAGCAACTCTGCGTCGATGCAACTGGCATGCCCAATCCCCAGATCAGCTAATTCTATAGCTTCCGCACAGGTTTCCAGCTGCAGACCATATTGCCGGGCTGTTTGGGACATTACGGCCGCAAGCCGCCGCTGCTCGTCCTCACTCAGGCCTCTCAGCCCTGCCTGATGCAGACCTGCCTTGATCTTAGGATAATAATCAAGGAAACTGATAATACATTTTTTCGTGCTGCCGGCCAGCTGCGCTGCCAGTTCCTCAAAAACCGCTGCGTGATACTGCAGGTCATAGCGTGCACTTAACAGGATCGGGTCATAGCGCCAGATCATTCTTTCCGCACCTATCTTCTGCGCCAGCTGCCGAAATATCTCTATCCTCACCGCCAATGGCGGTAAAGCTGCTTCTACGTCAGCAGCATACGCATTGAGCGTAAATTGAAAATAATAAGCATACGCATCCAGAACTGACAGCTGCTTAAGCATCGGTTCTGGATTTTTTGTCCAGAAAACCAACCCATCCACGACCTCCGGCCGCAGGCTGATCCTGCTTACCTGATGAAGGTTCAGAGGATTGCGTACCAGTACATACTGTTCCTGCAGCCGCTTTTGGAACCATTCCCAATAAAAAGCAGGAATATCAGTTCGCCGGCTGGCACTGATAATCATTCGTCATCCCTCCTCTTTTTGATAAACTGCTTAGAGCTTCACTTGTTTCTATTATACACTGATCTATATCGAACAGGCCGGCTAATTTTTTTCAGAAAACGCTTGACTTGAAGTTAACTCCAAACGCTAGAATGAATTTAAAAGTTACAGGAGGTGATTTTTATGAATATTACCGAAGCAGGCAAACAGACTTCGCTGACACCCAATACTCTGCGTTATTACGAACGGATCGGGCTTATCCCACCTGTCGCCCGCAATAAAGGCGGGACCCGGGAATACACTTCCAAAGACCTCTGCTGGATAGAATTTATAAAAACCATGCGGTCAGCCGGTCTCTCCCCGGAAACTTTGATAGAATATGTCGCCTTGTCACAGCTCGGCGACACCACGCTGGAAGCCCGTAAGGATATTTTAGAACTGCAGCGGGAAGTGCTGCAGGAAAAATTGGAATTTATCCAGCAAACCTTAGCCAGAATAGATATCAAAATAGAAAACTACCGTACTGACATTTATCAGAAAAACCATCCGTCACAAAATCAAAAACAAGAGGAGGCAGACCTATGAAAAACTTTATTTCCATGTTCCTGATGACATCCCTGCTGCTGGGGGGGATGACCTTTACAATTGGCAAAATGAGCGTGTGTGCCGCTTCAAAAAACAGGATTGAAACAGCACAGCAAAAACAGGCGCATCTTTTCGGCAGCGCCAAAAACAAACTTGCCGCCACCGACCCGGATTTTGCTCAGACCATGGACAATTTCATTTACGGCGACGTTTATTCCCGTGGTAAGCTGACCGACAAACAACGTGAACTGCTGACGATCACCGCACTTACCGCCAGCCAGACTTTAGACAGCCTGCCTGCACAAGTGCAGGCCGCACTGAAAGCCGGCGCTACCCCGGTAGAAATAAAAGAAACACTTTATCAGTGCGCTCCCTATGTGGGCTTTCCCAAAACGGTCGGCGCTTTGGAAATCACCAATAAAGTTTTTAAAAAACAGGGCATTAAAATGCCGCTGGCAAACCAGAGTACTGTTACCGAAGCCACCCGTTTTGACGACGGCTTTAAAGTACAGGGTGAGATTTTCGGAACAGAACACATTGCCGCCATGCACAAAAACTCGCCGGCTAATCAAAAACATATAGCCAATTATCTTTCAGAGTTCTGCTTTGGCGATACCTACACCAGAAACGGCCTTGATCTGCAAATGCGGGAATTGATCACCTTATGCGCTATCAGCACTATCGGCGGTGCGGAACCTCAGGTCAAAGCCCATGTACAGGCCAATCTCAATGTCGGCAACGATAAAGAACTGATGCTGGACGCAGTTACCCAGTGCCTGCCATATATTGGTTTTCCACGTACGCTGAACGCCATCGCCTGCATCAATCAGATCATCCCCGCCAATGCCTGATAAGCATTATATGTAAAAGAATACCTGTGCTGACTTTAAAAGTCAGCACAGGTATTTTATTTATCTGCAAATCATTGTGCCGTCCGCTTTTTACCAAACGTATCTATTTCGCCGCGTACACCTTCCAGCCAGCTGCTGATCAGTCGCTGCATCTTCCCGGTCCCGATATCCTGCAAAGCCAGTCCTTTTGTTATATACGCCTGCGGGCAGCTTGCGGCTATAGCATCCAGGCTCTTTTCGATACCGCTTTTTTTACTGGTACAAAACGGTACGAGCACTTTACCTGAAAAATCATGCGCTTCTAAAAAAGTACGCACGGCCATAGGCGTTGTTCCATACCAGACAGGATAACCGATGAAAATCGTATCATACTGGGAAATATCGGCTAAATCCACCGCCAGAGGAGGCCGTTCATTACCTGCAAGTTCCTGTTTAGCTATTTTACCGCATTCACTTTTATCCTGCGGATAAGGCACCTCAGTCTGAATTGCAAACAGCTGTCCCCCGACCGCAGCCTGTATCTGCCAGGCGGCCAGTTCTGTATTCCCAGTATGTGAAAAATAAGCAATCAGTATTTTAGGATTAGTAGGCAAGCCTTCCGGTCCTTTAATCGTAACCGGCTTATTTTCATCCGTTTCTTCATACCCGATCCCGCCACAGCCTCCGACCGCAGCCATCAACAGCAGGCCCAGCAGCAGCAGATATTTCTTGCAGCTTCGCATAGTATCCCTCCAAGCATCAAATCATTCTTTCTTAATTGTATCATAAACCTTAGAGTTTGCTCTATGTCAAATAAAACTTTTTATTTTTTATCAAAAAACAGCCCTGATAAATTATCAGGGCTGTTTACTTACCAGTGATATTTTTCGCCGCGGCTGATTTTAAACGCACGGTAAATCTGCTCTACCAGCAGCAGACGAATCATTTGATGGGTAAAAGTCATTTTGGAAAAAGAAATACGCTCATCAGCCCGATGCCGCAATGCATCCGTATAACCAAAAGCACCGCCGATCACAAAGGTGATATGGCTGCTGCCCGCTAAGGCCAGCTTCTCTATTTTGGCGGCCAGCTCCGGTGAACTTACGGCCTTGCCACTAACATCCAGTAAAATCACATACGAATTTTCCGGGAGCACTGCCAGCAAACGTTCTGTTTCTCTGCCCAGCACCTGTTCTTTTAAGGCCGGCGATGGATCTTCCGGCATTCTCTCTTCTCCAATAGCGATCGTTTCCAATTTACAAAACGGCTGCAGCCGTTTTGTAAATTCTTCGATCCCCGCCGTCAGATACTTTTCCTTGATCTTTCCCACACAGGCAATGGTGATCTTCATTTAACGGTTTTCCTCAGGAATCTCTTCCAGTGTCATGTGGATCGTTTCTTCAGCGCCGCCGCGCAGAACAACAACATCCACACTGTCGCCGACTTTCAGCTCAGCCAGCTTGCCGCGCAGCTCTACTACTTTATCGATCTTTTCACCGTTGAACTTGAGAATGATATCGCCGGGACGCAGGCCGGCTTTAGCCGAAGGACTGCCTTCCCAAACCTTCATAACAAAAATACCGTCATGCAGGTCGATATCAAAACCGTACCGGTTGGCAATATCCTTATCGACCAGGCTGGCGCCAATATACGGACGCACTACACGACCTTTTTTTGCCAGTTCATCCAAAATCGGTTTGGCCGAATTAATGGGGATAGCAAACCCGATGCCTTCGACACCGGAAACAGCGATCTTCGCAGAATTGATACCTACGACCTCCCCTTCCGCATTGACCAGCGCACCGCCGGAATTGCCGGGATTGATCGCCGCATCAGTCTGGATCAGGTCAAATTTACGTTCCCCTAACTGGATGGAACGGTTCAAAGCGCTGATTACACCGGCTGTGACACTGCCGCGGAACTCCAGCCCCAGCGGATTACCGATAGCAATAGCGGGTTCGCCGACCTGTAAAGTGTAGCAAACCCCCAATACCAAAAAATTAAGATTGTTTTCGTCGATCTTTACTACGGCAAGATCAGTTGCCGCATCGGCCCCCAATACCTTGCCTTTGACACTGCGTCCGTCCGTCAGGCTGACGATGATTTCTGAAGCGCCTTCTACAACATGGTTATTAGTCGCGATCAGACCGGACTTGTCATAAATAACGCCGGAACCTGTGCCGCGTTCCGTCAGCTGCACTCGATTAAAAATATCGCGCACATAGGCTTTATTAGTGATGCCCACTACTGCCGGACCTACTTTTTTAGCCGCCGCTACGATCGGCGTGTTACGGGCACCGGAAAGGCTGGCATCTTTCTGTGCCGCAGCAGCAGTTTTCTGTTCCTTTACTGCCTCAGCCTTATTGTTATCACTGCAGCCGCCTATAAGTACAGCAGCTCCCAGCAGAGCACAGAAAAAGATATTCATAGTTTTTTTCATAAAGCTTCTCTCCATCTCAACACTCCTCAATCATAATTTTTTACTATGTTTTCCTGCGATGTGATATAAATTTTTGTATCCGGGCCAACTTCGTTAGCGTCCAGGATACCCCGCACCGTTTGCAGGGCCAGGGAAGGCAAATTGTTTTCCTGGCTCAGATGCGCCAGAAAAACCTCTTCCGGCAGGCGCTCCATATGCGCCAGCAGCCAGGCTGCCGAAACATTGGATAAATGCCCGCGTGTTCCCAGAATCCTCTGCTTGAGTATCTGCGGATAACTGCCATTTTTCAGCATATCTTCATCGTGGTTGGCTTCCAGCACCACTACGTCAGCATCAGCTATATTCTGACGCACCTCGTCTGTCACAAAGCCTACGTCGGTGAGATATGTACATTTACTGCCGCCGCTTTTAAAAACATAGCCTACTGTAGAGGCTGCATCATGCGGGACGGCAAAAGGGATTATTTCCAAACTGCCGCTGCTCAGTTTTTTGGGCAGTAAGCGGCAACAGCTGCGTTCCATTTCACTTTTTTTCGGCATATACTGCCAGGTCCTTTCATTGGCAAACACCGGCAGACGGTATTTACGGCAAAAAACAGGCAGTCCCTTTACATGGTCGTTATGCTCATGTGTCAACAGTACGCCCGTCAAATCTTCAGGCTTCATGCCTGCCTGATGCAGACGTTCCGTCAGCTGGCGGCAGCTGATGCCGACATCTACCAGAAAAGCCTGCTCTCCGGCACGTATCACCGCGGCATTGCCTTTACTGCCGCTGGCCAGGATCGTGATTTCAAACTCACTGCTCATGCTTCGCCTGCCGCGATTTTGTGCCCGGCACTGGTTCCAATACGTTCAGCTCCTGCAGCCAGCATAGCCTGCGCAGCTTCCGCGTCACGGATACCTCCGGCGGCTTTGACTTTGAGACCATACTTTTCTGCTTCGGCTGCCAGCAGCTTTACGTCATCGACAGTAGCGCCGCCCTTGTTAAAACCCGTACTGGTCTTGACAAACGCCGCACCGCCTTCGGCTACTAAACGACAGGCCGTGCACTTTTCAGCGTCTGTCAGCAGGCAGGCTTCAATGATCACCTTGACCGGAAACGGACTGGCCGCCTCGACTACGCTGCGGATATCACCGACTACAGCAGCATAATCACCGGTCTTAAATGCCGATACGTTCATGACCATATCTATTTCATCAGCGTGCGCTTCGACCGCCATTTTTGTCTCCAGAGCCTTGACCTCAGAAAATGTAGCTCCCAGCGGGAACCCTACTACTGTCACAACCTTGACGTTCGTATCGCTCAGCAGATGTCTGGCCAGCCCCACATAACACGGATTCACACAAACGCCAAAGAGCCCGTATTTCCGGGCTTCGCTGCAAAGCTGCATAATATCCTCGACAGTTGCCTCAGGTTTTAATAAAGTATGTTCAAGATGCTTCGCAATCGTCATCCCCGACTCCTCCTCATCTTCTATAATGATTTTTGCTTCTATATATTATATCAAAACTTTATACTTTCTGCTTTGACAAAAAAGTAAATTTTTATAAAAACAGAGCCATAATTTTAATTATAGCTGTTCATTGTAATTATACACTAACAATATTCTATATTATCATACAATAAAAACTCTGTGTTCTTAATAAAAAAGCCCCGACTGTACAGTCGGGGCAACATAAACATTTCTCTAATTTCAGTGTTTTTTACGGCACTTCTCACAAACGCCAAAGAAATAAAATTGGTGTTTGTCGATACTGTAACCGCTTGCTTCTTCCACCTTTACGACCAGAGACCGGTCATTGAGAGCCGGTACATCATCGACACGGCCGCAGACAGTACACTGCACATGGCTGTGCTCGCTGATATCAGCATCATAGCGGAAACTGTCCTCGCCGGTATTGATGATCTGGATCAGGCCCAGTTTATTGAGAATCTCGACGGTCTTATAAACCGTAGCAAAACTTATGGAAGGATATTTAGGCTGCAGGGTACCGAACAGCATTTCAGCACTGGGATGCTGCTTGGTATTAGCCAGCGCTTCATAAACTGCCAATCTTTGCGGAGTGACTTTATAACCGTTTTGACGCAGCAGGGCGGTCAGTTCTTGGTTGTTTAACATGATTTACCTCCTTGGTTGAAATGTTTTTTGTCCGGCATTTATTGCCTGTTTAGTTTTAGATAATCTTTATCTATTATTTACTAAATTATAATAAAGAAAAACTTTCCTGTCAATATTTAATATCCTTTAATTGCAGCTGTTTAAACATATTTCACAAACCTTCCACAAGGATTTTGGCAATTAAAAGCGAATTTTATAATTATTATACACAAGAAAGAGGTAGACCCATGACCATTGAACAAATAATTGCCGGCGAACTGTCGGTCAGACCGCAGCAGGCAGCCGCAACTCTAGAACTGCTGGACAGCGGTAATACTATCCCTTTTATCGCCCGCTACCGCAAGGAAGTGACCGGATCGCTGGACGAAGAACAAATCCGTATGATCAGCGAACGTGCTCAATATCTGCGTAATCTGGAAGAACGCCGTCAGGAAATACTGGAATCAATAACTTCACAGGAAAAACTGACCCCTGAACTTGAAAGCCAGATCAAAGCTGCTGTCAAAATGCAGGAGCTGGAAGATCTTTATCTGCCTTACCGTCCTAAAAAACGTACCCGGGCACAGATAGCCCGTGAACGCGGACTGGAGCCGCTGGCAGAACTGATCATGGCTCAATCCCAGCCGCTAATGACCTTAGACAAGCTGGCCAGCCTGCATGTAGATCCTGAAAAAGGTGTCAACTCTGTTTCCGAAGCCTGGGCCGGGGCCTCCGACATAGTTGCCGAAAATATTTCCGACCGCGCCGATATCCGCGAACTGATCCGCAAAGAACTTTGGAAAGGTGCCGAACTTGCTTCAACGCTGACAGTTGACGAAACCGAAGGGCAGGATTACCTGATGTATAAAGAATATTCCGAACCGATACGTCAGCTGCCGCCGCACCGCATTTTAGCCTTGAACCGCGGTGAAAGCAAAAATTGTCTGAAGCTCACCCTAAATTATCCTGCGGATTCCATGCTGACTAAACTGGCTCAAAAACTAAAAATCCAGCCGCACACAGTTTGGAACGAGCTTTATACAAATGCTGTTGCCGACAGCTACAAAAGGCTGCTGTTTCCCTCGCTGGAGCGGGAACTGCGTAACGAACTGACGGAAAAAGCAGAAAAACAGGCTATTTCTGTCTTTGCCGCCAACCTGCGGCAGCTGCTGCTGCAGCAGCCTATTGCCGGGCATACTGTTTTAGGTCTCGATCCCGGTTACCGCACCGGCTGTAAAGCAGCCGTTATTGATCCCAACGGACGTACACTGGCGATCAATACGCTGTATATCACCGGCAGCCAGCATCAGCGTGAACAAGCGGAAGCCGGCTTTATGGATCTGGTGACCAGGCATAAAGTGACCCTGGTAGCTATCGGCAACGGAACTGCTTCTTTTGAAACAGAGGAGTTTACGGCCCAGATGATCGAAAAATACCATCTTGATATTGCTTACCTGATCGTCAGCGAAGCAGGCGCTTCTGTTTATTCTGCCTCCAAGCTGGCCCGCGAAGAGCTGCCCGATCTGG
>OGFK01001980.1_pt1 | contig 11453 bp, 19 predicted proteins | sample 1570931 | NCBI WGS metagenome assembly OGFK01 (sample SAMEA2581935, study PRJEB24529) | metagenome | biome: Human gut stool | place: China | collected 2011
ATATTGTCACTTATTCTTCCGTAGTATCGGTTTTCTTTTTGCTTGTTTTCTTAGGTTTTTCATCTAGTGGATTTTCATTGCCGGTATTGTCACCTTCAGTATTTTCATCTGGTGGATTTTTGTCACCCGGCTCTGTTTCAGTAGGCTTGGTTTCATTTACCGGTTCTTTATCTTTAAGCTTAGATTTTGGGTTAAAGATTTTTGCTACTTCATCTTCATTACCAGAGAAAAGCTGTTTAAAATAATCAGGCTCAAATTCCTTAATTTCTTCTTCAGAGAAATCAATACTTTCACCTGCTTGAATTAATCCACGGTTACCGTGGTACATAGTTTCTTTAGCCGTAAAATTCATAGTTGCACCTTCTTATTTCAAATTCACACCATCTGTTAAGAACGATGTAATAGTAGCAGCAGTCATATTGTTAGCATTAATGCGAATGAACTTTTTCGCACCTGCAGGAAGTCGACCTTTGTATTCTGTACCAGCTTTGGAGTTCTGTGGTAATGTAACACCTGTTAACAATGTGGCATCAGCCATATTTTCCTTATCAGATGTGTACACATTAAATAAAGGTGTACCTGTAACGTCTTTATCTAAACGAATATACAACCATAAGGCAACGGCAGCATCGCCACCGTTACCATTCATCACTACGTCAGAATTGGTATTTGCAGTGATTTCTTTTTTCCAGAAAAATGTATTTTGTTCATCAATAATCATTGAATTATGTTCCTTTCTTTACGCAATAACACGAGATTCAGTGCTTAACAATGCATCAATTTTGCGAACTGGTACACCGTTTGCACGAGTAACGAGTTTACCCATTTCCATATCTTCAGTGATAGTGGAACCATGTTTTGTGTTCTTTTGTAAACGCAAGAATGTACGCAATGTACGGTTCATATACCAAACTGGACGAACACCACCAAGGTTAGGAATACGTTCTTCCGCTTCAATCATTAAGTTGATAAGATCCGCACCGGCTTTAGCATCATTTGTCAATTTCGTAACATCGATATTGGCAATACGAACAACATTTCTCCAGTCACGTACAGTCAAACCAACATCATGTTTAAAGTGAGTACGATACGCTTCGAACATGGAGCCATCGTCTTTAGTAACAGTAACAACGCCTTTATCTTCTTGGTGTAAGCCTGCTGCAGAACCTTCAGGATAAATGCCATGAACAGATAAAGGACCCCAACCAACAAGCCAAATAGACGCCAAGTTACCTGTGCCGCCTGCATCAAGAATATTTTCTGCACTTGCTGCTTTCTTAATATCAAGAGTATTGAATCGAGGGGCCAAGCCAATGAATTTTTCTGGCGTATTTTCATCGCCATAGAAAATTGTACGGCATAATTCTTGACCCATAGATTCAACGAATGCTTTATCTTCAGTTGCACGGAAGGATGCTTTATCTTTGGATTTATCAACAAGTGCTTTATCAGTTTGCGAATATGCTTCAAGCATACCGCATACGTCAGTAATTTGACGTGTGGAGGATTTAGACGCTTGAACACCGCCATATAATTTACGCCATGTAACATCTGGTAAACCAGTACGTACAGTCGTTACAAAGCTAGACCCTTGGTTACATTCGACCATCGTCATATCTTGAATGATTTCAGTGGATTGGTCCAATTGCTCAATAATTTGAGCGACATTACCATTAGGATCCATTCGTTTTTGCAAATCTAAAAGTGTTAAATTTTGAGTTCCAATTGTAGCCATTAATTATTTACCTCATTTCTTATACATAGATGGATACATGTTTTGTTTTGCTGCTTCTTCAGAATTTTGACCGGTTCCAGCTTGTCTTGTGCCTTTACCCGGGTCTTCCTGAACCATTTCACCAACGGCCGCAAACACCTTAATCATGTTGATGTTGTTGTCGATATGACTATCAACAAGTAATTGACGTAATTCCGGTACCGCTTTAGTTAGTGCCTCGATGCCTTTACCTGCGAGGGCTACAGTTTCATCGAATTTACCGCCTAATTCCTGTTTAGCTTGGTCATAATCCGCTTGTCGCTTTTCAACAATTGCTTGCTCTTGCTGCTCTTGATAAGCAGTCAAGATATTTTGTGCATACTGACTGCCAAATTTAGCTAATTCAACAGCCTGTTCCTGTGTTGCACCGACTTGATTTAGCAACTTACTAAAATCAGCAGATACAGTTTCATCGAGTTCAGTACCTTCAGGGAACACGGATTTGAAATCATAAACTGTTGGTTCAGCAGGTGGCGTATTATCACCGCCTAGTACAGATGGATTGCTACCTTCACCATCTGGTTTAGCAGGTGGTTCAGTAGGTGGCGTAGGATTATTTTGGTCCGGATTCGCGCCCGGTTCATTGCCAGTCATGCTATTGTTAGCTCCCATATTTTCTTCAGCCATTTTGTTTCTCCTTTTCGACTAAATTATTAAAATATTCTTGTTGCCCGATATATTCGAGCTGCGCTTGATGGTACTGTTTAACACCATCGGTGCCTAATTTAACTAGGTCCTTATGGAATGACAGCCCTATCGAACGCCTTCCTTCGTTAAAATACGTCTCACTATTTCCAGTGAACGATTGCTTTAATATGCCTGAGCGGTCCATGAGCCTACAAAAAAACCACCTACCTAGCTCTGTGCTAAGTACGTGGTTAAGTGCTTGCTTATCTCGCTCTTGCATATAATCTTTAATTGTTTTCATCTAAACACCGTCCATTCCTAGCCACTGCTGCAATGCAGGATTGCCATCATTGGCGGCGTCTGTTGCCTGTTTTGCTGCTTGCGCCATTCCCGGAGCAAGTTGTGCAGCTTGCATCATCTGTTGCTGTTGTTCCTGTTCAGCCTGTGCCTGTGCTTGTTGTGCTAAGATTTCTTGATATTCGTCATCTGAACGAATAATCTTAGCCGGAACACCAAGATTTACACCGTATGTATTGGCCGCTTCCTCAAAGTTGAACTTGTTGACGATATTAGGATTAGCTTGTGCCAAACTCATGATGAACGCAAAATACTGTTCGATATTTACCAATGAACTCATCTTTTGCGCCTGAGCAAGTGGTGAGATATATTCAATCTTCACTTCTTGTCCGTTTAATTGGTCTAAGATTTCCTCATCCTCAACAGGTGGAAATACACCGGCACGATCTAGGACGGAATACACACGTTCAATGATTGGATTTAAGAATTCAGATAGCAACCGTTCGACCACCGGGCCTAATTGTTGCAGTTTTTCTTGGGTCCTCTCCATTACTTCCCGAGCCGTCATCTGGCCCTTGTCGATTTGGTCTAACATCAAGAATAAATCAGCACTATAGGCTCTCTTGATTGAATCCTCTGTAACTGCAATCTTATTCTGGATATCCTGTAAATTAGACTGCACAGCAAACATCGGTTCAACTTTATGTTGACCCTCAATCTCTGTAATGCCACCCGGATATAAGTTAACCGTGCTAATGACATCAGATGGTGCTTGCATAGGAGGCTTAACACCTAACTCAACGGCTGTTAGATAATCGAATTCCAATTTCTGTAGCATTTGTGAATCTGGTTGAGCGAACCATGCGGCCCCCTTGCCGTAACCATTTAGATCCATCGACGTATGCCGAGCGATTGGAATTGGCCACTCTTCAAAGCCACCATGATATAACACTTCATCGCTATTGCTACCTTCGACCCAATAAATGGACGAATACGGCATATTGCGACGTCCTAACTTATCCTTACGGTCTTTGTTAGGCTCAACAAACCAGTTGACTGTGAATGACTGCTGCAAGCTGTTGCCGTTGTCGTAAATATTCTTAACGTTATCTGGACAGTTATCATACCCAAACTGTTCGACAATCTGATCTACTGTCATTTTGTATTTACGACCAAAGACATTTACGGTTTCCTTGCTGTTAGTGCTAATGGCATAGGTCCCAACCGGATACGATGTGAAACGAACACCAAATTCACTATCAGCAAATATCCCCATTGGAGCTTGCCCAATAGGCAATTCCATATAAACTTGGTGAACTACGCTGTAGAAATTGGATTTAGCAAGAACCGCATACAGGATTTCTTCTCGTTCATCCAATAGTTCAGCGACTTGGCTATTCGCTGCTACATCGATATTCTCCATGGTTAACTTAAACCATTTACGGCTTGGAGGCGTTAAGCCACTCATGACGCCACTGGCAAATATCTGACAAGATTCCCAAGCTACAGGATTTAGAATTTTACCGTTATAAGGTTCTGATTGGTCGTCCTCACCATCAAATTGACCTATGAACGGCAACTGATAGTCCCTCAATTGTTTCCATTTATTTATGTATCGTTGTTGCGCATTAAATAGTTGAGAGAATTTCTTTCTCAACTTCGTATAATCACGCTTAACAGGCTTAACACCCGCTGTAGGTTGTCTAGCCAGTAAAGATTCCATTTCCGCCATACTATCCCCCTAAAATTGATTTTTGACCACTTCCTGTTGGTCCTAAAATAGTAGATTCAAAGCCACGTTTGAATTTGCGTTTAGTTTCTGCCATTTCCTCGCCAGTCTGATTGCTCATATTCGCTTGAACAACCGGAGCCGGAGCAGGTGGTGTATAGTTAGCAGATGCACCTTTCATACACATCTTTATCCCTCACTTTCTACAATTAAAAAGGATTGTAACTTGTATTAGCTACAATCCTATTGCCTGTTTCGCTTTTTTTAACGACCCGCGCAGCAAAGGTCAAGGCTAGAGCATCACCTTTATTCGGAGACGGTAACCCTCTGTCTTTCATATCTTTTTTACTTTCAAGCTGAATGCGGCCATTCTTATCGATGATTGCTTCAGGTCCTACAATATCATCATATAGGGCTTGGTCATTCGGCGGAATAGAACCGCCTTCACGGAGCCATTCTTTCATCTGACCCCACATGTAAGCCCTCATATTGAGATATACAGGGTCATTACTCTTACCGCCAAACTCAATCAATCGCCATTTCCGCCCTAATTGTTTACCAATGGAATATATCCCTGTGCCGTAACCCATATCAATGAATACGGCATCAGCTTTATATTCATCCTCGAACTGAGCGATGAGTTGAGCCATGCGCCAGTCATCGTCATTCTTAGGAATAGATGCAAGCGACTTCATATAGTAGCCTTGCCGCATGACTATTTCTAAAGAGTCTGAACCAGTCCACGCAGGATCCACGCCAATGATTACAGGTAGATGTTCAAATTGTCCTAGCTTATAGACTTGCTTTTGTGCCTTGTCAGCAATTTCCGTAGAGATAAACTGCAAATCTGATGCGGAAGGGAATACACCACGAACACGAATTTTTACAAAGTCAGAATCTTCACCGTAAGCATCAACCCATTGTTGCAATTGTGCTTTATTGGATATTTTCACTGTACGGCTATCAATTTGATACGTTTTCCAATAATCTCTATACTTTCTAAAACATTCACGGAACCGCCCACTATTTCGAGTAGGATTACCAAAGACACACCAAAGAATTTCTGTATTGGAATCCGTAAGGGCCCCTTCAGTAACTTCCCAAATCTTATCAGAAATAGCAGATGCTTCATCAAAGATAACCAATATCCGATTACCTTGATTATGAAGACCTGCGAATGCTTCCGGGTTTGAGTCGCTCCAAGGAATGGCATCAATACGCCAAGTTTTCTCATATTTTTTATCACTGCAAAATATTGCTGTTGCCGTGTAAGTAAATAGTTCTTTACCAACAAACATGTTGTACCACTTGCCAAGTTCCGCCCATGTTTTAGATCTTAACTGTGTATCGGTATTTGCCGTAACTACACCACGAGTATTTTCATGAGTAGCTATTGCAAATATAATAAGCCATGATACATCGGCAGATTTACCGATACCATGGCCAGATGCGTGAGCAGTACGAATTGCAGTCTGTAAAGACTTACCTTTCTTTAATTGTTCACCTAGATATTTTAAATGTTCTTGTTGCCATTCATCAGGCCCCTCCATATTCTCCAATGGCGTCCCGGGCTCTCCCCAAGGAAAGGCAAAGTACACAAACCCCAACGGATCATCAGCAAATGATGCAAGTGCGTCAATCAGCTGTGCTTTGTTGTACTTCATTAGATCTACTCCGTGCTTTTTTCATACGGTCAGAAATATCAATTTCTACTTCTGCAGATAATTTAACCTTATCAGTAAATAACATATGCCGTTTACCTAACAGTTCAGCTGCTTTCGTTTTATCGGCAACAGATACATCTAAACCAAACGCATCTTTTTCTTCGCCACGCACAACCCTAGTCAAGTATTCCAACACTTCATCAGCCGTTGCGATTGTGTCTTTGCTGCGTTCGTTCATGACTGCATCTATATATTGGCGCACGTTTACTTTTGTCAACAACTGACTAGCTTTACTTCTTGCCGTCTTTTCTGAATATCCAGCCGTAATTGCACTCTGTGTTCCGTTGGTGGTCTTAACGTATTCATCAGCGAATATGCGTTCTTTCTTAGTTAGTTTTTGTGCTAATTCTTCTATATTCGTCAATGTTACTCACCACCTTTATACGTTCTAACTAAAAATAGCAACACCTCATGTTGTTTGGTGCTGCTATACTCGCTTTCTTTTTTATACAATTGCCCTTGTTTAAAGGTCTTACCCTTTTTGTACTTTTCAGGAAATGTTAGTTTATACTCTTCCTCTGTGTACATTCGACTGACAATATATATCTTGCAAGGCTTATCGTATTTACTCCATGATTGCCTTGTATCGACTACATATCGTCTACCATTCATGCGTAATGCGGTTAATAGCTTTCTTATTGTTGGTTGATAATTCACATCCAACACCACGCTCCAGATTGTTTAATCGCTTTAATCATTTAAGTACTTCGCCACCTTTCCTTTTTAACTTGCCATGTGATCTAACACATAAGCCACATTTATTTTTGCTTGCACTACTATGTGTAATATATGTTTGACACCTGCCGTTGTATTCGATTGTTTTGGCAGTACATATGCCATGTTTGTCATTGTTTAGACAATGTTTTCTATCGCAATGTATCTGTGTCATTCTTATACCCCTCTGATAGATTTATACAAAAAATGAGATATATCCACGTAGATATACCCCATTATGTGATAGTTTTATTCATTTTTATTGTGTTGATTATTCAAAACCGAAGTTATACCGTTGGACTTCTGCCAATGTAACCATATAGGATTTAGCGTTCCTTCTAATTCTCTATATTATGATTAGTTCCTAGGAAACAAATATAACTTCAGTTTTCAACAATCACTCAAAACTAAGTGCGTTGTTGATGATATGACAATGTATGCTATTGAGTTCAACCATGAAAAACAAAGTTAAAAAATAAACACACCTAGTTTTCAATGATCATTACACACTCAATACCAACAACTAACTATTATGAATCGTACTTGTGTTAGGTTAAGTAACAATATAATATATGACTAATCTTTGGAGGCCTAGTTAGTTGTCAGTATTCAATATGTAAAAACCAATTAGGGTAGGTTCGTATTTAAGGTCAATAAGCTATGTTGAAAATATTCGACCTACCCATATCAGTTTTGCAGTAAAGTTTTACAAATTTTGTCTTAACACATATTTCTGAAATTAGAAAAAGTATTATGTTTCACTCATTAATCAATATATGGTTGCGCTACTACTCTGTGTCCATCGATGAATTGTCCCACACCACATTTCGCCCATATACAACAAAGGTGCACTCTTATGTGGGTGCGCTTGTTGTTGTGTTTTGATTTACCTTTACAAGGAAAGAGTGAGTAAAGTCGCTTAGTGGCAACTTCTACATATATATTATACCTAATAGCAAAGTATAGGTATACTGACATTTACTGACATTTACTGACATTTACTGACATTTTGTGATATCTTTTTGGCTACTTCAATAAATGCTTCATCTCTATATCTCAAAGCTTGTCTTTCTTTAAAATGTTCTTCGTAAATTGCACATGCTTGTTGTGTAGTCATACCTAATATGTATTCTGCTCTTAATATCTTACTACCAATAGCAGCATGCAAATCGAATAACAAATCAGTTGCATCACATTTATACTTTTTTAACTCATCAAGCCGTCTACGGTGTTCCTTTTCTATGTCAATAAATCTTGCAACGCTATTTTCCAATCCACAAGGAACACCGCCACCACTTACCCTATCTTTTGAGTAATCAATAGCACTAATCGTTGTTATGTTACTTTGCAATTCCTTTATTTCCATCACCATTAACTCAAGGTCTTTATCTACTGTTTTTAACGGCTCTAGGTATTCCTTAGCACTATTTATTAATCTCTTTTCTTCCTTTGACAGTTCGCTCAAATACAAATCACCTCAATCCTTAAATGCGCCATTAATAGCTAGCATATAAACCAACACGCTCCATGCTGCAAATATAATTGCATTTGCCCATCCATCTTTGGTATTACCTACTGCAATTAACAAACAAAAGAATAAAAAGTACATCATATATTTATACCTCTGCTAGTTTTACATAGTTCCACCATGATGTATTTTCAATTCTTTCTTTTGACCACGATGTTGCACCACTATCCCACGTATGCACTTTGCCAGCTTTATAAAATGCAAAATAACGCTTTCTCCATTCGCTTTCTTTGCAACTTCTAACCAATACAGGTGTATCAACTGGTACTTTCGACCAGTCAACAATACCTAATTCTTCTGCGATGTCTACTAAGCTATTTTTATCAATCTCAAGCATTATTTCGCTTATGTTATTAATACACCTTGTAGTACCACCACTTGTTATTTCTAATATACCTTGATTCATAATTGGCTTTTTCGTTGTTAAAAATGCAGTACCACCAACATTTTTAGCATAATATCGCCACCCAGCATCATATAACTTTTGTAGTACCCATTCTTGACCTTGTTTATCTGTGATCATACTCTTTTGACACCCCTCATCCTCAAACAAACTTTTCGCATGCCGTTTCACACTCTCTAATTCTTCATTCGTTGGATTTTCAACATCCCATAAAATCCACTTAAACATAACATTCTTTTCTTTGTAATCGTAGTAGAATGTACATTGCATTCCACACGTTACTATACGTGGTCTACATATATCTCCGTTAAGTTTTATCGCATACTGATTATAATTTATAACACTTCTGTAATTAATCATACACACCCCCATATTGTTTATCGATTTCATATCTATATTGTGATATAACTTGTTTCTTTATATCCAACGCAAGCTGCTCTAACGTAAGATTTAAATATTCTAATTTAATCAATGGTAATTCTATGCCTATATTGATATCGCCATATTTGTAGATAATACTAAATCTACCAAAATCATATGTAACTTTAGGTTCTAGCAACTCATCGTTATAAACAAAGGTCAACGCACGTTGTAATGTGTAAATGTTATCTTCCATACCAATTCTTTTTATATCGTTATAAATCCTCATGCTCACCTCTTATAACCCTATTTCTTCACATTTAAGACCTTTGGCTACAACACGATCTATAAATTTAATCATCTTGCCATATTCTTTTTGCGTGATAAAACCATCATTATATGCCTTATCTATAAATTGTTTATGTTTTGTAAGCATCTGAAAGTCAACGCAACTATATGCCATTTTCTTTAGTTTTAAATAATAAGACCGCATACTCACCTCTTATGATAGGGCGGATATTTCACCGCCCATATCCTCTACAATCTTTCACCAATCAAAATTACATCATCACATTCTTTTTCAATTGCAACACACATTACATCAACAATATCATTGTTTGCCATTAGCAATTTAACATCACTTTCTCCAAATTGATGTTCATCAATTAGAGCGATTAATTCATTCCATGTCATTTTATTAACCTCCAATTAACCAACAAAGCATAAACACAATCACAATAGGTATTGTTATCGCTAATACTCCTACACACATCAATGCGCCAATATAATCTACTCGCTGCATCATTCGTACTTTTTGCCGTTCACGTTCTAGTTGCCATAATAATTCTATGGTCTTTCGGTTCTTTCTTTTCGATTGAAACATATTATTGCCCCTCATTTTAATCAAGTGTTACTGGCAACTTAACATCCTCAATTTCGGCTCTAACTTCCAAGACATATAGATATTGACCCATTAACGACTTTTGCTGCCTTAGTAAATCAATGGGACAAGTAGGTTTAAAATCTAACTTTCCAGCATCATACTTAACCAACATTTTATGTAATTTCTTATACCTTAACTTTAATTCTATGTATTCAGTTTTAAATCTATCCTTATAATTATCAACGCATTTATTTTCCTGTACTTCCATAGCCTCCAACACCTCTTTCTGTTTTGCTTAATTCATCTACTTCTACTACATCAACCATTACTACTGGTACGATAATTAATTGTGCGATGCGATCACCTCTAAAGATTGTGTAGTCATTACAAGATACATTCTCATATGCAATGCTTAATTCACCTCTATAATCAGCATCAATAATACCTACACTATTTGCACATCTTAATGGTGTTTTACTCATGCTACTTCGTGGCACAAGTAAACCCATATACCCTTTCGGTATTTCCACCGCCACCCCTAGTGGTATTTTCTTTTGACTATCTGCAAGCACTTTGATGTGAAATGGGCAATACAGGTCTAACCCAGCTGCATCTTCACTACCTCTTGTTGGAAGTTATGCGTATTCATTAACCAATTTCACTTTCATTTGTTCCATTACGTTCCTCACTCCATTCACTTTCTCTATATATGCGGAAGAAATCATCCGCACTCATCACTACTAAAAATGGCTTATACTTTCTTTTCCATGCAACTATAGGTATTTCGCCTTTGCCAGCTACTTTTGCATCCCTGCTCGCTTGATTGTATGCACCATATACATTTAACCTTTCCACACACTTAACCTCTTGATGGATATTTGGTAACCCTATACAATCAGCTGCATCACCTGTATTACCGCAATATTGTGCAGTTCTACGGACTTTATCGAACCCATGCGACCTACACACATCACGCCACATTCGTTCGCCACGTTTACCTTTATCTTTACTGTTTATTGGCATTATCTATTCACCCATTTCATACACCCAATTCTCATATAGTATTCCTTTTCCTTTTCGTTCAATTTAACAGAACCTTTTATTCGTTTTGCTCTCTTTACAAAACCGCCAAAATCGTAAAGATTACCTCGAAAATCAAATGTATCTATTTCATCGATTAAGATTAAACCAGCATCACCAAGCATTTCATCGATTACTTCATAATGATCATCGTACAAATCTCTAGGTATCGCATAATACAAATACATAACATTGTGATTGTCATGGTAACGTGCTTTCTTGAAATCATTCCTAAAATCATTTATATCAGTTTTGATTTCAACTTCTGTTAAGTGCAAGGTGTTTAAGTTAAAGTAGATAAAGTCAGCCTCATAAGGTGGTTTCCCACTATCCC
>OGFK01001985.1_pt1 | contig 11428 bp, 9 predicted proteins | sample 1570931 | NCBI WGS metagenome assembly OGFK01 (sample SAMEA2581935, study PRJEB24529) | metagenome | biome: Human gut stool | place: China | collected 2011
TAACTCCAATTACTCTTGGATTTTTTAACATTTCTTTATATAGAGATGGTGTTAAAGCAACTCCTGCTAATTGTGGAATGTTATAAATTACGAAATCTGTGTTAGGTGCAGCACTCGAAATATCGTTCCAGTATTTAGCTATTGCATGCTCTGGTAAACGGAAATAAATAGGTGGTATAGCAGCAATTGCATCTACTCCTAAGCTTTCTGCATGAGCAGCTAATTCCATACTATCTGCTGTATTGTTACAAGCTACGTGAGCTATTACTGTTAATCTTCCTTGTGCTTCTTTCATTATAGTTTCTAGAACTAATTTTCTCTCTTCTTTACCTTGATAAATACACTCTCCAGAAGAACCTCCAACATATACTCCTTGAACTCCTGCTTCAATAAAGTATCTAGTTAAAGCTTTTACTCCTTCAACACTAATATTTCCTTCTTTGTCATAACAAGCATAGAATGCTGGTATTACTCCATGGTATTTCTCTAAATTTCTCATTTAAAAACACTCCCTTTTAACTAAAGTTTTTAATATTTAATTCTATTTCCAATGTTTTATATCAACTAATGTTCACGAGAACATTGTACTAAATATAAAGCTATTTGTCAATGATTTTTTATAAAAAATTGAAATTTTTATTTTATTTTCCTACAAAATTACCTATTTACCACACTTTTAAAAATAAAAAAAATATAGAGCAAGTATAACTCCATATACTTGCTCTATTTATTCTCCTCAATCTTTGTCATTCTTGAATGTTATCTTCTCTCCTAGTAAATTTCTTAAATTGAAATCGTAACATAGGAGAAATATGGTAATCACTCTTATTTTTTAAATTTATTCTATTTAACTATTAACTCTAGTGCTACAGGAACATTAGCAGGAACTTCCTCTTTTTTAATTATCTTATCTGCTACTTCTACTCCTACTGCTCCTATTTCAGCTGGTTTTTGTGCTACAGTTGCTCCCATTTTTCCCTCTTTTACAGATGCTACTGCGTCATCTGTAGCGTCAAATCCTACTACTAGAATATCTCTTCCAGAAGCTTCTATTGCTTTTAAAGCTCCTAGAGCCATTTCATCATTATGAGCAAATACTGCATCTATTTCTGGTTGAGCTTGTAGTATATTTTCCATTACAGTAAGTCCTCTTGTTCTATCAAAATCTGCTGCTTGTTTTGCTACTGTTGTTAATTTTCCATTTACAGCTTTATTAAAACCTTCTCCTCTATCTCTTGCTGCAGTTGTTCCAGGAATTCCTTCAAGTTCAACTACTTTTCCTGCTCCATTTAATTTTTCAACTATATAGTTTCCAGCCATTTCTCCACCTAATACATTGTCTGAAGCTACGTGAGAAACTACTTTTCCTTTATTTGCTGCTCTATCTAATGTTACTACTGGAATTTTACTTCTGTTAGCTGCTCTTACTGAACTTGCTACTGCATCTGAATCAGTAGGATTTATCAATAAAACGTCTACCCCTCTTATTAATAGATCCTCTACATTTCCTAGTTCTTTTGATGGGTCATTTTGAGAATCTAATACTATTAGTTCATGTCCTAACTCTTTTGCTTTAGCCTCTGCTCCCTCTTTTAATGTAACAAAGAATGGATTGTTTTGTGTTGATACTACTAATCCTATTTTCTCTGCATTTGCAACTGTTGAAGCTACCATAATTAAAGCTGCCATTCCAAATAATTTCATTGTTTTTTTCATCCATACCACCTCTATTTTATTTATTAGACTTTCTGTCTATTAATACTGCTATTAATATTACTATTGCTTTTATCATCATTTGATAATATGATGATACATTCAATAGGTTTAAGGCGTTTCCTAAAACTCCTATAATTAAAGCTCCTAGTGCTGTACCAGTAACTCTTCCTACTCCTCCAGCAAGAGAAGTTCCACCTAATACAACAGCTGCTATCGCATCTAGCTCATATCCACTACCTGCAGTAGGCTGAGCTGAATAAAGTCTAGAAGTTAATATTACCCCTGCTAGAGCTGATAACATTCCACATAGTCCATATACCCACATCTTTACTTTATCAACATTTATTCCTGATAATTTTGTAGCCTCTTCATTTCCTCCTATTGCGTAAGTATATCTTCCAAACTTAGTATGCATAAGTAAATAATGTCCAGCTACAAATAAAGCTATCATTATATATATTGGAATAGGGATATCAAATAGGTATCCTCCACCTATATTTTCAAAAAGAAGTCCACCATCATCTACTGTTATTGGTTTTCCCTCTGTAAATACAAGAGTTGCTCCTCTTAAGAAAGTCATAGTTACCAATGTTACTATGAATGCTTGAAGCTTCATCTTAGAAACTAGAAATCCATTAAAAAATCCAAAAACTAAACCAAGAGCTAATGTTACTATTAATGCTAAGATAGGATTATGTCCAGCATTTAATAGTGATGCCATTACAGCTCCACAAAAAGCCAGTATTGATCCTACTGAAAGATCTATTCCTCCTGTTAGTATTACTAGTGTCATTCCTATTGCTATTATTGAATTGATTGAAGTTTGTCTTAATACATTTAATATATTTGCATGAGTTAAAAATCTAGGATTTAGTACAGATACTATTACAGCAAATATAATAAGTCCTATCAATGGCTTATTACTCCATATTTTTTTTAACATTCTTTCCCTCCTACTGCACATCTCATTATTTTTTCTTGTGTAGCTTCTTCTGCTAAAAACTCTCCAGTTACTTTTCCATTATGAATTACCATTATTCTATCACTAAGTCCCATTATCTCTGGCATCTCAGAAGATATCATAATTATACTTAGTCCCTTTGTTTTAAGGTCATTTATAAAGTCATATATCTCTTTTTTAGCTCCTACGTCTACCCCTCTTGTTGGTTCATCTAATATTAAGATTTTAGGGTTGGTTAGTAAGGCTTTAGCTATTGCAACTTTTTGTTGATTTCCACCACTTAGATTTTTTATTTTTTGCTCCATACTTGGTGTCTTTACTCTAAATTTTCCAATATACTCTTCTACACTTGCTTCTTCTTTTTTATGCTCTAATTTGAAAAGTGTTGAGAAGAAATTTAGAGCTGAAAGTGTCATATTCTCTTTTACACTCATTCCTAGAACTAGCCCATCACCTTTTCTATCTTCAGATACATAAGCTATTCCACACTCTATTCCCTCTTTTGCTGCCCTTATATTTTTCTCTTCTCCATCAATAAATACTTTTCCACTATCTTTTTTTAGATGACCATAGATAGTTTTTACAAGCTCACTTCTTCCAGCTCCCATCAGTCCAGAAATACCAAGTATCTCTCCCTCATGTAGTGAAAAACTTACTCCATCTACATAGCTATTTTTTAGATTTTCTACTCTTAGTATCTCTTTTCCTCTCTCTACTTTTACCCTAGGGAACTGCTCATCTAAGGTTCTTCCTACCATATTTCTTATAATAAATTCTTCATCTATATCTTTCACTTCTGCTTCACATATAAATTTCCCATCTCTCATTATTGTAATATCATCACATATCTCTGGTATCTCTTTTAATCTATGAGAAATATATACTATACTCTTACCTTCAGCAGTCAATTCTCTTATTACTTTAAATAAGCTCTCTGTTTCACTATCTGTCAGTGCATCTGTTGGCTCGTCCATAACTATTATCTTAGCATTTTGTGAAAGAGCTTTAGCTATCTCTACCATCTGCATTTTTCCAATAGTTAGCTCTTTTACCAGTGTATTTTCATTCTCTTTTACATTTAATTTATCTAGTAAAACTCTAGCTTCACTTTTCATTAAAGAGCTATCTATCTTCCCAAAACCATTAACTAACTCTCTTCCTAAAAATATATTTTCTGTAATTGAAAGCTCTGGAATAAGATTTAACTCTTGGTGTATTACAGCTATCCCTTTTTCTTGTGAATCATTTACATTTCTAAAATCTACTTTAGAATTTCCAACATACAAACTTCCACTATCCATGTTGTATATTCCAGTCATAACCTTTATCAGTGTTGATTTTCCAGCACCATTTTCCCCCATAAGAGCCATAACTCTTCCTTTATATATATTAAGACTTGCACCATCTAAGGCTTTTACTCCGGGGAATGTTTTAACTATATCACTCATTCTTAAAACAATCTCTTTATTCATATTTTCTCCTAAAAAACTACCCCAGATTTTAAGATAACATTTGCATATGGAGAACACTCTCCAGTTCTTACTATTGCCTCACTCTCTCTTGTAATCTTTTTAAACTCTTCATGTTTTACCCAAATTATATTAGGATTCATTCCAACCTCTTCAAAGCTTTTTAAAATTTCTTCTAACATAACAGGATTTTTTTCTTTTATCTCTTCTGCTAAAACTATCTCCTCTACTTGCATCTCACTTAGTATTGGTTTTAACACACTGATAAAAGATGGTAACCCAGCTTCTACCGCTAAGTCAATTCTCTTTACTCCATTAGGTATTGGAAGTCCAGCATCACAAAGTGTAATATGAGCTGTATGCCCTATTTTTGCTATTTCATAAGATAATTCACTGTTTAGTAGTCTACTTCTCTTCATTTTTTACCCCCTCAAAATTTTCTACTTCTTCTATTGTTGGTATTGATGTTTGTGCACCTTTTCTAGTTACTGCTATTGCAGATACCTTTGTAGCAAACTCTATTGCTTCTCCTACATTGTTATCTTTTAACTCTCTCACTAATCCACCTATAAAGCTATCTCCAGCAGCTGTAGTATCTATTGCTTTTACCTTGTAAGCTGAATGAAACTCACATACTTCTCTATTTAAGTGAAGAGAACCTTTACTTCCTAAAGTAACTATAAGGTTAGAAACTCCCATATCTAAAAGTTTTTCTCCAGCTTTTTTTATCTCCTCTTCTGTTTCTGTTGGCATTCCTGTTATTAGAGCTAATTCACTCTCATTTGGAATAATTAAATCACTATTTTTTATTATCTCATCATCTAATTCTCTTGCTGGAGCTGGATTTAAAATAGTCATCTTTCCAAATTCCTTTGCCTTTGCTAGAGCATAAGCTACTGTTTCTACTGGTATCTCTAACTGAGCTACTACAATATCACACTCTTTTATAACATCTAGGTGTCTATCTATATAGGCTTTATCTACTTCGCTATTAGCACCTGCTACAACTAAGATTCTATTCTGTCCATTTTCTTCTACTATTATCTTAGCTATTCCTGTAGATTTATCTCCCTCTTCAATATATCTAGTATCTACTCCACTCTCTTTCATAGAGTTGATTAAATCTTTTCCAAAAGAATCCTTTCCCACTTTCCCAAGCATTGTAACCTCTGTACCTAGTTTTCCAATAGCTACTGCTTGGTTAGCTCCTTTTCCTCCAGGTACTTGGAAAAACTCCTCTCCAAAAAGTGTCTCTCCTCCTTTAGGAGCTCTTTTACATCTAGTTACTAAGTCCATATTTATACTTCCAACTACAACTACTTTTTTCATTTACTCTCCTCTCTTTTCTAACAAAGGTTCTATATATATTTTTTTTCTTTTCTCTTTATTAACAAACAACTGATAAATTTTTTCTCCCATTATCTCCAATGGAATTGAACAAGAAAGAATATTTCTATCTAAAAGCTCTAAAAACTCTGTTTTTTCAAAGCAAGCTAGTTCTAAATCCTTATCTTTTTCTTTCAATGCTTTCAATACTCCGTATAACATTAGGTTATTAGATGAAAATACAGCAGTTACTGAGCTATCTAAAATCTTTTTCCCAGCTATATATCCACTTTCAAAAAGATAATCTCCCTCATAAATATTTTTCTCTTTTACCTCTACTCCCATATCATTATGAGCTTCTATATATCCTCTCATTCTCTCTCTAGCATTTAGAAAATCTAAATTACCTGTTATTAGAGCTATATCTCTATGTCCTCTTTCTAATAATTCCTTTGTAAGCTTGTAAGCTCCAATATAGTTATCTATAAATACCCCAGGAAGCTTAGAATCCTCAAACTCTCTATCCACTAGATATACTGGTATTTTCTGTTTTAAAAGAGGTGTTAGGGGATTTTCTTCATAATCTCCATTAATTAGGATGGCTATTACTCCTGCTATTCTATGACCTAAAATATTTTTTATAGCTTCTTTTTCCTGCTCCAAACTCTCCACTGTATTGTATAAAGCTATTTGATACCCACCTCTATTGAAATTTTTACAAATATAATTTGTAAGGGTAGCAAAAAATGGATTGCTGATATTTGGAACTAAAAGAGCTATTGTCTTATTTTCCATTTTAGATAGATTCTGTGCTATCACATTAGGAGTATAATTTTTTTTCTCTATAAATTCCTGTACTCTCTTTTTTGTTTCTTCATTTACATTAGTATGTCCATTTACCACACGAGAAACTGTTGCTATTGATAATCCCAATTCCTTAGCTATATCTTTCATTTTCATATTATCACCATTTTATGTAACCGTTTACAATAGAATATTACCTTATGAATTGTTTTTTGTCAAGACTTTATGTATTATTTTTATATAGTGTACACTAATTGCGTTTTATATTTTCAAAAAAAGGATTCTAATCTCGATGCTTTTTGATAACAACATCTTAGACTAAAATCCTTTTTCTTCTTAATTTTTTGGAAGTAAATTAATTATTTTATTATATTCTTTTTCACTTAACTCTTTTATATTTATTTTATCTATCTTGGTTAAAATATCCGTTCTTTCCTCTTCAGCTACAATTCCTATATAAAGATACTCATTAATCTCTGTATCTAATACCTTAATTATCTCTTTATATTCAGTTTTTGTAGAAAATCTTGAACTTAAAAATGCAAATTTCCCAGTTTTTTCATCTTTAGCAATATATACATTTTCTTCTAATTCTTCTATATTATCATAATATTTCGTTAATCTCTTCTTATCAAATAAACTATATATTGCATATTTCTTTTCCCTCTTTCTTATATATGTTTTTTCCATTCTTCTCATTATTACAATACCACTATTTCTCTATATAAAGAAATAGATGATAAGTGTTTTATGGCTTACCATCTATTCCTTATTTTTATGAGTTACATTTTATGAAAAGGCTATTTTATATATTAGAATCTATATGATAATCCTACTTCTGCTCTATTACTATCTCCTTTATCTGTCCAGATAAATTTGTATCTAGCATCTACTCCTACTCCATTTTCATGCTCATAACCAAATCCTACATGAGCTGAAACTTTACTATCTGCTATCTCTTCTTCATTTACTAATGCTATTTCATTTCCATATAATGTATATCTAGCATCATCAGAATCACTTACACTTAGAAGTGATACCTCTACTCCTGTCTTAAGTGAAAGTTTTCCATTAGCTACAGATAAATCTTTTACTAAGTCTGCTCCTGCCATTCCTTCTAATACAGTTACATCTCTCTCATCTATTCTAAAGTTTCTATCACTACTTTCTACTGCATCTTGATTGATAAGAGTATATCTAGCTCCTAACATTGGCTCTACTCTTAAAGTTTCACTTATACTATATGGTTTCTTAGCTTTTAATGATAGAGTTATTGCATCAGCATCAGAACTTCCATCAGAGATAATATTATAATTTACTCCACCTACTGTATCATGTGTAGAGAACTTAGCATCTAAATCACTCTTAGTAAATCCAATATTTCCTAGTAATTCTATTCCACCCTCTGTTGTATGTTTTACATAACCACCAATATATGTGTTATCTCCATCTAGTTTTCCACCACCAGTAATATCTATCTCAGTATTTCCTTTTCCAAATACTACTCCATAAGATGTAGTATCGTTTACTCCATACTCTAACATTCCAACAGTTCCTGTAATATCTCCATCATACCCTCTTGATGAGCTACCACCATCAAACTCTGTATCAGAGCTTAAATATTTACCAAATGCTAACCATTCTCCAGCTCCAGCTTTTCTACCAAAACTTTCTACTGTATCCATATACATATCTGTTACATCTTTAGTTACTGCATATCCTGTTGTATAGAAAGCAGAAGTTTGGAAGTCAGTATTTTTAATCATATCTTGGAACTGTCCTCCATCTTGATAGTTTATAGCATTTCTTAATGCATCATTTTCACTTAGATTTTTAATTACAGTATCATAGATAGCTGCATAATCCCCTAGTCCTAATTCATCTGCTTCTTTTACTCTAATATTAATATGTCCTACTGAATCTTCAGTTACTGTAGAAGCACTTGTATCAAAGATAACTGCTCCTTTAATTTCAGTATCTGCCCCTAGTTTATATTCAGTTTCAAAAGAGTAGCTTGGCTCTAAAGCATTAAAATTATCTCCTACTACAAATTTTATTCCTTCTCCTGCTGATACAGTAAAATCATTTACATCTTTACCTACTCCGTCCATACTAGTTTCTACACCTTTTCCAGCTCCAAGACTATTTACTTCTACGTGTAACTCTCCAGAAATATTTAAATTAACTTTATCTCCAGTAATCTCTGTTTTAGTATTGTCTATATGCCAGTGTCCACCAGTTAAATTTATTTCCTCTACATTATGAACTTTGTAGTTAAAAGTATTTTCTTCATTTTTTACATGAGTAGTTCCTTCATCTGAATGGCTTAAATTTAAAATATCATTAGTTCCATTACCTAAATCTATAACTCCATCATATGCATAGTTTTTAGCAATAGTTAGAGTATCATCATTATTTCCAAGAGTTATATCACCATGTATTCCAGTAATATCATTGATAGTTAAATTTATTTTTTCAGTTGAAGAGCTTCCATCTATTACAGGAGTTGTAGTTGTTGCTTCTCCTATCACTACATTATCCCCTAAAACTATTTCATTAGCTTCTTTTCCTTTAGTGTTTTCGACAAAATTTAAAACTAGTTTATCAGCTTCTAAAGTTTTAAAACTAATATCAGTTATATTGTCAGTTATATTATATTGAGTAGCCTCTTCATTAGTAGCATTTCTAATAGTTAGCTCTCCATCTATTCCAATAGACTGCTCTTTACTTTGAGAAGCTACATACTCTACATCTCCTTGCCCTTCAATTTTTCCTACTATCTGGCTCTCTCCTACTTGTGTTAAAGTTCCTCCATCTAGTTTAACTGCTGTTACATTATCTCTATTTTCAATATCTGTTACAGCATTTATTGTACTATTAACCAATACTAAATCATTTGAAACATTTAATAAAGTTCCCTTTACACCATCAGTAAAATATCCTGTTACAACACTATCATTTAATACTAATTCATCTGTACCAGTGTAGTTATATGCTACATCATTATCTCCAGTTATAACTGCTGTTAAAACATTTCCAGTTAAGTCTTGAGAAAAATCTATTGTATTGTCTTTTGTATAATAAGTTTTATCATTATCTCCACTTATACTTCCAGATGATAAATCAGTTACATCATTATTTTTTCCACTAACAAGAGTATAGTCTTTATTTAAAACTACTCCTTTATTTGTACCAGTTCCTAAAGCTCCTTGATTATCAGTAGTATATATAACTATTCCATAGTTATCAACTTTACCATTAAATACTGCTCCTGTTGTATTTTTTACTACTCCATAGTTATATGCAGTTTCTGTTCCTTTATTTGCTATATTATCTTGCCCTTTATTTGCTATTATTCCGTAATTATATCCTATTCCATTATTTCCTATATTTTGCCCATATCTTCCACTATTTGATATTAATCCATAGTTATAACCTATCCCTTGAATATTTTGTCCATACTCACCTTCATTAGTTATCATTCCATAATTATAACTTACTCCTCCAGCAGCTATTTGTTGTCCTGTTCCTACTGTATTTGCTATTATTCCATAGTTATAACTTATTCCTTTTATATATTGTCCATAAGCACCATTATTTGCTATTAGTCCATAATTATAACTTATTCCTCCTAAATTAGTATACTGTCCATTATCCCCTTGATTAACTATTATTCCATAATTATAACCTACTCCATCTTCTAATATATTCTGTCCATATCTTCCACTACTTGCTATTATTCCATAGTTATAACCTATTCCTTCTATATTTTGCCCATATTCTTTATTAATTATCATTCCATAATTATAACCTACTCCATCTTCTAGTATATTCTGTCCATTATTACCTGTACTATTTATTATTCCATAATTATAACCAAAAGTTGTAATAGATTGTCCTACATTAATTTCTTCATAATTATAAATATTTTCTTCATTTCCTACTATTCCTTCATTATACCCAACAATTTCATTTCCATCAGCATCTTTTCCTATTACCACTTCAGTATTTCCATTAATATGTTTATCCAATAAATCTACTGTATTATTAATATTAGTTAAAACTTTGTTAGAGATATTAGTTTGAGGAACAGTTATTAATACTGTACCATCTAACTTTATCTCCCCTGCTTCTGATATTGAAACTCTATCTCCTGTTATTTCTTTTATTTTATTACTACCATCATATCCCTCTGTCCACTCTTTTGCTTTTTCCATATTCCAATCCAAAACTTCTTCTATAGCTTCAGAAGCAAGTCCCACATTCCCCATAATAGCAAAAGCTGTTACAAAACCTAAAGTTATTCTAACTTTTCTTTTCAGATATCTTTTTAGACTTTTTTCTAATTCCCTTTTCATAATAAACTCCCTCCTTAAGATATAAAAAGTACTTCTTTTAGCAAAAACGAGCTTTTTTATCTATAAAAATTCCCTTAATTTTTATAAATAAAATGGAAAAACTATTGACTTTTATTAATAAAAAGGGTATCTTTAAATTAGAAGATACTTTGTTTTGTAAAATTAGTAGTGCATTTTTTTGCTAAAAGGCGTACTTAATAAAAAAAGGTAGTCAGTCCGTCAAAACTTTAACTACCTTTTCCATTGGCTATCCTAAGATATTTGGATAGCTTTTTTAATTATCTATTCCTTCTAAAAGTAATACCAAACTTTCTGTCAGTATCAAATATTTATTCCCAACCTTTTTAGCAAAAATCTCTTTAGAATTTATTTTCTCATATATTGTTGACACATACTTTGTTAAATATGCAGCTGCTTTTTTAGGGCTAGTCCATACCCCTAAATCTCTTACCATAGCTCTAGCTAATTTTTTATCTACTTTTGAAAGTCTAGATAATTTATAGAAAATATACTCTTCATGATTCATTCCTACTGTTATTTTTCCTGTTTTTCTTCCACTTCTTTTATTTTTATTATCCATAGATCTAAACCCCTCCTATTATTTTATCTCATCAACTTTTCTTCAATTCTTGTTATTCTTTCTTCTATTCTTCTAAGCCCTTCTACAAGATTTTTTCTATTTTCCTCCTCTATTCTTTCTAAAAGTTTTTTCTCCCTCTCCCAGATTTCTTTATCTAATTTTCTATCTAGTAAAGAGAGTATAAATTTATGATAACCTATAAATATTGCTAAAA
>OGFK01001986.1_pt1 | contig 11427 bp, 10 predicted proteins | sample 1570931 | NCBI WGS metagenome assembly OGFK01 (sample SAMEA2581935, study PRJEB24529) | metagenome | biome: Human gut stool | place: China | collected 2011
TGTTTTGCATAATAAATAAGATTTTCAGAGTTTCTGCTCAGGATTCAAAACCATCTCCCGGACTATCAATAAATAATTGGAAATTTTTGCACCGGACCGGTGCGTGAAAATAAGAATACTGATAACGGCTGTTGCCGATGAATCTACTTTAGCATGTCTATGCTATAAAAACAAGATACCACTTTTTATTTTTCGTATTTGTTTATAATTCTTTTATAAATTTACCGATTGTTTCAGAAATTCGACATACTTTGAACATAATTTTCCCATATAATAGGTCTTGGATAGATGAAAAACCACTCTCTATCTCCCCCCTCAAAAAAACAAAACAGCTCTCACAGAAATGTGAGAGCTGTTTGTTTTTTGTTACTGTTCACTGGTAATATCCCGCGAGGTGTTTTTTGAGTTATTTTCTATTGCAATTCTACTGGCAGTCTTTTATAATGTAGGATATCAATATGATTGAATATTTATGATATCAGTGATAAAAAATTTCAAAAATCTTTATATATAAGATCACCCCGCTGATATCATATTTACAGAACATGAAAGAATCGAGGTAATTCCCATGAGCGAAAAAATTACAGTAGTTGCACTGGGCCACAGAGCATTAGGAACCACCTTACCGGAGCAGAAAATCGCTACAAAAAAAGCAGCCAAAGCTGTCGCAGATCTTGTAGAAGCCGGAAATCGTGTAGTCATTTCCCACAGTAACGGTCCACAGGTTGGAATGATCCACACAGCCATGAATGAATTTGGCAAAACACATCCTGACTATACATTTGCACCTATGTCCGTATGTTCGGCAATGAGTCAGGGCTATATCGGATATGACCTCCAGACCGCAATCCGCGCAGAACTTATTTCCCGCGGTATTTATAAACCGGTAGCTACTATCCTTACACAGGTTGTCATTGATCCATATGATGATGCTTTCGCTGAACCTGAGAAGATCATCGGACGTGTCCTTACAGAAGAAGAGGCTGAAACTGAAGAAAGCAAGGGAAACTTTGTCACTAAACTGGCTGACGGCACTTATAAAAGAATCCTGGCAGCTCCGAAACCGCAGAAAATCGTAGAGCTTGAAACAATCCGCACACTTGTAGATGCGGGCCAGGTAGTAATCGCAGCAGGCGGCGGCGGAATCCCGGTTATGGAACAGGGAATCGATCTTCATGGTGCAAGTGCGATCATTGAGAAAGACCTTTCCAGCGGACTTCTTGCACAGGAATTAAATGCAGATACTCTTCTGATCCTTACCAGTGTTGAGAAAGTAAGTCTGAACCTCGGTCAGGACAATGAAGAATATCTTAATACAATTTCTGTAGATGATGCTAAGAAATATATGGCTGACAATCAGTTTGCCCCAGGCTCCATGCTTCCTAAATTCGAAGCCGGAATCTCTTTTATCGAAAAGGGAGATAACAGAAGAACGATCATCACAGATATTGCGCATGCAAAGGATGGATATTTCGAAAAAACCGGAACTATCATTAAATGATTCTATAGCAATCCTCGTAAATAATACATTTAAGAGGATTGCTATATTTTATCTGACAATACAAAAAGACATATACCAGAGCAATACATATCATCTTGCCGGTATATGTCTTTTAATTATCATATTATGATGTCAGATTCAAAAGTTTACCCCTGACCTGATATTACATAGATTTACGTTCCGCAATCTCTGCCATCTTCGCTTCGTTCAGACGAGTATCACCATGCACACGGCTGTAGGAAAGATATCCGTTCATACGGTCAATCTTTGTCAGATTCTTGGAACCGCATACCGGACACACGTCCATTTCAAGTTCCTCATGTCCGCAGTCATCACAGTAAGCAAGGGAAAGATTTACTCCCTCATAATATCCCAAAGACATGGCTCTGCGGATCAGAGTACGTATTGCTTCACGATTATAATCGATCGGATAACGTACATACTGAATCTTACCGCCGTTGCACAACTCCCAGAAACGTCCCTCCAGATCCTGTTTTTCAATCGGAGTTACATCTTCAGTCACATGACAGTGGAAACTGTTGCTTACATAAGGACGATCAGAAACCCCTTTCACAATGCCATACATCTTACGGAACTGTTCCACCTGCAGTCCACATAAACTCTCTGCCGGTGTTCCATAAATTGCATAAAGATAACCATCTTTCTCTTTAAATTCATTTACTTTCCTGTTGATATATTTCAGCACATCCAGTGCAAACTGCCCGTCTTCAGCAATGGATTTGCCATTGTAAAGTTCCTGGAGTTCATTTAATGCAGTGATTCCGAAGGATGCTGTCATTGGTTTCAGAATCTTGCCAATCTTTTCATTCGGTTTCAGATGTCCACCGTAAAATCCTCCCTCACAATATGCCAGCGGGTTGGTTGACGCACGCATCTGTCCCAGATAATCATAGGTACGGATATGCAGATTACGGATCATCTCAAGATAGAAATCCAGCACTTCGTAGAAATCCCTGCTCTCTGCTCTGGCTTTGGCAAGGATCATTGGAAGATGAAGGCTTACCGCACCGATGTTAAATCTTCCCACAAACACAGGAACATCCTTATCATCTGCCGGATACATACCGCCTCTCTCGTACCAGGGGCTTAAGAACGCACGACATCCCATAGGACTTATAACCTTTCCATACTGCTTGTACATACTGGAAATATATCCTTTTCCTGACATGGACAGCCAGTCCGGATACATAGTCTTGGCAGAACAGTCAACCCCTGCCTCAAATACATCCTCACTAATCTTGCCTTTTCCATGGATATTTTCATCATAAAGGAATACGATTTTCGGGAAGAGTACCGGTTTCTTGCGTCCTGCCTTACCCTGTCCGCCTTTATGCACTTCAAGAAGAGAAATACTTGCCATCTTCTCGAACTGCTTTATTCCAAGTCCAAGAGTTACAGTTACAAATGGATAATCCCCTCTGGAAGATCCGACCGTATTCAGCTTATACTCAATCCCCTGCCATCCCTGGTCAAAATCTCTGCGGACTTTGTCAAGCGCATACTCGATCGCACGTTCTTCACGTCCTGTCCAGCTCTCGTCAGAGTATTTCATAAATTCCTGGATATATTTATCGTAACTCTTCTGTGCATAAGGTGCAAGAATCTTGTCTACTTCCGGTACTGTGAATCCGCCATACTGCTGTGCAGCAGTGCTCAGGATAATATCACCCATAACATCAAACGCAGTATCCAGTGTCTTAGGCTCATTGTACCATACATTTCCCATCTCAAATCCGCCGCTGAGTACAGATGCCACATCAAAGAGACAGCAGTTCATGGTATCCAGACGTGCAGACTGGTCATGAATATAAATATAACCATCTTTACATGCCTGAAGTTCATTACGATTCATAAAAAATTTACGATAAAGCTCTTTGTTCAGTTCATTAAAGATCAGGCTTCGCTTTGTAGCTACAAGCGCACTGTCTGTATTGGCATTACTCTTATCACCAATATAACGGATTGCCTGACTCTTGGTATATACATCATCCATCATATGGATAAAGTCAAGTTTGTAATTTCTGTAATCGCGGTAGCTCTTAGCCACTGCCGGGTTCACTCTCTCAAGTGCTCCCTCTACGATGTTGTGCATCTCCTGGATCTCTATCTCATTCTTTCCCAGTGCCTCCGCATGTTCTTCCGCAAACTGGCAGATAAATTCCTTCTCTTTATCCGAAAATGTGTATAAAATTCTGGCTGCCGACTTATTTACTGCTGCTACGATCTTCTGTGAATTAAACTCTTCTCTCGTACCATCTTTCTTTATAACATATATCATACCTTTTGCTCCCATATACAATATATAGTATTTTTTTCTTTTATTCACCACAATTCTCTCTATATGTGGTACGTTTAACAAGTATAGCACAGTCTCTGACAAAAAGAAAGGGGCAAAAAATTATTCGTCATATTGCTGAATTTGATACATGGCAAGATAATTATCTTGACCATCCAGAGATACCACAGATACCTCATCCCCGGCATGTAATTCTATTTTCTCCTCGTGGTCTGCTTCGTCAAATTTTACAGTTTCATCTTTTCCTGAAGAACTTCTGATTTCCAGAGCAACCTTCTCCCAGCCGGACACTATCCTGTATTCTCCCGGATCTATTGTAAAATCATACCCCTGGTCACTGGCATCTGTATCGCCAATCTCTGATGCAGTATCATCCGTTCTGACAATATAATTCTCTCCGGTGAACATATACCAGTCCGGATTGCCCCTCTGTTCATCCTGTCCGTTCTTTACTGCACTGATAGTCTCAGACCAGTCATCTGTCCAATTATTCTCATTACTTTCATTACTTTCATTATTTTCATTACTTTCATTATTCTTATTACTCTCATTTACTTCATCAGAACTGCTGTCATCAAAAATACTGTTGAGATCTATGTCAAACTCATCATAGATAAATTCTTCTATCCTGTATCCAATCGTATCCCAATTCTCTGCCATCTGACCTATTATTACCATCAGAATCAGCACAATGATCCAGAAAATTTTGCCTGCCTTGCCGCTCTTTTTCTTCTCACTTTTTGCTGTCTTTTTTCCGGTGCTGTATGTACGGGCAGTCTGTGCGCTGTACGACTGACCTGATGTTTTCTTTGTCCCTGATGTTTGTATTCTTGAAGTTTGTACTTTTGTATTTTGCGTTCTAATAGTCTGTGTTCTGGCAGACGAAGTTTTTGCAGCTTTGGGAACTGTTTTATTTCTGTCAGACAAAGGGATCTCGTTCTCTGCCATTGCTTTTTTCACCTTTGCCGAAGCATGACGATAGTGCTCTGAACGGTCTTCGTTCAGATGATACAGTTCCATATCATTTCTATATGGCATTCCACAATATTTACACCTGCCGTTTACAATTGGTCCATCACAGACCTGACACCTTTTTCCCATATATCTTCCCCCTGAGTTTTGTATAAATTTAACGCTTCATTCATTTACACATTTATTTTAACATTTCGCCCCAATCTTGCAAAGCTGAAATTGTGTTACTGTTCGTTCTGTTCTCCGTAACCATAATATCCCGCGAGATACTTCCAAATGAACAGTAATAATTGTCAAACTACCATTTTCCTGTTATAATAGCGTGGGAAAAGATAATGGATATTCAATAAACAACAATATTTTTTATCAGTTTGCCATAAAATATGCAAATACAGAAATTACAGGAGGAATCCACTCATGGAACAGATTAAAATTCCTGACGGGTATCAGTCATCTTTAAATCTTCACGATACCCAGATTGCCATTAAGACTGTGAAAGATTTCTTTCAGCAGACACTGGCTCAAAAACTGAATCTGCTGCGTGTTTCCGCTCCGGTATTCGTTAATCCGTCATCCGGTCTGAACGATAACTTAAACGGCGTGGAACGTCCGGTAAGCTTTGATATCAAAGGCCAGCCGGAGAATGCTGAGATCGTACACTCTCTCGCCAAATGGAAGAGATATGCATTACAGAAATATGGCTTTGCTCATGGTGAAGGACTTTACACAGACATGATCGCGATCAGAAGAGACGAAGATCTGGACAATATCCACTCCGTATACGTAGATCAGTGGGACTGGGAAAAGATCATCAGCAAGGAAGAACGCAACATGGACACACTTGTTTCCACAGTACGTGCTATCTACAGCGTTCTCCGCAAGACCGAAAAATACATGGCTGTTCAGTACGATTACATCGAAGAAATCCTTCCGAGAGAGATCGCATTTGTCAGCACTCAGGAACTGGTCGACATGTATCCTGATCTCACTCCAAAGGAACGTGAATACAAGATTGTCAAGGAAAAAGGCGCCGTATTCCTCATGCAGGTCGGCAAAACCTTAACCAACGGAGAACGTCATGACGGACGTGCACCGGACTACGATGACTGGGAATTAAACGGCGATATCCTTGTTTATTATCCTGTTCTCGACATTGCTCTGGAGCTTTCTTCCATGGGTATTCGCGTTGACGAGGATGCGCTTGACAGACAGCTTACCATCGCAGGCTGTGACGACAGACGTGAGCTTCCTTTCCAGAAGGCAATCCTGAACAAGGAACTTCCATATACTATCGGCGGCGGCATCGGCCAGTCCCGTATCTGTATGTTCTTCCTCAGAAAAGCACACATCGGTGAAGTGCATGCTTCCCTGTGGCCGGAAGAAGTAATGAAAGAAGCAGCAGCAAAAGGAGTACAGCTTCTGTAAAAAAGCCGTAAACCTGGAATACTCAGAGATCACAGACACACAGATGTGTAAATACACAATGTATATCTGAGTGCCTTATCAGACAAATGTAACGGGGCGAATACAACAGTGAATATTTTATTTTTTTTAACACCTAAAAGTGATGTAGCATATATATTTGAAAATGAGACTCTTCGTCAGACTCTTGAGAAAATGGAACACAGAAAATTTTCCTGCATTCCGCTTCTGAGTCTGGACGGGAAATATAAAGGAAGTATTTCCGAGGGTGATCTTCTCTGGGGAATGAAAACCTTAAATGTTCCCGGACTGAAAGAAGCAGAGAGCATTTCCATTATGGCAATTCCGCGCAGAGCAACCTATAAGGCAGTTCACGCAGATTCTGACATGGAAGATCTGCTGGACAAGGCAATTAACCAGAATTATGTCCCGGTTGTAGATGATCAGGGATACTTTATCGGCATCATCACCCGTAAAGAGATCATCAAATACTGCTACAAAGAACTGAAGAAATATATAAAAGCTTCAGATTCATAAAAAGAGCTGCCGCATTGCAATTTTTCAATTGCTAATGCGGCAGTTCTTTTTATATTCTTTATAACGCCTCAGCAGACCTCAACAAAATTCCTGTTTTTCCTTTTTCTGTGCCAGAAGCTTTCCGAACAATGCTGCCAACACCTGCTGAAACAGAGTTCCGATCATTACCGGAAACATAACTTCACCCGGAAAATATGCAGCTGCGATCACCGCTCCTGCGCTGATATTGCGCATCCCGGTTCCATACATCATGGAAACCGCCGTACTGCGATCCTTTCGAAAGATATACGCCACAAACCAGCCGAGTGCATATCCGGAAGCAGCCAGGACAAGGATTGCCAGTGCAACCTTCACCCTCTGCATATTCATATCCCGGATATATGGTGCTACTTTGGAAGAATTGGACGTTACCACAAATATCAGTGCCAGCTTTGAAAAAGGCGCCAGCTTTCCCGGCCATGTTTCCATTACTTTTCCATCTGTGATCTGATTTAATACCATCGCAACAACAGCAGGAAGCGCAACCATAAATATCAGTTCCCGCATCATCCTGGCAGGATCTATGGTCACCGCAGAGCCCAGCAGGATCTTCAGCGTAGCCGGGATCAGAAAAGGTGCCAGTACCGTATCCAGCACTACCAGAGACAACGACAGAGGACTGTTTCCATCATAAATCGTCACCCACATCAGACTTACCACTGCAGTGGGAACTGCAAACTCCAGTACCATTCCGGTGATCAGCTCCATGTTATTTCCAAAGAAAAGATGGCCTGCCCCGCAGGATGCTGTCGGGATTACCACATGGACCAGAAGCATGATAATAAGCAGTGAGCCCGGATGTCGGAATACATTTGCCACATCTTTAAATCTTGACTTCAACGCCCCGGCAAATGTCATAAATGCAAATACGGCCGGCACATAAGGCAGACCGCATTTGGCAATATCAGGAAAGCACACCCCCAGTAACAGACAGGTCGGTGTCACCAGGGCCATCCATTTTTCTATAAAACTGTTAAATTTTCTCAGCATCTTATAAAACCTTTGAAAGGAAGTCTTTCAGTCTAGGATTCTTCGGATTCGCGAAAAATTCTTTCGGAGTATTCTCTTCCTGTATCTTACCGTCATCAATAAAAAGAACTCTTGTTGCCACTTCTCTTGCAAATCCCATCTCATGAGTAACTACAACCATGGTCATACCTGACTGCGCAAGTTCTTTCATCAATTCCAGAACCTCACCTACCATCTCAGGGTCAAGTGCGGAAGTTGGCTCATCAAAAAGCATCACATCCGGATTCATGGCAAGAGAACGTGCAATGGCAATACGCTGTTTCTGCCCGCCCGAAAGCATATCCGGATATGCATTGGCTTTGTCCGGAAGACCTACACGTGCCAGAAGCTCATCCGCTTTCTTTGAAGCTTCATCCTTTGTCATCAGCTTCAGTTCTACAGGTGCCAGCATAATATTCTGTTTTACCGTTTTATGCGGAAAAAGATTAAACTGCTGGAATACCATTCCAATCTTCTGACGGTGTCTGTTAATGTCAACCTTCGGATCTGTAATATCAGTTCCTTCAAAGAGGATCTGTCCGCCTGTCGGAACCTCCAGAAGATTCAGTGATCTCAGGAAAGTAGATTTACCGGAACCAGAAGGACCAATGACGGCTACTACTTCTCCCTGACAGATATCTGTTGTTATTCCATCGAGAACCTGATTTGTACCAAAAGCTTTCTTCAGATCCTTTACCTGGATCAGTACATTCTTATCGCTCACTGGTTCTTAATCTCCTTTCCAGTTTATTCATCCCCCATGTAAGGATTCCAACGATCACAAGGTAAATCGCTGCTGCTGCCATCAGAGGCCAGAACGCATTGTATGTACGGCTCTGGATCAGCATAGCTCCTTTTGTCAGGTCCATCATACCGATATAACCGATGATGGATGTCTCTTTGATCAGCACGATAAATTCATTTACCAGCGCAGGAAGTACATTCTTAAATGCCTGCGGGATAATGATCAGTCGCATGGTCTGGCTGAAATTCAGACCAAGGCTTCGTCCTGCCTCTGTCTGTCCCTGGTCAATGGACATGATACCGGAACGGACAATCTCAGCTACATAGGCACCTGAGTTGATACCAAAGGCAAGTCCGCCTACAATGATCTTGTTAATGCTTACAGCACCAAAAATTACAAAATTCATGATCAACAGCTGGATCATGGTTGGTGTTCCACGGATTACAGTCAGATAAACTCTGCAAATCGCATTGAGGATCTTAAAGGAGCCTGACTTATCGTGCGCAGAACGGATGATTGCTACAAGGAAACCGATGATCAGACCTACAATTACCGCAAATACTGTGATAATAAGAGTTGTTTTCAGACCATCCAGAAGCCAAAGATAGCGGTCATCTTTAATAAAGTTCAGATAAAAATCTTCTTTTACACTCGCTAATATCATAGGATTATTCATAAAAACCTCTGTTCCGAAAAGAGAGCTGTTGGCAAATCGTCAACAGCTCTGTTATTTGTTATTTTAATACTTATTTCTTTACAATAATTACCTGGCTTGCATCTGCATAGGTATCTGTAAAGTCAACGCTTGATTTACGGTCTTCTGTTACAGTCATACCAGCTGCACCGAAGTCTGCTTTGCCGGACTGTACTGCCGGAAGGATGGAATCGAATTCCATATCTTCAATTTTCAGTTCATATCCAAGCTTATCACAGATTGCCTGAGCGATATCAGCATCGATGCCAACGATATCATCACCTTCATGATATTCATATGGTTCGAACTCAGCGTTAGTAGCCATTACCAGAGTTCCATTGGAACGGTCAACATCTTCCGGTGATTCATATGGAGTCTTACCGGCATCCTCACCAATGTAATTGTCCATGATGCTGTCGATAGTTCCATCCTCTTTCAGATCCTTGAGAGCTCCGTTAATCTTGTCAAGAAGTTCATCATTGCCTTTCTTTAAACAGATTGCATATTCTTCTTCCTCGAATGGCTCATCCAGAATCTTGAGATCATCATTATTCTCAGCAAATTTCTGAGCCGGCTGTGAATCGATGATCACACAGTCGATCTGTCCTGCCTTTAATGCCTGAACAGCTTCACTTCCCTTGCTGTAACGTTCTACTGTAGAACCATCTTTCTCATAATCAGATGCATCAAGGTCACCTGTTGTACCAAGCTGAACACCGATTGTTGCTCCTGCAAGATCATCTTTGGATTCAACTTTCTGAGCTGCGGATACGCTTCCTGCCATGGAAAATACCATTACTGCACTGAGTGCAAGAGCTGCAAATCTCTTTTGATCTTTCATCTTTTTTCCTCCTCGCATCCGAAAGTATATTTACGGCCGCCATCTTTTTACCTTCTTCAGACAACAGCGTATAATTATGCGTTTCGGTTGTATATTTTTGTTTTTAATTTTAACATACTTTCTGTTATAATTCCGTTGTAGTTAAAAAAACATAACGAAATTTCAACACAAAAATATTGAAAGAGGACAAAAGATCATGAAAAAAAATCTCAAGAAGCTTTCCGCCCTGCTCTTAGCTCTCGCATTATCCGTGAGCACAACTGCATGTGGAAACAGCACTGCATCCACGACGACCGCGGCTGAGACAGCTGCTGAAGTTACCACAGAAGCCGCATCCGAATCCGCAGCTGAGACATCTGCGGCGGCCGGCGCCGAAATGACCGTCACCTATCCAGTCACCATCACTGACCATCTTGGCCGTGAGGTTACGATCGAGAAACAGCCGGAATCCTTCGTCAGCGGCTACTATATCTCCACAAGCCTGATGATCGCCCTTGGTCTCGATGACCAGTTAGTCGGCGTTGAGGCAAAGGCCGACAAGAGAAACATCTACAAATTAAGCGCTCCGGAACTCACAGAACTCCCGTCTGTCGGAACAGCGAAAGAGTTTGACCTTGAGGGCTGTGCCGCATTAAAGCCGGACCTTGTGATCGTTCCGACAAAGTTAAAAGATTCCATCCCGGCTATGGAAGAGCTTGGTCTCACCGTAATCGCTGTAAATCCGGAAGACCAGACAAAGTTATTCGAGACCATCGACATGATCTCCACAGCCGCAGACGTAGTTGAGAAAGGCCAGGAGCTGGAGTACTGGATCTCCGACGCTCTTGAGAGCTTAAAGAAATCCCTCGACGGCGTTGAGACTCCGTCCGTATACCTTGCAGGCAACAGCGCTCTGTTACAGACCGCTGGTCCGGAGATGTATCAGTCCACCCTGATCGAGAACGCCGGCGGCGTGAACGCGGCTTCCGACATCACTGATACATACTGGGCAGATACTTCCTACGAGCAGATTCTCTCCTGGAACCCAGACTACATCGTACTCGCTGCTGACGCTGACTACGATGTTGACTCTGTTCTGAACGATTCCGCTCTCGCTGACTGCACAGCTGTAAAAGAAGGACACATTGCCCAGATCCCGAGCGACATCGAAGCTCTCGATTCCCCGGTACCGGCAAGCTTTTTAGGCAGCTACTATGTCGCTTCCATTCTTCACCCGGACGTTGTAACTGAAGACGATTTCAAGACTACAGAAAAGAATTTCTATGAAACATTCTATGGCTTCACTCCGGAAAGCGCAAACTGATTCCAACCGGACAATGGCAATTTTAACTCTGGCGATGACATTTCTTGT
>OGFK01001994.1_pt1 | contig 11403 bp, 9 predicted proteins | sample 1570931 | NCBI WGS metagenome assembly OGFK01 (sample SAMEA2581935, study PRJEB24529) | metagenome | biome: Human gut stool | place: China | collected 2011
CTTTCTCATTTGAACATAATATTGTATGGGTATTATACTTCTTTAATGCATAATAAGCCAGTAAAATCATTAAGAAAATCAAGCTATTTCGATAATTCTTCCGGTTCTCGCATTGGATCTGTGGGAAATTGATATAACTGTTCTGTTCTCACTTACCCTATTCAATGCTTCAAGTACATTTTTCTCAGTATCAGCATCAAGATTAGCTGTTATCTCATCCAGCATAAGCAGTTCAGGCTTTGCTGCTGCAGCCCTTGCAATTGACAATAACTGCCACTGTCCCTGTGAGAAATCTTCCGGCTTGCATATAGTATCATATCCATTGTCAAGTTCCATAATTGCATCATGAATACCTGCTGCCTTAGCTGCTTCAATTACATCTTCATCAGTAATTGATACATCATACAGTGTTATCTGGTCTTTGACAGTTCCTGGAACCATATGAAAAGTCTGCTCAACATATCCATATATTCTCCTCTTTTCACTATCCGGAATAGCCGTAGCCTTCTGACCTGCAATTGATACGCTTCCTTTATCCGGCTCGTAAAGCCCAAGAAGGAGCTTGAATATTGTACTCTTTCCTGTACCTGTTCTTCCCGACAGAGTAACCTGCTCGCCCTCCTTAACAGAAAAACTTAAGTTCTCCACAACATTTTTATCATCATATGCAAATGTTACATTATTGAAATCGACAATCACATCACTGTCAGCTTCCATGGCTGTATTGTCTGCAATGTATGAATCCTTCTTAACTGATAATTCATCCATCTCGAAAAATTCATTAATTCTGTGTACTCCGGCTATTGCTGACTGTATAGTCTGAATCTCCATACCAAGGCTCTCAACAGGAGCAAATATCTGTGAAATATAATTAATTACCGCAACTGCTGTACCTGCTGACATGCCAAAAAATGCAAGCACTGTCTGGTTACCTGATGCTGAAAAAAGCATTACCACAGCAACAACAATTGCATTGAGAGTAAGAATTACAGGTGAATATACTGCATCATAGAAATTAGTTTTCTCAACTGCTGCGTAACTTTCACATATATATTCATCGTATCTTTCTGCCATATAATTTTCCTTGCCAAGTGTATGTATTGTTCTTATGTTGTGAAGAGTTTCCGGCACATGTCCTGATGCTCTTCCTACAGCTCTTCTGTTCTCAATCTGTGCTGCCAGCATATTTTTCTGAATAATTCTTGTGAATACGAACAGGAATGGAAGAATAACAAGAAGCACAATGGCAAGTCCCTTATTCTTAAACCATATAACAGCAACTATACTTATTATCTTACAGGCATCAGCAAACATACTGATAATTCCTGATGTAAACAAATTCTCAACTGTATCAGCATCACCAACGAATCTTGAAACAACAGTTCCCGGCTCCTGACTTGTAAGACCGCTTGTTGTAAGACAGCTGTACTTATACATCAACGCACTCCTTAATGAATGTGTAATCTTCTGTCCGAATACTGTAAGAAAAGTTTCTCTTGCACTCTCCATAAAACCGGTTACAAGAAGAAATCCGAAATACATAAGAACCATATAAAATGTGGGCATTGTACCTGATGCAACTGTATCAATAATCTTTGCAAGAATAAGTGGTGGAAACAGTGCCATTACAATTGCGCCAACAACAGTAATTGCAATTCCTGCTGTAAGCATCCACTTTTCTTTTATTGTGTTCAATATAACTCTGCCAACACTTTTATTCTTCATCAGATGCGCCTCCCTTCTGTTCATTATAAAGAACCGCATACTGTGGGCATTTATTCATAATCTCATCATGTGTACCGGATATGGTTTTTCCGTTCTCCATCCATATAACCTTATCCATCTGTGGGAACAGATATAATCTGTGTGAAATAAGAATCACAATACAATCCTTGGTGTATTCTTTAATATTAGCAAATACCTCTCTTTCAGTGTCCTTATCAAGTGCTGAAAATGGATCATCTAATATAATTAACGGCTTCTTATGGCAGAGTGTTCTGGCAAGTGCAAGTCTCTGTGCCTGTCCTCCTGACAGTCTCACACCTGTATTCCCAACATAAGTGTCCTGTCCGTTTTCCATATCATTTACTTCTTTGTCAAAGCACACTGCCTTAAGAAGCTTAGCCACATCCTCATCATCACCCATAAGAATATTGTTTCTAATTGTATCATTAAACAATTCCGGATCATGTCCCAGATATGCTGCAAGTCCTGCCTTTTTCGCATCATCAAGTTCTGAAAGTTCATTGCCAGCAATCTTAATGCTCCCCTTATATGGATATTCACATAAAAACACCTTCCCAAGAGTTGACTTGCCACATGCAACAGAACCCGTTACTCCGATTATGTCACCTTTTTCTGCTTCAAATGTTACATTTTCGAATATATCGTGGCCTCCCGGATAAGCAAATGTAAGTCCTTTTACTTCAAGTGAGTCACACTTTACACTGTTATCCGCATCTTCATAATTTTCATGCTTCATAAGCGGTTTGATTCTCTTCCATGACACCTGTGCCTTATGTACTGCATTAAACAGCTTTGCTGCATGTGAGGACTTCTTAGAAAGCTTTGCAAAGCATGATACATATGTAGCTAAAATAGCAATATCCCATTCTTTCCAGCCTGTTCCCAGAACATTTCTGCTTCCAAAATATAATATAAATATAACTCCGGCAAGTGCTATAACCTTGTATATCGGAGGAAATGCTGTTCCCCATATATTAGCCCTTACTGCCGACTTTTCATAGGCTGTAAGATTATCTTCATACGCCTGTTTTCTTTCCTGCTCACAGCCATATACACGATATGTAACCGCATTTTCTGCTCTTTCAAGCGTTGCCGCACTAAGTCTTCCTGACTGTACCTTATATTCTGCACCTGTCTTTTGTACAACAGCCTTCATCTTCTCTGCAATGATATAAGATATTGGCGGGAATATCATACATATAAGCCCAAGTCTCCAGTCATAGAAAAGAAGCATTCCTGCATATGCTGCAAGTGCAACACCCGTATCAAATATCTCAGTCGTGAACTTCCTCATCCCTTCAGCACAATCATCAACATCCAGGATAGCCTTGGTAAGAATATCTCCCGCTCCTTCTTCCTGTGACTGTGGTCTGCTCTTATGTACAAGGCTGTTATACAAAACCTCTTTCATGTTCTTATTAACATTATTAGCGAATCTTCTTACATAGAATCTTTTTATATACCTTGATATCTGCACTACTGCAATTGCAATCACATAACATATTACAAGAATAAGCATATCTGTAAATGTTGATTTTCCACCAAGTATATTAACAAGACAGCCTGTCATTCTTCCTTCAAACCACGGACCTGCAAGAAGTCCGAGATTGTATATAAGACCAGATATCGTTATTATCAGAAGTATATTCCACTGGGATTTAAAATAATATGACACCCTGTCGGTCATGATATTATTCCTTCCTGTGTTACTCATCTTCATCATCCTCTGTTTATCTTCGTTATCTTTCTTTTAAAGTCAATTACATTAACACATTATTGTGACAGTCCGTTACTAATATATATTTTTTTTACATTTTCAAGTGCTTCCTTAAACAGCACATTATTAAACTGTGCATTATCTATATCTTTAACCACCTGTTCTGCTTTCTCATTTTCTCCATTATTCACATACACCCTGTAATCAACAGCTTTTTTATATGCAATGGCAAATGTATAGTAGTCCTGCGTATCTTTATCAATATCTTTGCCTATGCCTGTGTTATATTCTGTCTTTTCAAGAAGCCCTTCATAATTATTTTCTATAAAATCATTATAAAGACTGTCTTCTTCATAGCCCGACATTCTTCCTTTACTCCTGAATACATCACCTGATATATCTGAAACACATGGGATTATAATAATAATCATAATTGCACACAGTACATAAGCCAGAAGTGATATATTAAATTTCTTCTTTTTTCTCATTCAAAGCTCCTCCTTGTAATGAGTGTAAGTATATCTGCCTGTGACATATCAGGAAGTCCGGCTATGTCCTCATCTGTCAGATTGCAGTATGCCTTTAACAGTTCATGTGATTTTTCATATATATCATTTATATACTTAATACTTTCTTTCGATACACTATGATATGATAAATTTAAACGTCTGCTGACAATATCTTCCATATCAGCAACAGCCCTTGAAATCGTATTCATATATTCGTCGCCATAATATGATGAATTATTCCTTTCCATCATACTTATTATACCTTTTCTTATATACACATAATCACCTGCGACATTGTAAAAATCATTCCATGCATATTTATCATCATTATCCTTTATTGAACAATCTCCCACATAATCCATACTATACAGAGTTGCATAGTCTCCTGCTTCTAACAGAAGCTTTAGTTTTGTCTGGATTTCATCACTATGGGATGAATAATATTTCTGCTGATTTTTTTTTGCAATATCATATCCAATCATTGAATTTTTACCAATAATAGCCAGTGTAAGTGCAGTCATTGTTATAACAAGAGCTGTTATTGGTGCAATATAATTCACAAACCATTTGCTGTTACCAATTACTTTGGAACGTGTGCTGTTAAACTTTTTATTATATTGTTCCATATCATCAATATGCTTCTTAAATTCCACATTTGGCGAGCCACAATTAGGACAGAATTTCTGATTCATCTGTATAGGTGCGCCGCAATTATTACATTTCATCAGTTGTTCCCTCCCTCATTATATTTTTTATAAAATGACTCTTCGTAGCTCTTTCCAATCTTGTAATCATAATAGCCATTCTGATACAATTTATTAAGCATATCATTAATTTCTTTGTCCGTCGCCTTTGCAACATTCTTAAGATAATTCTGTGCTTCTGCAACCCAGCCGTCCACAGTTTCTTTTTCTTCTGCCGTACAGCCCTCATACCTACGGTAATTATATCCGTTTTTATTATTAATGAAATATATCATGTCAAGTGACTCTTCAAAGCCTGTTCCAAACTGATAATCACTCAGTTTTTCGCCTTTATGAACCATAATGTAGATGTCTGCCACCCTTTTATAATAATAATCATAAATATTAATAAAATTGTAATGACTCCACTTTTCCAAAACACTTGAACTGCCCTTATAACTATCTGTCAGTTCTGAAATGCCTGCATAGTCCCGCTTTTCATATAATGAATTAAGTTCACCTATATTATTATTGTACCAATCTAATGACTTGTGTATCTCTTTCCTGTTATGTGAAGAATTATACATACTCTTATATGAACCATATCCAAACATACTTCCGGCAAGAACTGCTGCCGCTATTGCCGCACATACTATACCTACACTTTTCATTGTACTTTTTATGATGTATTTTCTGGTATTCTTATCCAGCTTCTCCATTCCTTCATTCAGATTGTACAGGTCTTTCATGTACTTCTGTTCAGAATTCTCATACTGCATAGCACCACAATATGGGCATGCAGTCTCGTTATCTCCTATATCTGCTCCACAATTACTACATATCATAGCTATCCCCTTTTATCAGTTATTGTATTATGCAGAGGCTCCTTTATCCTGCATAATTATCTTTTATAATACTCTGCAATTGTACCAACTACAACATCCATCTGTAAAGGCTTCGACAGATGTGCATTCATTCCGGCTTCAACACATTTTCTGGCATCCTCCTCAAATGCATTGGCTGTCATTGCAATTATCGGAATCTCCACAGCATCAGGTCTTTCAATAGCTCTTATAGCTTTAGTCGCCGCAATTCCGTCAAGCTTTGGCATCATAATATCCATAAGAATCACATCATATGTATGTGGTGCACACCTTGTAAATTCCCTGACAGCCTGCTCACCATCACTGACAACAGTAACATTAGCGCCTTCATCCACCAGAAGAGTCTGTGCAATCTCTGCATTAAGTTCATTATCCTCTGCCAGCAGAATCTTAATCCCCGAAATATCATTACTGCTCTTTTCCTTATCGACATTCGTTTCTTCAGCTTTGCTTGCAATCTCAAAAGGAATTCTGATAACAAATGTTGAGCCTTCCCCTTCCTTGCTTGTGACACTAATTGTTCCATTCATTTTGTCAACCAGACTCTTAACAATAGCCATCCCAAGTCCTGTTCCCTGATAAACACTTCTGGCATCAGTCTTTTCCTGTACAAATGGTTCAAATATATGTTCAAGAAATTCTTCACTCATGCCAATTCCCGTGTCAGTAACAGTCCATTCATATGTAACAATTCCATCCTGTGTTCCAATACATTTAAAATATGTTGAAACCATTCCTCCTGCTTTATTATATTTGATGCAGTTAGCGTATATATTTAGAAATAACTGGCGTAAATGCAGAGGACTTCCGTATACATATGGATACATAACTTTTCCTGCAACCTTGTCATACTTAAGATTGACACCTGAATCTGAGGCACGCTGTTCAACTATAGTAATAATATCCTTTGCAAGCTTGTTAAGATCCACAATTTCTCTTGAAAGCTCAATCTGGCCATCCTCTAACTTACTCATCTGGAGAATGTCATTAATAAGTGATAAAAGATGATTAGCAGCTATTGACATTTTCTTTCTGTTAGTATTAATCATATCTGTATCTTCTTTATGGCTCTCATCAATTCTTAACAATCCGATTATACCATTAAGCGGCGTCCTTATATCATGTGTCATTCTTGATAAGAAATCAGTCTTGGCAGCATTAGCCTTTTCCTCTCGGCGTACTGCCTCCTGCAGCTGTTCATTTTTTTCCTGCAGTGTCTTTGCATACTGCTGCTGCATTTCATACTGTTCACGCTCATATCCCTGAACCGTTTTCCAGCGCATCATATTAAGCACAAGTACAGCAAACATATAGGCAACAAATGTATACTGCATATTTCTTGGTGTTGTCTTAAAAACATTTCTTTCCGGCATATAAACATATACATAATAATCTCTGCCACGTTCCATAAGACCATAATTATGCGAGCCCCACCTTCTGTTACTATCAGCATGTACTATTTTTCCACTTGCACCGGTCTCCTTTATCTTCTTAATTACATTATATTTGTCAACATCTTCACCAACCATACTGTCATCATTAGAAGCTATTATCTGATTTCCCTTTGTAACAACAATCTTTCCATCTTCCCTGTCATCATAACCTGATAATATATGTGTAAATGAAAGATTGTAATTATTAACATACTCTGCCGGTGTGTGGTAATAAACAACAACTATCCCACTTGAATCCGCCATACCACATGCTGCAAGGTCAACATATGAACCATCTTCACAGTCAATTCTTATTGCGTATGTTTTTTCAGTATTATCAACAACATCAATAAGTGAAGTACTGTCAAGATATTCGTTAAGCTCATTTGCACCATATTCATCTGTATATTCCTGTGCTATAAGATTACCTTTTGAATCCATGATTATAACTGCCGTCAGATAACATTCCTGCATATTCTTTTTGATAAATTCTTCTGTAAATATATCTTTATCTGAAAGGCTGCGTTCATATGTGATATTATGTTTTATCTGCTGCGCACTTTCAATTACCCTGAGCAGGCTCTTGGTTTCTGACGCAAGATTATGTCTTGTAAAGCTGTTGCACTGTTCATTGATATAATGCGCAGTATCTGAAAGTGTTTCCTGTGTAGTTTTTATATCAACATTTACAGCAATAAAAAACACAATCATCATTATAAACAGACCTGCTATAATCTCAATCGGCCATATTCTTTTTCTTTTCTTTCTGGTAATGGTATTATTTCCCATAACTGTCCACCTCCAGATATTTATCAGCATCAGAAATATATCTGCTGATTATCTTCTTCTCTGTACCATCATTCCTCATCTGGTTAAGAATTTCTGTAAGCTGCTTCTCTATCCCACGGTCATCATTTTTGTCAAATGCTACTCCCAGTCCTACTGTCTCTAATGGTTCGTCAAGAATCCTGAACTTAATATTATAATCTTCCATGTACTGGCATATTGCAGTTTCATGAGCTGCCAGAGCATCTGCATAGCCTTTGCTTAAAAAAGGATATATAAGTTCTCTTTTCTGCAAAGCTATTAATGACCTTATAGCCGGGATACGCTCATCAGTCTTGCTAAGAAATATCTTCTCAGGTCTTGTTGTAGTCTGTACTGCAATCGTCTTTCCTTCCAAATCCTCAAGAGAATATATATCACTTTCCATATTCACAGCAACAACCTGACGGCTGATCATATAAGGTCCTGCCCATCTGTATTCATTCTCCCTGCCATCCATGCTAAAGCTTCCCCATGCACAATCAATTGTTCTGTCAGCAAGAAGATTCTTCTTATCCTCCCAGTCAATATATATGAATCTGGCCTTATAGCCCATTCTTTTAAATGCTTCCGTAGCAAGCTCAACATCAATTCCGGTAGCATTGCCATCTGTATCGACATAATTATATGGCGGATAGTTGTCACTTCCTATGACTATTTCCGGCAATCCAGCCTCATTATTGTGGCTGTCTGACCTTTCTTTTCTTTCACACCCATATAAAAAAGCTGTATATATGCTTAGCAGACATATTATAATCAAAAACCTTTTAATCTTACGCACTGACTTTCCCTCTCATACATATTTTTTAAAAATATGTTCTATTATAATACAAAAAGCTGCTGATTACTAATCAGACTGATAGTTTTCGTACGACATAATTCGACAATTTTTTTATAATCAGTTTTCATCTGACCATATTCCTGATCTATTCTGACCTTATACTGGCATGTGACATTTTTATTAAATTGGATATTCCTTTATGACCAGTTGTGCAATATTATATGTGAAAATCAATTCATAAAATTCATTTTCAAGGAGGTCAGTTATGACAACAAATTCACAATATGAATTAAACAAAGGTCTTGCACAGATGTTAAAGGGCGGCGTAATCATGGATGTTACTACTCCCGAGCAGGCTAAGATTGCAGAGGCCGCTGGCGCGTGTGCTGTTATGGCACTTGAGAGAATCCCTGCTGATATCAGGGCTGCCGGTGGCGTTTCGCGTATGAGCGACCCTAAGATGATAAAAGGTATTCAGGATGCTGTAAGTATTCCTGTTATGGCAAAATGCCGTATCGGTCATTTTGTTGAAGCACAGATTCTACAGGCAGTTGAGATCGACTATATTGATGAATCCGAAGTATTATCTCCTGCTGATGATATATATCATATTGATAAAACCCAGTTCAAAGTACCTTTCGTATGTGGTGCAAGAGATTTAGGAGAAGCATTAAGAAGAATCAATGAGGGTGCTTCCATGATAAGAACAAAGGGCGAACCTGGTACCGGGGATGTTGTTCAGGCTGTACGCCACATGAGAAAGATGAATTCTGAAATCAGAAAGATAACATCTATGCGAAATGATGAGCTTTTCGAGGAAGCAAAACAGTTACAGGTTCCATATAACCTGGTTCTCTATGTACATGATAATGGAAAGCTTCCTGTAGTAAACTTTGCTGCCGGCGGTGTTGCTACTCCTGCAGATGCTGCACTTATGATGCAGTTAGGTGCTGAAGGTGTATTTGTAGGTTCCGGTATATTCAAGTCTGGAAATCCTGCAAAAAGAGCTTCTGCTATCGTTCAGGCTGTAACTAATTACACAGATGCTGCACTTATTGCTAAATTATCAGAAGATTTGGGCGAAGCCATGGTTGGTATTAATCCTGGTGAAATCCAGATAATCATGGAAGAAAGAGGCAGATAATATGAAAATAGGCGTACTTGCTGTACAGGGAGCATTCATTGAACATGAACATATCATTGAAAAAATCGGACATGAAGTAGTTGAAATACGTCAAAAAAAAGACCTTGAAGGTATTGACGGAATTATCCTTCCGGGCGGTGAAAGCACTGTTCAGGGACAGCTTCTAAGAAAGCTGGATATGCTTGATACAATTAAGTCTGCAATAGCAGATGGCCTTCCAACACTTGCAACCTGTGCCGGTCTGATTCTTTTAGCCGGACACATTGACAATGACAACAGTATACATATTGGAACTCTGCCTGTCACTGTAAAAAGAAATGCATATGGAAGACAGTTAGGAAGCTTTGTAAGAACTGCTGCTATGAAGGGATTTGATGAATTTCCAATGACATTTATCCGTGCACCATACATTTCATCAGTTAATGATAATGTTGATGTTCTTGCAGCTGTTGATGACAGAATTGTTGCTGTTCAATATAATAACCAGATTGGTCTTGCATTTCACCCTGAACTTTCAGGTGACACAAGAATTCATGAGTATTTTATATCACTCTGTGAAAAATAATCTGAATTATAATATTTAATTGACACATTTACATATATATATTAGTATAATATTAATAAGAGGGAGTAGTTAGCATCGTATCCGGTGCAATAGTAATCGTCATCACGCTGAACAGCCGGTTATTATTACAATTAACGAGACTTTTATCAATTCATTTTTGATGCGATAAAGGTCTCTTTTTATATTATTCCATTCCTTTATCGCAAGAAAGGAGCTTATTATGGAATATTTGTTACTACTCATCGGTTTCGTGCTATTAATAAAAGGCGCGGATTTCTTCGTGGAGGGAAGTTCTTCCCTTGCCAAAATCCTTAAAGTACCAAGCGTTATCATAGGACTTACCATTGTTGCAATGGGAACCAGTGCCCCTGAGGCATCTGTTAGTATTAACGCTGCCCTCTCTGGCAGTAATGACATTGCAATCAGCAATGTTGTCGGTTCTAACATTTTTAATGGTCTTGTCGTTGTAGGTATCTGTGCATTTATCGCAGGATTTTCTACTAACCGTGACATTCTCAAGCGTGATATGCCTGTTAATATCATAATAACTGCTATTCTTTGCTTTATGTTTATTGATGGCAGACTTTCAAGAATTGAAGGCATTATTCTCCTTGCCGGAATGGCAGCTTACATCACATGCATGATAATATCAGCACTTAAAAACAGGGAAGAAGCTGAGGATTGTAAAATAATGCCTCTGCCTAAGAGTCTGCTTTATATTGCCGGTGGTCTTATAGCTGTAATATTCGGTGGTAATCTTGTTGTAGATAAAGCCTGTATCATAGCTGCTAACTTTGGTGTAAGCCAGAATTTCATAGGTCTTACAATAGTCGCAATCGGAACCTCCCTGCCCGAGCTTGTAACTTCTATAGTTGCCACAAGGAAAGGTGACAGCGGACTTGCGCTTGGCAATGCAATCGGCTCTAACATATTTAATATATTATTTATCTTAGGAATGTCTGCTGCGATACAGCCTCTTCACGTTCTTTCTGAATCACTTATTGACTGTATCATACTTCTTGCCAGTGGAATTGTATTATTTCTCTTCGCATATACCAAGAAGACAATGAGCAGATGGGAAGGTGCTGCATGTATTCTTATGTATGTGGGATATAC
>OGFK01001996.1_pt1 | contig 11398 bp, 10 predicted proteins | sample 1570931 | NCBI WGS metagenome assembly OGFK01 (sample SAMEA2581935, study PRJEB24529) | metagenome | biome: Human gut stool | place: China | collected 2011
AAAAAACATGTATAGAATTACCATTTACTGCCTATACTTCTAATAAAGGCATATGATGCCCCTAATCTTGAGCATTAAGGAGTAATTCTATTGAAAATGTTTGGTAAAAAAAAGAGTCCTGCTACATATGATGAAAAATACCTGCTACAGGAACTTATGATGACTAAAAAGGCAATGTATACTGCCTATTCTAATCTTGATAATGTTACTGATCCTGACCTGATAGACTGTTATATCTACCAGCTTAATTCAGAACAGAAACGGTACAATTACCTTCTTGCAAAGGCAAAAGAATCTCAGTTATCCACGTCTGGATTCTGATTCTATAAGAATTGTTGTGTTGTACAGATACTATATATTCTATTCAATAAATTGTCAATACCTTTTCTATATTTTTATTTAAAAAATCATACGAATTCTAATTGACATTTTGCGAAAGCTAATATACCATTTATACAAGAAATACTTTTTATGAATAACTCATAATTAATTATTATAGAGGTGATGCACTATGAAATCGAAGAAAACCAATCCTTTTGTGATAACAACTTTAATATTCTTTATGACAACTGTAATGTTTGGTCTGCTGACCACCGGTGTCATTATTAAATACAGAAAAGCAACCGTTGCAGCTAATACCGATAAGCTTAGCAATGACGAGATTGAGAAACTAAAGTCAGAAGAGAAAGAGGATCTTCTTTCTGATATGAAATTAAGATTCACTAATGGTGAAGGTTCTCTTTCCATACTTAAGAGCTATTTCCCTGATAATATAGTCTATGTGAACAATAAGAATCAGTATGTATTTGCGCAGATACTTCCTGAACTTGCCAAGAATAATTATAAGGACGAGAATTTCAAGCAGGACGATAAAGGAATTATTACATACAATGAAGACGGTAAAGTTACAACACATATGGGTGTTGATGCCTCTAAGTTTCAGGGGAATATTGACTTTAAGAAATTAAAAGAACAGGGCGTTGAATTTGCTATGTTAAGATGTGGATTCAGAAGCTATGGCAATGGAATCCTGAACACTGATTCTTCATTTGATACATTTGCAAAAGACGCAATAAAGAATAATATTAAGATTGGCGCATACTTCTTCTCATCTGCAATTACGAAACAGGAAGCTATAGAAGAGGCTGATTATGTTCTTGATATTATCAAGCCTTACAGGATTACATATCCTGTAGTTATTGACTTTGAGGAGATTTCGGGCGATTCATACAGACAGGAGAATCTGACTACTGAAGAACTTACAGATATCATAATCGCATTCTGCGACAAGATAGAAAAAGCAGGCTATAAGCCAATGATATATTCCAACCTCAAGGGATTCGTTGGAAGACTTGACCTTACCCGCTTAGAAAAATATGAGAAGTGGTTTGCCTACTATTCAGACACACCTTACTTCCCATATGAATTCTCTATATGGCAGTACACTGAATCCGCTAAGTTAGACGGTGTAAGTGGTAATACCATAGATCTTAATATTAGCTTTAAAGATTACAATTAATTGTGACTCACATGCTCACTGCGGAATTTCTCAATCATTTCCCTTGTGAGACTGATATGGTCGTCAATTACATCTATATCATCTGCTTTGACCCATGTGCCGACCGATAACTCGTCTTCTTCAAGAGTTATTGTGTCGTCACCGTCAAGCTCACAGAAGTAACCAAGAAGCTGAGAACCGCTGAGTCCCCAAGGCTGGCTCTTATAATAGGTGATATTTTTAACCTTCACACCTACTTCTTCCATAACTTCTCTGCTTACAGTTTCCTCTGTTGTTTCACCAATCTCAGTGAATCCGGCAATAAGCGCATAATTCCTGTAAGTTCTTCCCGCATATTTAGTAAGAAGAATTCTGTCCTTGTCTGTAACTGCAACAATAACAGCCGGACATATCTTAGGAAACACCATATTCTTACAGCAGTCACAGCGTAACATTCTCTGCATGTCATCATGCCTGAGTGGTTTTCCGCATCTTCCACAGAAATGATTATCCCTGTACCAACCATACAGATGAAATGCAGTAATAGCCGCATAAGCATGCTCTCTTGGCTGTGCCTTACGGAAAGAATCAACGCCTATGAATTCATATCCTCTGACGAAAGAATACATATCCTTGTGTACAGCTGAATCAGCCATCTCGCCCAAGAATGTGCCTCTTTCGAGGCTTCCAGTCTTTCTTGCAAGGAAAAAATGTTCCTCATCAATTGACAACAGATATATGAATTCAAAGTTATCCACAGCTTTGTCTCCGTAAGAGGATTTTATCCCCTGAACGAACTCACTATACTGTGGATATATTAATACATTTTCTTCAGGATTCTGTGAATTAAAATGTCCTGATGGTCTTGCAAGCAATGAGGAACCCTGAAAATAAAACACAGTATCCTCATTGCCTGGCTTAAGGTTCTTATACTGATTGTCCAAATGTTTTGGCCATATATCCTGTATCATATCAGAAGAACACCATCTCTTCCTTAGGTGCACCTGTCTTTTCTACGCTTTCAACGTAAAGAACAGGACCTTTCTTCTTATATGCCATCTGGAATTCATACTTAATAGTAGCTGTAACCCATATCCATTCTCTGTTTTCAAGAGAAGCTATGTTGTTGTAGAAGCTGATATAACCGATAAACTGTGTATCTTCTGCACAGCATGTCATAACCTTTCTTCCCGGAACGAAATTCTTATCCTTAAAGTACTTGTTCTTAAGAACCTGTCCCTTAAATCTTACCTTCTTGCCTGCGTATACTTCCGGTCTTTCAGACACATCCATATACCAGATACCATAATCTTCGTCATCAACCTGAATAACATCAGCATTGATATCGTATGGAAGCTGCTCAGATATAGCAACCTGGTCACCCTTCTCGTCCTCGAAGATAATCTGTAGTGCAGGATTTAATGCTCTCATGCTTCTTCTGTAGCTGCCAAGATCCATACCCGACTTACATCTGTTAAAGATAACCATATCAGCATATTTAACAGACTCTGCAATAATAGACTTCATGTTAGCCCACTGTAAGCCAAATGCATTGGCATCAACTAAAGTTATAGACTGGTATACCTGCCATCCTCTTGGCTTCTCACTTCCAAGAATAAGTGCTGGATCCCACATTCCGTTATATTCAACAATAACAATCCATGGATCATACTTCTTGTCCAGTTCATTAAGAGTCTTGATATTAAAATCTTCCTTCTCTACAACAACCATATCTACTCCGTTGTCCTTAAGAAGCTTCTCGCTATACTCCTCTTCACCTTCTTCACACACAATAAGAAGTTTATTCTTAGCGTCTGCAAACTGTCCCATTGCTATAGTATCGGAGATAAATCTTGTTTTACCACTGTCAAGCTGACCGTTAATCAAGAAAATCGGAATCTGATATTCCTCATTTGCCATATTTATCCTCATTTCTGCGCATTTGCGCTATCATTTCATTATAAATGCGTTGTAAAAATGTGTTCTTCTATTAAACACTGATTAAACTTCAAAAAGTTCCTTAAGTGCATCTTCCTTAAGTTCAGAACCGATTACACAGATTCTTCCTGTGAAATCAGCACTTCCCTCACGAATCTCATATTCTTCTGGTACAAGGTCGAAATACATCCATGTTCCATCTGTACAAGGAAGCATACCCTTAGAACGGAGAACCTTACCATAATCTTCACTCTCAGAAAGCTTCTTTAATATGCTGTCAAGCTCTGCCTTCTCATACTTCTTAGGAGTCTCTGTTCCCCAGCTTGTAAATACGTCATCTGCATGGTGATGGTGATGATCATGCTCATGGTCATGATGATGTTCGTGCTCGTGGTCGTGATGATGCTCATGTTCCTCATCATGGTCATGATGATGCTCATGCTCGTCATCATCATCATCATGATGTCCGCCGCAACAGCAGCACTCTCCATCTTCATGATGATGGTGGTGGTGGTGCTCCTTCTCATGCTCCTCATAAGCCTTCTGCGCTGCCTCTGCAAGCATGTCTAATTCAAGGTTAGTAACATTCTCCATTGCACCAAGAATCTTAGTTCCGTCAATATCATCCCAAGGAGTTGTGATAATATGTGCATTAGGATTAACACTCTTAATAAGCTCAATAGCGGTCTTTAACTTCTCTTCAGAAACATTCTGTGTTCTGCTTAAAATAACAGTTCCTGCATGCTCAATCTGGTTATTAAAGAATTCACCAAAATTCTTCATATATACCTTAACCTTAGATGCATCTGCAACTGTTGAAGCACTGTTAAGAACGATTTCATTCTCAATGTGAAGGTCTTTAACCGCTTTGATAACATCTGAAAGCTTGCCTACTCCTGAAGGCTCAATAATAATTCTGTCTGGATGATACTTATCAACAACCTCCTTAAGAGAAGTTCCGAAATCACCAACAAGTGAACAGCAGATGCATCCTGAATTCATCTCTCTTATCTCAACACCAGAATCTTTAAGGAATCCTCCATCAATACCGATTTCACCGAATTCATTCTCAATAAGAACTACCTGCTCTCCCTTTAAGGCTTCCTTTAAAAGCTTACTTATAAGAGTTGTTTTACCTGCTCCCAAAAAGCCTGAAATTATATCTACTTTAGTCATCTTAATCAACCTTTCTGCAGTATATGACTGCTCTTTTATCTCATATTTTCAATTATACACTTCTTGTCAATCCCTATTTGAAAAGAAAATGTAAAATTTTATTAAAAATATTTAATCAGACAGAGATTCCCATGCTCTGTCTTAATTCATCTGCCTTCTCGCCAATCTTTCTTAGCCTGTGGTTTACACCCGATTTACCAACCGGAGGGTCTAACAGCTCACCTAGTCCCTGAAGACTCATGTCAGGATTCTCGAGTCTTAAAAGAGCAACCTGCATCAGACTGTCACTTAAACTGTCAAGCCCGACAGTATCTCTTATAAGTTCAATATCCTTAATCTGCTTGACCGCCGCTTCAATTGTCTTGTTAAGATTAGCAGTCTCACAGTTTACCTTTCTGTTGACATCATTACTGATTCCCTTAAGAATCATGACATTGTACAGGTTCATCTGTGATACAACCGCTCCCATAAGATTAAGCGTATCAGTAATATTATTGCCTTCTTTCATATACACAACAAAACTGTTTTTTCTTACAATAACCTTGGCATCAAGTCCAAAGAAACGTAACATATCCATAAGAATATCAGCATCCTCTTCATATTTGCACACAATCTCATAGTGATAGAACTTGTTCGGGTCACTTATAGAACCTCGTTCCATAAAAGCCCCTCTTATAAATGCTTTCTTACAGCAGTCCATCGCTACAATTCTTGCGTCAACAAACACCGGTTCAATCTGTGTAAACCGGTCGTCGCACCATTTTAATGTCTGCAATATCTTAGCAACATCACTCTGTCTGGTTATCCTTATAATAGTTTCCTTGCCATTCTTAACCATTTCATTCGTATCAGCATCCATCTTAATGCTAAATATTCTCAATAACAGGTCACTGAATTTCTCAACTGACAATTCGTTCTCTGTAACGAATTCCAGACATAATTCTCCATTATCTGTCTCGCTTACATTGCCAGACATTCCCATAAACGCAGCAAATTCCGCAATCTGGCAATGCCTCGCGGAATCTGTTTTCTTAACTAACTCTTCTTTTACTTCTGATGAAAACGACATACTTAACCTTTTCTCTTAGAATCTTTCTCAATATCTCTATGCTCAACCTTGCATCCATACTCAGTCCTGCTTATAAGCTTATAGATTTCATTAGCAAGAGTAACTGAACGATGCTTTCCTCCTGTACAGCCAATTGCAATAACAAGGCTGTTCTTTCCTTCCTTAACATAATTAGGCAGAAGGAACTTCAATAAATCATCTATCTTTTCCAGAAATTCTGTTGTCTCCGGAGCTTTCTTCACATAATCCTGTACAGGCTTATCATTACCGGTAAGGTGTTTAAGTTCTTCAATATAATATGGATTAGGCAGAAATCTCACATCAAACACAAGATCTGCGTCTGCAGGTATTCCATATTTGAAACCAAAAGAAAGAACTGTAACAAACAGATTCTTGAAATTCTTATCGTCAAAGAATATGCCCTCAAGCTCTGCCTTAAGTTCCCTTGTAAGCATCTGGCTTGTATCGATTATTACATCTGCTCTTTTCTTTAAGAACTTAAGCTCATCTCTTTCCAGCTTTATTACATTATCTATTCTGTCATGATCGTCCATTGCAAGCGGATGTGTTCTTCGCGTTTCCTTGTATCGTTTTACAAGTACCTCATCACTTGATTCAAGAAACAGAATTGTATAGTTAAAATGCTTATTAAGCATATCATCAAGCACTGAATCCAGCTCAGCAAGTGCGTGACCACTTCTTATATCTACACCAATTGCTATGTTGCTATATCCGTCTTCTCCAGCATTGGCAAGCTCTGCAAACTTAGGAATCAGAGAGATTGGCATATTATCGACACAATAATATCCCTCATCTTCTAATACATTAAGTGCTGTAGATTTACCTGCACCTGACATACCTGTAACAATAATCATCTTCATCTTATCATCTTCTCTTTCTTATCTGTCCTTAATTACTGGTCTGTTTAATTATAACAAGCCTTAGAATCCAACCTTTACAACTTCCAGTTCCAGCCCGACACCGAACTTTTCCATAACTTCACTCTTAATATAATCCGTAAGCTCGCATACATCCTTCGCAGTTGCATCGCCCTTATTGACAACGAATCCGGCATGCTTCTCAGACACCTGTGCGCCACCTCTTGCACAACCCTTAAGACCTGCATCCTCAATAAGCTTTGCTGCAAAATATCCTTCCGGTCTTTTAAATGTGCTTCCGGCACTAGGATACTCAAGTGGCTGCTTCTGCCTTCTCTTAGCTGCCAGCTCTGATATATTATTTCTTATTATATCCGGTTCACCTTTTCTTAATTTCAAAGTTGCTTCAAGAACAATCATATTGCTTTTCGCTACAATACTTGTTCTGTATCCAAGCTTAAGTTCATCTGCTGAAAGCTCCCTGATAACACCTTCATCATCAATAACCTTTGCACTGACAAGAATATCCTTGAACTCCCCACCATAAGCACCTGCATTCATTCTTACAGCACCACCTATGCAACCCGGAATACCTGTTGCAAATTCAAATCCGGCAATTCCATTAGCAGCAAGCTGGTTGCCAAGTCTTGTAAGCTTCATACCTGCACTTGCTTTGACAAGCACTTCATCTGAATTATCCTGTGAATCCTGCAGAAACTCATAATCTGAAAAACCATCGCCAAGCTCAACTACAACTCCCCTGAAGCCTTCATCACTCACAAGAATATTACTGCCATTTCCAATAACAATATATTTAATGTCCGATTTTTTCAAAAATGCGATAACATCTGCTATCTGCTTTTCTGCCTGTGGTGTTACATAATAATCTGCAGCACCTCCGATTCTGAATGTAGTATGTGTCTTCATTAGTTCACCTGTTCTTACATTCCCGGCACCAAGCATTGATATTAATGCTTCTGATAACATTTTATTATCCATATAATCTCACTATCCTTAATACTAATTTCCAAGAATAAGCTTTGCTGCTCCATACATTCCTGCATCATTACCAAGAGCAGCCTTAACTATCTTAGTCTGTCTGCTCGCATGGAACACACATTCCTTATAATACTTATCAATAAGATTGATAAAATATTCCCCTGCGGCAGAAACTCCGCCACCAATTACAAATACCTCCGGGTCAACCATCCCCGCTGCACATGCAAGTCCTTTTCCAAGATACCTGCATACATACTCTGTTACCTGTATAGCAAGGGCATCTCCTCCCTTAGCCTCGTCAAATATAACCTTTGCCGATATGTATGGCACACTTCTTAAAGATGAAGGCATGTCACTTTCTGCCAGCATACGGTTAGCCGTTCTTACAATTCCAGTTGCAGAAGCAACCTGCTCAAGACAGCCCTTCTTTCCACAGTTACAGCTCTCAGTCTCACCTTCAACAAGTGGAAGATGACCTATCTCACCTGCTGCACCGTTAAATCCATAAAGAGGCTTTCCATCAATAATAACTCCACCGCCTACACCGGTTCCAATTGTCACCATGACCATGCTGTTATATTTGCTTCCACCGCCTACCCAGAATTCTCCGAGTGCTGCCATATTGGCATCATTACCAATCTTAACAGGAATACCTGTAAGCTCAGACAATACATTGGCTGCATTAAATACTCCCCAGCCTAAGTTAATACATTTGTTGACAGTTCCATCTTCAAGACAGGCACCAGGAAGTCCCATTCCGATTCCTGCCACATCCCCTGTTGTCATATTCATATCTGCAAGAACGCCCTTGATATACTCACTTATATCAGGCAGAATCAGGCTTCCACCCTCATCCTTTCTTGTAGGAATCTCTTCTTTTCTTAACAGCTCACCTTCTTCAGAAAATGTACCACATTTGCAGGTTGTTCCTCCAACATCAATTCCAAATATAATCTTACTCATCGTCATCCTCCCCGCCTCTCATAAGATTTTCCTGTACTCTTCTGTATAATTCCTTTGCTGCATTATATCCCATCATCTTCTGTCTGTGGTTGACCGCTGCTGACTCAACAATTACAGCAAGATTACGTCCTGGTCTTACCGGAAGCGTATGGCACACAACCTTATTTCCAAGATATTCTATGTATTCTTCCTCAAGTCCAAGGCGGTCATACTCTCTGTCCTTGTTCCAGTCCTCAAGCTTGATAACCATATCAATTTCCTGAGTTTCCTTAACACTTTCAACACCGAAAAGTGTCTTGACATCAATAATACCAATGCCTCTAAGCTCTATAAAATACTTGGTAACTCCCGGTGCGCTTCCAACCAAAGTCTCGTCACTGACCTTTCTGATTTCAACCGCATCATCAGTTACAAGACGGTGTCCTCTTTTTATAAGTTCAAGTGCAGCTTCGCTCTTACCAATACCAGACTCACCTGTGATAAGTACACCTACGCCATATACATCAACTAAAACACCATGGATTACGATACATGGTGCAAGCTGAACCTTCAGCCATCGAATTACTTCTGCTGTAAATGAAGATGTTGCCTGGTCTGTCATAAGAAGAGGTATCTGATACTTAACCGCAAGTTCAATAATCTTAGGCTCTGGCTTTATACTCCTGCAGAATATAATACATGGAATATTACTTGACAAAAGCTGCATATATCTTTCATATCTCTCCTGCTCAGAAAGACTCGCAAGATAAGCATGCTCCACATTACCAATAATCTGTAATCTGTCATTATCAAACTGGTCATAAAAACCTGTAAGCTGCAAAGCCGGTCTGTTCACATCAGGCAGATTAAGCCAGATTCCTGACACATCTATCTGTGGTGTAAGATTAACAAGATTCATTTTCTGGATAACTTTAGATAACTTTACCCTCTCTTTACCATTATTCATATATTCTCTGCCTCCAAACTCATGTTTACGATTTCATATATCCTAAGTTTATCACAGACAAGCTCTAAATGCTATTATAAAAGTATTATCAATGAAAGAATTTGTATATATTCTCTGCCACATTTTCAGTAATACCATCAGCCTTCATAAGCTCATCCACTGATGCCTGCCGTATCTTTTCTATATCAAGAAAATGCTTCATAAGTGCCTTTCTTCTTACAGGTCCGATTCCTTCAATCGAATCAAGTACAGAAGATACCTGTGCCTTATCTCTTAAGCTTCTGTGATAAGTTATTGCAAATCTGTGTGCCTCATCCTGCACCCTTGTAATCAGCTTAAATCCCTCGCTGTGCTTATCTATCGGTATCTCAATATTGTTATAATACAGACCTCTTGTGCTGTGGGTATCATCTTTTACCATACCACACACAGGAATATTAAGCCCCAGTTCCTTGAGTACATCAAGTGCAATATTCACCTGGCCTCGTCCGCCATCCATCATAATAAGGTCTGGATATCTCGAAAATCCATGACTATCCTCGAGTCCTTCCCGCTCACGCATACCTCTTGTAAAACGTCTTGTCAGAACCTCACGCATGCTCTTATAATCATCCGGCCCCTTTACTGTTCTTATCCTGAACTTGCGATAATCGTTCTTCTTTGGTTTTCCATCCTCGAAAACAACCATTGAACCAACACTTTCAACGCCATTTGTATTAGATATATCGTAAGCCTCTGCTCTGTGAAGTGTCCCAAGTCCAAGCCAGCCGGCAATCTCTTTCATAGCTCCTGTTGTCCTGCTCTCCTCACGCTTAATCTTCTCCGCATCCTGTGTAAGAACAAGCTGGGCGTTCTTATATGCAAGCTCAACCATCTTTTCCTTGTCGCCCTTCTTAGGTGTGACAATACTTACCTTGCGACTCTTTCTTGCACTAAGCCACTGTGCTATAGTATCCGCATCCTCTATCTCGTACTGCACCATAATAATATTAGGTATAAATGGAGTTCCGCCGTAATACTGTTTCATAAATTCCGAAATTATGTCGCTCTTAGAGTCACCTTCGGCAACCTTCATATGAAAATGATCTCTTCCAAGAAGCTTGCCCTGCCTGATAAAGAACACCTGCACAACTGCGTCCTGACCGTCACTTGCACACGCAATGACATCTCTGTCATTAACATCATCTGCTGTAATCTTCTGCTTCTGTGCAACCTGCTTAACACTCATTAACAGGTCTCTGTATCTTGCAGCTTCCTCGTATTCCATCTTCTCAGACGCTTCCTGCATCTGCGTTGTGAGCCTGTCCATAATCTTCTTGTAATCACCGTTTAAGAAAGCTGTAACCTCATCAATTCTTCTTCTGTATTCCTCACCGCTTACATATCCCTGACATGGTGCATCACACTGTCCGATATGATAATTAAGACACGGCCTGTCCTTGCCCTCATCTTTAGGCAGATTTCTGTTACAGGTTCTTACCTTATACAGTTTGCATAGAAGTTCAATAGTGTCCTTGACTGCTGCCGCAGAAGTGTAAGGACCGAAATACTTACCTGCTCCATGCTTCATCTTTCTTGCAAAAAGTACCCTTGGATACTCTTCACCAACGGTAATCTTAATAAAAGGATAACTCTTGTCATCCTTTAGCATGGTATTGTACTTAGGCCTGTGCTCCTTGATAAGATTGCACTCCAAAACAAGCGCCTCAAGTTCAGAATCTGTGATAATATACTCAAAGTACTGAATATGTGACACCATCTGCACAATCTTGGCAGACTTATTCCTGCTGCTCTGGAAATACTGTCTTACACGATTCTTTAAAATCTTCGCCTTACCTATATATATTATATTGTCCCACTTATCATGCATAATATAAACTCCCGGTTTTGCCGGGAGTTTCTTAAGCTCTTCTTCTAAATTAAACATACTA
>OGFK01002010.1_pt1 | contig 11355 bp, 6 predicted proteins | sample 1570931 | NCBI WGS metagenome assembly OGFK01 (sample SAMEA2581935, study PRJEB24529) | metagenome | biome: Human gut stool | place: China | collected 2011
CGGACTCCTTCAAAAAGCCGCCGTCGATGCCGATCTCGCCGAACTCGTTCTCGATCAGAACGACCTTCTGGCCCGCAAAGGACTCCTTGATGAGCTTTTTGATGAGGGTGGTCTTACCGGCACCAAGGAAGCCGGAGAAAATATCGATCTTGGTCATAATGCTGTTGCCTCTTTCTTTTTTCCAAAGTCCGCAAATCGGAACCTTCAAGCAATCCGAGCCGCCGAGTGCTGGCTCAAAAATCTTTACACTCCTATTATAACAAGCCTGTCAATGGGAAAACGCCCTTTTTCATGAGAAAATTGTAACATTTTTTGAAGTTTGCCCGCGTTTTGCGGAAAAAGGCGGTTGCGGGGAGGTGGACGGCCCTTCCACACACCAATCCATGAATTGCCGGATGTCCTTGATCGCCAGACCGGAGCGTTTCAGGCACTCAATTACACGTAGTGCTTCAATCTCTTTCTCGCTGAATTTCCGTATGCCGGACTTGCGTTCCATTCCGGGAAAGAGCCCCTGCCCGCCACACCCGCGCAAGAACCAATAAACGCACGAAAGCCCCGGCCGGAGCCGGGGCTTTCTGTTTGCCGCAAATACCTGTTACAGCAGGATGTATTTCAGGATGAACAGAATGGTCAGCACATACATCAGGGGGCTGATCTTCTTCTCCTTGGCCTTGCCGGTGATGACATTCAGCAGGGTCCAGGAGATGACACCAATGGCGATGCCCTCAGAGATGCTGTATGCAGTGGGCATTGCCAGGATGGTCAGGAACGCAGGAATGCCCTCAGCAGGATCGTCGAACTCGATCTTCAGGGCAGAACCCATCATGTAGAAGCCAACGATGATCAGGGCCGGAGCGGTCGCAAAGCTGGGGATGGTCAGGAACAGGGGGCTGAACACCACAGCCAGCAGGAACAGCACACCGGTGGTCATGGAGGTCAGGCCGGTGCGGCCGCCCTCGGTCACGCCGGAAGCGCTCTCGACGAAGGTGGTGGTGGTGGAGGTGCCCAGCACGGCACCGGCGCAGGTGGCGATGGAGTCGGCCATCAGCGCGCCCTTGATATTGGGCAGCTTGCCCTCCTCATCCAGCATGTCGGCCTTGGAAGCAACACCAATCAGGGTGCCCAGGGTATCAAACAGGTCAACGAAGAGGAAGGAGAACATAACGGCGAAGAAGTTCAGGATGCCCACGCCGGAGAAATCGGTCTTGAACACCTGACCAAAGGTCTTGCCCAGAGCAGAGAAATCGAAGCTGATGAAGCTGGTGGGGATGACACTGTACATGCCGGCATCGGGGTTGGGGATGTAGATGCCGGTCAGCTCGCAGAGGATGCCCAGCACCCAGGTGATGAGGATGCCGTACAGGATGCCGCCCTTGACTTTTTTGACCAGCAGGACGGCGGTGATAAGCACGCCCACCAGAGTGAGGATCGCACCCACGCCGATGCTGTGGAAGGTCTCACCCTTAAAGTGCTGATAGGTGACAAGGGTGGAATCGCTGTTCACGATCAGCTTTGCGTTCTGAAGGCCGACGAAAGCAACGAACAGGCCGATGCCCACGCTGACAGCGCTCTTCAGGGTCATGGGGATGGCATTGAAGATGGCCTCACGCACATTGGTCAGGCTCAGCACGATGAAGATGATGCCCTCCACAAAAACGGCCATCAGGGCCAGCTGCCAGCTGTAACCCATGGTCAGGACGACCGTGTAGGAGAAGTAGGCGTTCAGGCCCATGCCGGGAGCCAGAGCGAACGGATAGTTGGCCAGCAGAGCCATCAGGGCAGTGCCGATGAAAGATGCCAGCGAAGTTGCGATCAGGACCGCATTGGCATCCATGCCCGAAGCGGACAGGATGCTGGGATTGACCGCAAGGATGTAGGCCATCGTCATAAAGGTGGTGACACCCGCCATGAGTTCGGTCTTGACATCGGTGTGGTTTTCTTTCAGGTGAAAGATCTTTTCTAACATGAAAGTTCCTCCTGTGTTATAGCAAAAATAAAAACAGCCGCGTGGGAACCGGCGGAACGAACAGCTCCCATTGTAGCAGAACCGTCCCCACCTGTCCATGGACGAAACACAGAAAATTCACGAAAAGTTCAAACTTTCTTGTATGGGTATGACTTATCCGAAGGCTTTTTGGCGTTTTATGGAAATTTTCACAGAGTGGACATCGAAGATTTCATCAACCTCCGAGATCTTAAAATTTTCCGTCATAATAAAAGCTGCTCACAGGCATATTGCGCGCTTCATGCTGTTCCCGTGTGCTGACCCTTATATACCCATAGTCTGTATTTGATTTGCGATAAAATCGACCTCTTATTCACAAAAAAGCGCCCCCGCTCACTGCGATCTTACTGATATGTACCCCTAATACTGTGTGTCCAGTATTAGGGGTACATATCATCCCGCCGGTGTGCAAAAAGTGTGTAAAAGTGTGCAAGCATCTAGAAAAAAGAAAATCCCACGAGGAATCTTGCGATTCTTCGTGGGATTTTGGTGCGCTCGAGGGAACTCGAATCCCTGGCCCTCTGATTAAAAGAGCCCCTCAGGCGGGGTACTCTGATTTTGAAACTTTCGAGTTTACGTCGTTTTTGCGCAAAACATCGTGATTTTTCGCCCGGCAATTTCTGCACCCTTTGTCGTATTTTGCAAGTCAGAGTGCCCATTGCATCCCTTGAAACCGTGCAAAAACAGTGCAGAAACCGTGCACTTACTCTGGAACAAATAAAAAATGATAGTTTTAACCACTGACTTGATGGCGATTTGAGTGACCACAAAGGTAAATTTGATACATGGAAAGAAGAATGCCCACTCGTCTGAGGAATCCTCAGGGGAGTGGGCATTTCTACGCGGGTGGTTAATATAATTTCGATTATGATAATTCAAATTATATTAAGACGTTCCATGGGCTGTAACAGCTTCACCGCTTGGTTTTCAAAAACCACCTGTTGATAGCGGTGTTACTTCTTCACAAATTGGTATACGCCATATTCTGGTGACGTCACCAATCCATGCTTGATAAGATTCTTGATGATAGAGGATGCACGCGATTTCTGAACGCCATATAGCTGTGCAACGTTTATGCTGCGGAACTGATATTGATACCGATATCTCTTGAAAAGTTCAAGCGTCCGTTCTTTTGTACTTACAGTCAGCCTGGTATTATCCAGCCTTTTGCAAAGTTCACTCACTTCGGCATCCGTACTCATTCCGTGGAGCACTGTAGAAGTTTCCGCACTTTCCGCAGAGGTTTCCGCACTTTCCGCACCACTTGCCACACTTTCCATACTGATCTGTGCCGGAGTCGCTACACTTCTATTCGGCAGTGTAACGATAAAGAAATCCGAATCTGAGTAGAAAGTCGGCTTCTGGGCTACTTCCACATAAGAGTTCAGGATGCGGTCAATACCGCTGCCACGGCGCTCCATAAAGCCAAGCCGCGAGAACACATCCGAGATCACCTGATTGCGCCGCATAGACGGAATGTGCCGGATATCCATGTCCTGCACCCTGCGGCCATTCATCATACCGCCCGGTGAAGTGATCTCCAGTCGGTCATCGAACACTTCCACATGAATCTCCGAACCAAGAATCTGATAATTCCGATGGATCAGCGCATTGACCAGCACCTCACGAACGGCCTTATACGGGTAATCACTGCGTTCTTCGCGGGTCATACCACGGATGCTCCACGGATTTTTGCTGTTGTTGCGAACAAAATCTTCCGCATTTTGCAGCAGCGTGATCAGACTTGCACCCTGAAATTCCTTGTCATCCAGAGCATCTTCTTCAATGCTGCCCTTGTAGTTGCCTTTCCAGCGAGTGCAGAAAATACGGGATTGCTTCAGAACGCCCTGATCGCAAAGCAGCAGGCCGCCATTCGTGATTTGTCCATCATCTGTTACCAATCCTGCGGAGGGCAAGTCTTTTTCGAGGTCGAAATCCTCTTTTTTCAGATTCTTAAATGTCGCGGCCAGCAGTGTAAAACTGACATCACCCATTCGATAAGAACTGGGCAGGGCATCAAAGGTCTGGTTCATACCTTGCAGTATCAGCTCGTTCAGTTCCCGTGAAGTGGCTTCTTCGGACTGGTCGCCATGCCGCACATAGGCCGTATGGGAACCGTCAAAGGCATAATAATATGGATACGCCGGACCGTCCTGTACTTCCAAATCAACGCAGGACTTGCCCTCTATTTCGACCTCCCGCACCCGATAGCGTGGTGTAGGGTCAATGCGGACTTTGATAAGTTCCGTCAATCTGCTTACCACAGCCTGCGGATTTTCCAATCCTACGACCTCACGCGGCTCATTCTTTACACCAAAAATCAGGTGTCCGCCCTCGGTATTGGCAAATGCCGACACGGATTTCAGCCAGCTGCGCGGCTTTTTCTCTTCAAGACGTTCCTTGTAATCCACATGGGAGGCTTCAATGTAATGGTCGAGGGGGAAAGGCATGGTATCACCTGCTCGCTTCTTAATCTTTAGCGTTTGTAAATTCATTATACCTTATTTGAAGGCCAAATTCAAAACTTTTTATCTGTTTAGTACCTGCTGAGCTTTTTCTGCCTGGGCAACGATTGATTTTCCGACCTGATTAGAGTATCATTAAAATGAATTGTTGTGTCTTGTCGTTGAAAGTTAATTTTCGCTTTAGTCAGTCGATTGCGGGGACTCTTCTATGAAAATTCTGGATAATATCAACCATACTGTTCGGGAAGATTTACAGGATACTATGCAGAAAGGGAGCCGCGTGTCCATTGCTGCGGCCTGTTTTTCCATTTATGCGTATCAGGAATTAAAGAAACAGTTGGAAGAAATCGCGGAACTTCGCTTTATTTTTACTTCACCGACCTTTGTGCAGGAAAACACGCCAAAAGAGCGGCGAGAGTTCTATATTCCGAAATTGACCCGCGAAAAGAGCCTTTACGGCACAGAATTTGAGGTTCGCTTGCGGAATGAACTCACTCAAAAAGCACTGGCGAAAGAATGTGCCGACTGGGTGCGACGGAAAGTAAAATTTCGTTCCAATGTCAGTGGAGAGCAAATGCCCGGTTTCATGACGGTTGGTGAAAGTTCCTATATGCCAATCAGTGGGTTTACAACGGTCGACCTTGGTTGTGAACGCGGAAACAACGCATACTACCCTGTTCAGCGAACCGAAGCCTTTGAAAACGGCCGTTACTTTTTGTCGCTGTTCGATGAAATCTGGAATGATTCTTCCCGACTTCAGGATGTTACAGACATTGTATTGCAAAGCATCAGCACAGCTTATCGAGAAAACAGCCCGGACTTTATCTATTTCTTCACCCTCTACAATATTTTCAGCGAATTTTTGGAGGATGTGTCAGAAGATAATCTCCCAAATGAAGCTACAGGCTTCAAGCAGAGTAAAATCTGGAATATGCTCTATGACTTTCAGCGAGATGCAGCGTTGGCTATTATCCACAAGCTGGAACAGTATAACGGCTGCATTCTTGCAGACAGCGTAGGCCTTGGCAAGACGTTCACTGCACTGGCTGTAATCAAATACTATGAAAATCGCAACAAATCCGTTTTGGTACTCTGTCCCAAAAAGTTGGCCGCAAACTGGAACATCTATAAAGGCAACTACGTCAACAATCCACTGGTAGAAGACCGTTTCCGTTACGATGTGTTGTACCATACAGATTTGAGCCGTTCCGGCGGAACCTCTAACGGTATTGACCTTGCTGCACTTAACTGGGGGAACTTTGACCTTGTTGTGATTGACGAAAGCCACAATTTCCGCAATGGCAGTAATACCTCTACTGATGAGAAAGAAAACCGCTACACAAAATTGATGAATCGCGTGATTCGTTCTGGGGTGCGCACCAAGGTGCTGATGCTTTCGGCAACACCCGTAAATAATCGTTTTGTGGATTTGAAAAACCAGCTTGCGCTTGCCTATGAGGGAGATGCCGGAAAAATCAATGAGAAGCTGAATACTTCGTCTCCGATTGATGAAATTTTCCGGCAGGCGCAAAAGGCTTTCAATACATGGAGCAAGCTTCCTGTCACAGAGCGTACCACAAATGCGCTGCTTGCGGCACTGGACTTCGATTTCTTTGAGGTGCTGGACAGTGTGACGATTGCACGTTCTCGCCAACATATCGAAAAATACTATAATATTTCTGATGTTGGTACTTTCCCGGAACGGTTGAAGCCGATCTCTGTGCAGCCGTGCCTGACAAGTCTTGATAATGCAATCAACTATCAGCAGATCTATAATGTACTGGATTCGCTGACGCTGCACATTTACACACCAACCAGCTTTATTCTGTCCTCTCGGATTTCCAAATACATCGACCCCAGCCAGCATGGAAAGGGACTGACGCAGGCAGGCCGTGAAGAAGGAATCCGCCGCCTGATGAGCATTAACCTGCTCAAACGGCTGGAAAGTTCTGTTTATGCGTTCCGGCTGACGATTGACCGAATCAGTAAACTGATTGAAGATACCATGCAATCGGTACGTTCATATCAAAATGGCAGCCGTGTGCTGGAGCTGAACGACATTTCCGATGCAGCCGATTGGGACGATGATGACCAGAACAACGACATTTTTACAGTCGGCCGCAAAGTAAAGATTGATCTTGCGGATATGGATCATGTTTCGTGGCTGCATGATCTGGAAAAGGATGCTGAAAATCTGGAGCTTCTTTCCCTGATGGTGCAGGATATCACCCCTGCATACGATGCCAAGCTGCAAGAGCTGCTGCGCCTGATTGACGAAAAGCAAAGGCATCCCATCAATCCCGGCAACCGGAAAATCATTATTTTTACTGCGTTTTCAGATACTGCTGACTATCTGTATCAGAATATTTCCGGCTATGTAAAGCAAAAGTTTGGGCTGAACACTGCCGAAATCACCGGCAGCGTGGATGGTAAAACAACCATTCCCAAACTCAGTGGTGATCTGAATACAGTTCTCACCTGCTTTTCGCCCATTTCCAAGCGGCGGGACAGCCTGCCGAACGCGAATCAGGCGGATATTGATTTGTTGATCGCCACCGACTGCATTTCCGAAGGTCAGAACTTGCAGGACTGTGATTATCTGATCAACTATGATATTCACTGGAATCCTGTGCGCATTATCCAGCGTTTTGGCCGCATTGACCGCATCGGAAGCCAGAATCGCTGCATCCAGTTGGTCAACTTCTGGCCGGATGTGGATTTGGATGAGTACATCAACCTGAAAGGCCGCGTGGAAACCCGGATGAAGCTGACGGTCATGACTTCCACAGGGGATGATAACCTCATCAGCCCGGAAGAAAAAGGCGATTTGGAATATCGCAGTGCACAGCTCAAACGGTTGAAAAACGAGGTGGTCGATCTGGAAGAAATGTCGGGCGGCATTTCCATTATGGACTTGGGATTGAACGAGTTCCGGCTGGACTTGCTGGACTATATGAAGAAACACGATGATGTGGAGCATACGCCGCTTGGGATGCACGCAATTGTTGCATCTACGCCCGATGCACCTCCGGGTGTGATCTTTGTTCTGAAAAACATCAACAATGAGATCAATGTGGATCAGCAAAACCGTCTGCATCCATTCTACATGGTTTATATTGGGCAGGATGGCTCGACTGTCTGCGATTATCTTTCTCCGAAAGAGCTGCTGGATCGTCTGCGGCTGCTCTGCAAAGGCAAAACCGAACCCGACCAGAGCCTTTGCCAACAGTTCAATCAGGCCACGGACGATGGAAAGAATATGTCTGCCTATTCTGAATTGCTGAGCGAGGCCATCAATTCCATTCTGGATGCAAAGGAAGAGAGCGACATTGACAGTCTGTTCAAGATGGGCGGTACGACGGCCCTGCTTTCTTCGATTTCCGGGCTGGATGACTTTGAACTGATTTGCTTCCTTGTGGTACAATAAGAGGTGAGATCAATGCGGGGCTTTCCACCCTCCACGGAGTTTAACAAACGGATTCCGAAACAGAAGTTCTATGAAAACGCTGCCGTTCCAGCGGCAGTCAAGCGATTGTTTGCAGACCAGCTGCGCTGTATCTACTGGCGCAACAAGCTGGCAGTGTCCACCTTGAATCTCACTGCCGGAGAGCGGGTGACAGAGATCGAGATTTTCGAGCTGTGTCTGACCGAACCAAAACTGGATGAAGCTGTTCTGCGCCAAATCGACAGTGAAATCCCCTATCACATTCTGTTTGTTCTTTCTTATGAGAATAAGGTGCAGGCTTGGATCGGCTGTAAAGATACATCTGCGAACAGCAGTACCAAGGTAAGCTGTTATCTGCATACAGACTGGATGCCAGAAACAGAATTGTCCCTTACGATAAGCGGTCTGAGTTTAGATGCAGTTTACGATGGACTGGTGCGGCAGATTGCCCGATTGCAGGGTGAGAGCTGGAACGCCGCATACAGCATTGCGGAGAACCTCCAGCGCTCTGCGGAACGTGAAAAACTGCAAAAGCAGATTGCGGCGTTGGAGAATAAGATTCGGAAAGAAAAACAGTTCAATCGTCAGGTAGAGATGAACGCAGAACTGAAACGACTAAAAAAGGATCTGGAACAACTTACAAAGGAGGATTTATAAGATGGATAACAGTCTTTCATCGGTTTATACCGCCGCTGAAATAGCAGATATGCGGTCAACTATTGATGATATTCAGAAAATTTTGCAAACAATTCCATTCGATGAAGATGTTGCTCGCCAAAAGGTTTATGAAATAAACGCAAAGCATCCAGATAATAAAATGATTTGGAACTTGTTTCATGCAAACATTCCTTCTGGGATTTCGATTCAACAAGCATCAAAAGAAAATCTATACCAAGATTTGCAGTGGAAAGAATTTTATCTTGAAGCGAAAATTCTTGGAAAGTCCGTTGATGAAATGCGAAAGGATTTACAGAATCAGTGAAAGAACGTATACGAAGGCATTGGGAAAGAAACAAGTGGATTTATCTGTTGGCCGGGATAAGCATTTTGTTTGCAATTATCGTCCAATGTCTTTTTAGCAAGTCGGCTTCCAGTGAAATATTTCATGCAAAATGGGGTGCAGGCGATATTTTAACCTATGCCAGTACAGTAGCCCTTGGTTTGCTGGCTGTTTGGCAAAACCAGAAGATCAAAGAGGAAAGCGACAGAAATCAATTATATCAAAACCTGTTAGCAGCCAAGAATAGCGATGATGCAATTGTCACACGAATCATTGATGACAAAACACAGCGCGTTCAACGAATACGTTCCGAATTTATAGAATTTGAGCATTTATGTAACACGGGAACCATTGCGTCTATTTGCACATGTACAGATTCCAAGGGAATCATGATAACCCGCTTATGCGAGCATCAGTTGAAATTGATTTCCCTGCAAGAATTGTTAATTGCTGATCTTTCTGGAAATGTAGGTGTCGACGGCAGCAAAGTGATTCCGCTTATAAAAAAGTTGACTAGGCTCGCCAACGAACAGATTACAGAATACACAGGCGGTATAGATGCCCAAGAAAATCATAGTGATATATATCAAAAAGTTTACGTTCAATATATTGATGAACGAACACATTACTTGTTATTTTGCGAAGGGCTGATTGGCTCAATTTTATATGACGGATTAAGTTTAATGGATTTAAGAGAAATTGCAAAAAAATCCATTCAAGAAATTGTGGAGGATAAAAATGTCAAACAAACTTCCCCTTCAGACCCCCAACCTGACAGCCCAGAACATTGATAAAATTGCCGCGCTCTTCCCCAACTGCATCACGGAAATGCTGGATGAGGAAAAGAGTACCCCCGACCACAAGGTTTACAAGCGCGGTATCAACTTTGAACTGCTGAAGCAGATGCTCTCGCCGGACGTTGTAGACGGAGATGAAGCATACGAGTTTACATGGGTGGGCAAAAAGGCATCCATTGTGGAAGCTAACAAGCCCCTCCGCAAGACCCTGCGCCCCTGCCCGGAAGAAAGCAAGAACTGGGATGATACCGAGAATCTCTACATTGAGGGCGATAATCTGGAAGTGCTCAAGCTGTTGCAGGAGAGCTATCTGGGCAAAGTCAAAATGATTTATATTGACCCTCCGTATAATACGGGCAACGATTTTATCTATGCAGACGATTTCATGCGTTCGCAGGATGAAGAAAACCGTCAGATGGGGATGTATGACGAGGACGAGAATCGGCTGTTCAAGAACAACGACAGCAACGGACGTTTTCACTCCGATTGGTGCAGCATGATGTATTCCCGGCTAATGCTGGCACGGAATTTCTTGACGGAGGATGGAGTTGCTTTTGTTTCAATTGATGATAACGAACTCAATTCCCTGATTTCGCTCGGCAAAGAAATATTTGGAGCGCCAAATTATATTGCGACTTTTATTTGGGAGAAGAGAAAAACACGAGAAAATCGAAAAATTGTGTCTGTAAGACATGATTACATTGTTTGTTTTGTTAAGAACTTTGATGAACGCACAAATGCGATTGGTCTTGAGCAAATGAATGAAGAAGCCATTGAAAGGTATAAAAATCCAGATAACGACCCTCGCGGAGTTTGGACTTCTGTGCCAGCCATTGCACAAGCTGGTCACGGAACGAAAAGCCAGTTTTATACCCTGACCTCTCCTAAAGGCTTGAAATTTGACCCTCCATCGGGATCTTGCTGGAGATATACCGAAAGTAAGATGAAAGAAGCTATTGATGATAATAGAATATGGTTTGGTTCGGACGGAACCGGCGTTCCGAGAATTAAAAAGTTTTTAACTGAGGGCAAGCAGGGGCTAACGCCAGAGACAATGCTTTCAGCGGACGCGGTGGGAACAAATGACTCCGCAAAGCGAGAACTAGTTTCTCTTTTTGACGGAGTGGCGGTATTTGAAACTCCTAAACCTGTATCGCTGATTGCGCACTTGATAAGTATTTGTAATGAATCGAAAGATGCTATTTGTTTGGATTTCTTCTCAGGGACAGCAACGACGGCGAATGCTGTTATGCGCTTAAACGCGGAAGACAGTGGCCACCGTAAGTTTATTATGGTGCAGTTGCCCGAACCTTGCGATGAAAAAAGCGAAGCCTACAAAGCAGGCTATAAAACCATTTGCGATATTGGCAAAGAGCGTATTCGCAGAGCTGGAGATAAACTCTATGAAACACTGAAAAATAGCGGAAAAGATTTCCAGCACATTGCAAAAAACATCAATACTGCACCTAGAAAAACATTCGCATCAGATGATGGACAGACTCCCTTTGAAGCTCCGATGATTCCTGCTCGTTGGGGCAAAGCAGATGAAACTGCTGAAAACCAAAAGTTAGCGGATGGTCTGGACATTGGCTTCCGTGTTTTCAAGCTGGACGATACCAATATGAAGGACGTCTATTATTCTG
>OGFK01002013.1_pt1 | contig 11343 bp, 8 predicted proteins | sample 1570931 | NCBI WGS metagenome assembly OGFK01 (sample SAMEA2581935, study PRJEB24529) | metagenome | biome: Human gut stool | place: China | collected 2011
CGTAATATGTCTTTCCTTTCGATACCTTCTTACACTCTGTCTCATGACCTGCTTCACCACATGCCTTACCGACTGAGTTAAGAATATTACCAATGCCTGAAACTGTTACTCCACCATAAGAAAGTGTAACTGTGTTCTTGTTTTCATCTGTTACATAAAGAACAATTGCATTATCCTTTAATGTTCCGTCATCATTATATGCACCTACACCATCAGTATAATTGTAATGCGCATATCCAGATCTGTCCTGTTCATTAACCTCAATACCTGACTGTGTATATGTGCCAGTCTTTGTTGTTACAGTAAGAGTATATGTGCCTGGCTTTAATCCCATAACATCGACTCTTACACCATCGCTTGTATCTCTGACAAGGTACTCAAAATCTTCACCTGTAAGAGATCCGCTTACTGGACCTGAATAAGATACTGCTGTTACATCTGCGTCCTTAACGCCTTTGATTGTAGCATACATCATTTCATTCCAGCCCCCAACTGTAGTAAAACTCGTAGCAGAGGCTGCATAAGTCATACTAGGTGCTGCTATTGCAAGATTACTTACTACTAATAATCCAGCAACCACCTTTGCAAAAACTTTTCTAATTTTTTGCATAATAGCTCTTCTCCTTTATATTATTTTTAAAATGCATTGAATTGTCTATTGTGAACATATACAACTCAAAACTTGCATTAATGTTAACACTTTTACACAGATTATTCAAGCTTTATTCATACTTTATTCACATTCCTATATACAAAAGAGGCGTTCTACCATCCAACAACATTATACCTCTTCTGCTAATTAATATTATATTTAACTCTTGATTCGTTAGCAATCCAGATAAGTGTCATAGAAGCCTCTAACTATCTCATTATATTATTACAGAAATGCTATCCTATATTCATCATAATACAGTTTTTTGTTATTTATTTTTTATGGGATGAAATTAACTGGTTCATACAAGTCTGTATCCGAATAATCCCACCATTCTCCCTTATAGCCTGTAAAGCCATTATTTTCCATAGTGTTCTGAAGAATCATCACATTCTTCACAGCTTCTTCATCAGCTATGTCTGCATAATTGCGGTCTGCTTTCAAGGAAAAAACATCAAATTCTGTAGGCATTGGAATCTCATCTCCATTAATGTCAACCATTGTTACATCTACCGTTCCACCAAGATTGTGTTTTCTCATTCCTTTTGCCGGATTAGCTACATAATTCGGATCTGGATACACTTCCCACAACTTTTCCTGCGCCTCAAATGGCCTGTATGCATCCCATATCTTCAGACTGTACCCAGAAGAATTCAGCTCTTTCTGCACATTTGCAAGTTTCTTAACTGTACCATATCTCAGGTATGCATCTGTGAAATCATATATTTTTACTCCTGTAAAATTATTTTCTGTTGCATACATTAATTCGACATATATATCCGGTATGTATTTTTTCACAAGTACATACTCATCATCTTCCAGTTCTTTTTCTGTTGTAGCTTCCTGTGTTGTAATTTCCTGTACTGCAATCTCCTGTATGTTCGCTGTCTCTGTTTCAAATGTATCATCTATTGTTACATTTTTCTTTTGTCCACACGCTGTCATGCCTGCCGCTATCAGCATTATTACTGCAAATATTTTGGTAAATCTACGGTTCATAATCATTCGTCTCTTTAATACATTTGTAATTAATATACCACATTTTAATCATAATCTTCTCATGTCTGCCATATATTTTGTAATAATGAATATGAAGGGCAGGTTTCTTTGTGATGAGTCAGACTAAAATTGTTGTTATTCCATTTAAAAAGCTCCTTATTGGAGCTGTTATCGCTGCTATTATAATAGCTTTTATTATATTCGCTGTTATCCGTCTTGGCAGCAAGGATTCTGATAATTCCAGAAACACTACTCAGCCTAGGAGCAGCACTGTAAATGCTTCTGCTTCTTCTAATATTGAAACACCCCTTGATAATGCCGACGCTCCTAAATTCTGCCCCGGAGTATATACCGCTTCTATCCTGTTAGATGGCAATCCCGTTGACATCCAGGTCACAGTTGATTCTTCTAACATTAACAGCATTGAGCTTGTTAATCTTTCCGAGTCAATCACTACCATGTACCCTAAGCTCACAACTTCATTTGATGAAGTTGCTGCTAAAGTCATGGAAGCTGGCACAACCAACATAACCTATGATTCAGCCAACAGATATACATATTCCGTCTTTATAGAAGCAATAAGCGCAGCCCTTAAAAAGGCTGCGCCATGATTAATATCTTATATTTTCTGTCTTGTACCCCACATGCCTGCTAAATCCGTCTGCCACTACTTAGAATAAGTCACAGCCTCACTATTCTCATCATAATCAAACATGCCATCATTCTTCTCTTCAAGTGCCTTGATGATGTGATATGTATATTCATTATATGGTGTATCAATTCCAAGTTCTTTCCCCATGCGCATCATTGCGCCGGAGAACATATCTATCTCTGTGTGTCTGCCAGCGTCAATATCCTGCAGTGTTGAATATCTTGCTGTTGGCGGAACAGCGCTTCCTCGGCTTGAGTTATCTGCACACCTGCTCATATCAATGCCTTTGGCAAGAGCTACTGCTTCAACCTCCTTACGTAATCCTTCGCTTATTGCTTTCATATGCTCACTGTCAGTATAACAGCCAACACCTGCTCCAATAATAGCCTGTGGAAGATTGTTACAGATATTAAGTCTATACTTGCTCCATATCTCTTCTTTGATATGTTCAGTCACTCTGTAATTAAGTCCTGTTCCATCAAATAAATCTCTTATTGCCACAACTCTCTCACTCTCAAATGGTGCAGTTTCCTCTCCATATATAATGCCTATTGTAGTCTCAGGATTGAACACATATTCCTTTCCTTCGCGGTGTGACGCCACCTTTATAAGTGAATAAATGATATGTGATTTATCTATCTTGGTAGATATTATCTCTTCACTGTCAACACCATTCATAAGACTCATGACAATTGTATTCTCACCGACGGCTTCCCTAATATCATCTAATGCACCTGCAAGTGCGCCGTATTTTAATGATACAACAAGAAGGTCAACACCTTTTGCTTCCTCTGGGGTCAATACCTCCGGGTGGTATGTCTTTCCATTAATCAGACAGCCTTCTGCTTTAAGTCTTTCCGCTCTTTCACCCTTTGCAATAACGCTTAAACTTATATCCTTCTTTTCTGAAAGTCCCCATATAACATAAGAGCCGACTGCTCCTGCTCCAAGTACTGCCACTGAATGTATCTTCATATACATTTTCCTCTCAATCTTTGTAATTTCTTCAAATATATATACACTTCAATTCTTTCCGCGTCAAATGCTTTTATCTTCCTACAATATCGCCCTCTTCAAAATCGTAAGTCAGCTTCTTTCCATATGCCATGACATATGCAGCACATTTCTGCTCATAGTCTGTGTGCTGCATTCTTAAACTTGCTGTCCTTTCATCAAGCTGTCTGTCCGGATATATTACTGGCAGGACATGTACCCTGAATGTGTGCAAATGTGTACTTTTAACCTGCTGTTCAACAAACAGCGAAATCACCGGAACATTAAACTTTACCGCATACAGATATGCACCTCTTTTGCATGGACGGGGCTTCCGATAATTAAACCACATTTCCTGCTCAGGATATATAAGCACAAGTTTGTTTTCATCAAGTGCATTCTTAATCTGATCAGGAAACTCAGTCTCCATAAACCATTTCAGGCTGCTTACAGGCATTGTGTCAGCATATCTTTGCATATACCCGACAAATCCTTTCATCGCAAGGTTAGTATCCTGATTAACAATACTCATTCGTGTGAATCCTGCTTTTCTCATGGCAAACCTGACAATTGCAGGGTCTAACGGGCTGAAATGATTGCATGTTACAATCGCAGGACCTCTGATTCCAGAAAGATTCTCAAGTCCGTCAACTTGTGTTATAAGCCCCACCGCAGAAGTCCCAGCATGAAATATAGCTTCTGCAATATATTTCTTCACACAAAAACCATATGCTGTGCGGTAATCAATATAATGTCTTAGTAATGCTTCTTTATCTTCGCGTAACAGCTTAGGGTCTCCCGGCTCAACCTTTGAATTCAACTGATTAAGGCTTACAGCCGTCCTAATATTTTCATAAACCTGCTCCCTATCACCAATCATATCTCCTCCGACATAATTTATTTTGTAGCATTACTGCAATCACTCACGAAACCACTGTCCACAACCAATCTGCTTCCCACAACATCTGAAAACTTAACCCCGTCACCGTCCGCAATATTCTCAGCCCTTGAAAGCAGTTTCTTTAAATTCTCACGGTCTGCTTTCCTTTCACTATCTCCATACTGCTCACGCTGTTTAATCAGCAACGGATAAAATCCAGACTCCGCCGCATACTGCCAGAAATACTCCTCATACGGAATCTCGCTGTAATGCCACGGCTTATCAAACAGGTTATAATGTATCAGCTTTGGTCTTGCTATATACTCCCCGCCCTTGTTAGGCATAACATTCCATTCCTTATCAAGAAAATATATTTCTTTTGCACACATGGCATTAATATAATCCTGGTCAGGTGCAACACTGTCAAAGTGATATTCAGCCATAAGCTTTAAGAATCTGTCTGCCAGATGAGCCTGTCTTATCTTATCAAGGTTCATAAGAAGCACTCCTGAATTGACATATTCATTCCGCTCTATTCCCACTACATTTTCAATGTAATGAGCCAGTATTGTATTCTTTCCTGCAAATGTATCTCTTACTGCACCAAACATTGCATCTCCCATATCAACTGAATAAAGCTTTGCAATGTCATCATTTATTACGGTATCAGAGTCAATATACACAGCTTTATTAAGCTCTGGAAAAAGCTCTGCAATAAATAACCTGAAATATATCGTCAGTGTAAACTCGCCTGAATAAAGCCTGTTTTCCTGTCTGTCAGTAACTGTCTGTCCAAAGCTTTCAGAATATTCGTACATTTTCTTTCTTATATCAACGAATTCAATATCTATATTTTCATAATCCTTTATCACATTGCGAAGCTGAATCATCGTGATATTCTTCACATTATCACACATAACAATAATGCGGTAACGCTCATCACAAGCTACATGTACAGCCAGCGATTTAAGGCACACTGCCAGATATGGTGCGTACTGTTCATTAATAGAGAAAAACACCGGAATACGTGAAACTGCCATGTACTCTTCATGCTCCCTGTTATAAGAATCCAGAAGCTCATCATATTCATGAAGCCCAAGTATATTATGCATTTTATCAATCTCCCACGGCTTGACTGAAACAGTCCTTATCACCGGAAACACCCGGAAGGTAGTTGTAAAATGCTGAAAAACAGTGTTGTCATGCAGCCTCCTCTGGTCATTAAACTTTCGTCCGCACAGATTAACTCTTGTTGCAAATGTATTAACAGCCGTCTGGTCAGGCATAAACATTTCCTTTCTTATGCACTGTTCACGACATTTTTCCAGAAGCCCGTTCTGTCTTATCATCCTCATATTCATAAGCATTACTCCGGAATTAATGTAGCCATCACCGAAAAGCCATCTGCCATAATAATCAGAAACTCCCGCAATCTCTATGCCATCCATATTCTGATAATAAAAATCCCTAAAATCTTTTCTGCACAACACATCAGTATCCAGATAAAGAACTCTATCCTTAATATCTGTCTTATCAGCAAAAAGGCGCAGCATACAGCACGCAGTAAATCTGCTCTGCATATTTGCCTCCGGCAGCTCCTCAACAAAATATCTTGTAACATCAACAAGAAAGATATTTACTTTAATGTCCGATTTATTCAATTTTTCTTTCAGATATTTTGCAAATGCTTTATCAACCGGCTTGTAATTAATACCTTTTTCCCTGTAATCAACCGTGAGAATATATATATTTAACGGTTCATCCACATTTTTAATAAGTGACATTGATGATAAAAGAATCCCCTTCTGCATTGGTTTATCACCACAATACAATATGTTCATAAATCCGTATCCTTTCTTAATTTATTAAATATGTCTGATTTATCCTCTCTGTATTGATTTTCCCCAGTTTCTTAAGTAAAATACATATAAGTTTTAAACGATAATTAAAGAATTGAGGAATGTTATGATATTTAAGATTTTCAAAAAAGATTTGAAAGGTCTTAGCAGGAATATTCTGGCTTTAGCCATTGCGCTTGGTCTGTGCCTTATTCCATCGCTTTACGCATGGTTTAACATATATTCCAACTGGGATCCTTACGCAAACACTGCGTCTGTCCAGATTGCTATTGTTTCTGAAGATGAAGGCTACTCTGAATCTGATGATTCCACTATCAATATGGGAGAACAGATTGTTGAACAGCTTCATTCGAATGATAAATTAGGCTGGCGTTTTCCGGAAACTAAAGATGAAGCCATGAATAAACTGAATGCTGGGAAGTACTATGCCGTTATCGTTGTTGGTGAGGACTTTTCACGAAGCCTGTATGACTTCCTTGACAATGGTCTTAATCCACCAACAGTTACATATTATGAGAATTCCAAGAAAAATGCTGTTGCTTCCAAGATTACAGATACAGGAAAAAGCACTCTTCAGAACACTATCAATTCCGAATTCATTGATGTGTGTGTTAAGACTATTATGCAGGGACTTAACGAAATAGCTGAAAATGATCCTTCAATTATTGAAAAGACAGTTAAGGATTTACAGAGTGTATCTGCCAATATTAATTCTTACGATACCATGATTGACATGTTTATTAAGAGTAATTCAGACCTGGCAGATAATCTTGCAAAGCTTCAGGAGGTTCTTCCACAGATTAAAGATGTTCTTACAGGAACAACGGATGTTGCTGATATTGCCAATAAATCTCTTGATAATGTCACAGATGATATTGCAAACCAGATTGATGCGCAGCTTAAAGCTATGAATGAATTAACTGATAGTGCACTTGATTCTCTTGATAAAGCTATACAGCTTTCAATAACTGATGTCGGACAGGCTGGCGTTGAGCTTAGTAAAGCCAACGAACAGTTAAAGGAACTTATAGACCAGAATAAGGCTCTTGAAGACGCTATTGATTCCCTCAGCAAAGTAGATGGCATTGATCCGGCAGTTATCACCGCCCTAAAGTCAGCTCTAGCTTCTGTTAACGCTATGGAGAATATCGCATACAACCTTGTTCAGCAGTGTGCCGATATTCTTACTGATTCACCTGAAACACTTCAGGCAAAATATCAGTTAATCAAGTCTGTTGTTGAACAGTGCCGCACAGAGCTCCAGAAGAGCCAGACAATTATGCAGACTGTAATAAGAACTAATGTTAACCTTCTTAAGGCTTCCATTAAGAATGCCGTAAGCAGCCTTGCAGCTAATATAAGCAGTGCCGGAGACAATATTAATGGAATCTCGCAGATGCTTCTTGGAGTAAGTGATATATCAGTAAATATTAATACAACTCTAGAAAGCACAAAAACATTACTTGATTCTCTCAACAAAAGACTTGATACCATATCTGGTTCAGTAGGAGATATAAGTTCATCTTCTACATATAAACTGATAATGGATTTCATCAACTCAGACGCACAGTCAATAGCGTCATTCCTGTCAGAACCTGTACAGGTAGAAGAAATCTACGTCTATATGCAGACTAACTATGGAACAAGTGTTACACCTTTCTATACAACACTTGCTCTCTGGGTTGGAGGAATTGTTTTAGTTGCCCTTATGAAAGTAAAGGTTGACTATGAAGATGATGAATTCATGGATGCCACAGAACATCAGAAATATATAGGCCGTGCATTACTCTTCCTTGCAATGGGACAGCTTCAGGCTCTTGTAGTAGTTCTTGGTGATTTATACATTTTAAAAATCGACTGCACCCACCCGTTCATGCTGTGGCTTGCAGCCGCAATAGCAAGCTTTGTATTTACTTTATTCATATATACACTTGTTCTTACATTTGGTGATTTGGGGAAAGCCATTGCTGTAGTAATGATTGTGTTACAGATTGCCGGTTCAGGTGGAACTTATCCAATAGAACTTCTTCCTGAATTCTTCCAGAATGTGTACCTTTACTTCCCATTCCCTTATGCAATCAATGCCATGAGGGAGGCAATAAGCGGATTATACCAGTGCGATTACGCTGTATACCTTGTGAAATTGTGCGTTTACGCTGTTATCTCCCTTATTCTGGGACTAGGAATCAGAAAGTCACTTCTTGAAATACGCGAGTTCTTCGAGCGTCGTATGAAAGAAACACATTTTATGTAAAGGAGGATTAGATTTATGCAGAATGATGATTTTAATATAGATGTTGTAATTGCGGAAATCACAGCATTTGCAGAAAATATGCATGCAAAGAACCAGCACAAGAAAAAGGTCTGCTTAAAATGTATGATGATAATTCCTCTCGTATTCATGGTGCTTATGTTCACTATGGATACCGCCAAGGTTGTTTATCTTCTTCTATGGGTAATCTCGCTTTTTATATTCTGTGCTTATCTTATAGTTATTGATTATATTGATGACAAGCTCGCAAGAAAACTCAATGAACTTAATATTGAGATTCAGGAAAAACAGGCTGATACTTCTCTTACAGACAGTATCAAAGCATTTTTAAGTGAGGTACAGTTATGAAAAATATATTTAAGATTATACGGGCTGACCTTCGCCATATAAAAACAAATGTAATTGCACTATGCGTAATTATCGGTCTTACCGTTATTCCTGCATTGTATTCGTGGTTTAATATCCTGTCAAACTGGGATCCATATGGACAGGCTTCCACAAGCAGGATTAAAGTTGCCGTTGTATCTGTTGACAAAGGTACTTCTCTTGAAGGAACGGAGCTTAATGTCGGTGACACCATAATTGATGCACTTAAAACTAATAACACTATCGGTTGGCAGTTTGTTGCTTCATCAGATGAAGCAATCGAAGGCGTATACAGCGGTGAGTATTATGCAGCCCTCGTTGTTCCAGAGAATTTTTCCAAGAATCTTATAAGCTTCTTAAGTGATTCCATGGAACATCCTCAGTTAAAATATTTCTGTAACCAGAAAGCAAACGCTATTGCACCTAAGATAACAGACAAGGCTAAAACAGCAGTTCAGCAGCAGGTAAACCAGACATTTATAGATACAATCGTATCTACGATTGCCGGTACTGGCGACTCAGTTATCAAAGATGCAGATAAAGAAACCGGTTCTCTTATGGATGCAGTTATTAACAGACTTACATCCGCAAGGACTACACTTTCAACATACGATGTAATTCTTAACTCAATGCTTGCAATTACTGACCTTACATCATCAATAAGCAGCAGTTCAAACAGTGCTGCACCGCAAGTTTATACACAATTACAGTTACAGCAGCAGCAGTTAATAACCTTACAGGCACTTGTAAATGGTAATTCCGCTGAATCTTTAAATGAATTATCATCTGCTCTTTCAAACCAGATGTCCCAGATTCAAAGCATTATGAGTTCATTAACAGAGCTTTATTCTGACATGAACATGGATGTTGCAGACCTGTCTGCTGCAATTAAGCTTACATCGGGCTCACTCACTCAGACTAAAGAGCTTCTCAGTGACCTCGAGACAAAGCTTGATAACGCAATTAATACATTAAACACAATCACTGAACAGGATACATATGGTTTATTATCAGAGATGTTAAATGCAGATGCCAATACTTTGGGAGATTTTCTCTCTGCACCTGTAAATATAACAACAGAGCAGGTATATGCTGTTAAAAGCTATGGAACAAGCGCTTCACCATTCTACACAATACTTGCACTGTGGTTTGGTGGACTTATACTTGTTGCTATTATGCACACACCTGTGCATCCTGCTCCGGACATTCCAGCAGATGCAAAGAGATATGAAAAATTCTTCGGAAGGTATTTTATCTTCTTTGCAGTAGGACAGCTTCAGGCACTGCTTATAACACTTGGAAATCTTCTCTACATAGGAATCCAGTGTTACCACCCATTCCTTTACTGGGTTGCATGTGCATTCTCAAGCTTCGTATTCACCTTCTTTATGTACAGCCTTACTGTTGCATTTGGAAATATCGGTGAAGCACTTGGAATTGTCCTGCTCGTTATACAGGTTGCCGGCTCAGGCGGTACATTCCCTATAGAAGTACTTCCTAACGCCTACCAGATAATATACCGATTCCTGCTCTTCCCATATTCAATGGATGCATTAAGAGAATGTATAGCAGGAATGTACAGATATGATTACATTAAGAATCTCGCATTTCTTTCAATATATATAGTTGTTTCGCTGATTATCGGATTGTTCTTACAGAAACCATTTGAGAAACTGAATCATATGATTGAGAGAAGTAAGGAGAAGTCGGGGGTTATGTTGTAGGAAGTTGCTCCCCTAAAGCACGCCCAGCCGTGTATATTAGTAAAATCAAAACACGCTTCCGCTCGGATTCCGACGCAGCGGTACTAAGATTTATAAAGGTTTGCCGCCTATGGCGGCTGCCTTTATAAATCAAGTGCCGGCGTCTTCATACGGTTTTGATTTTACTAATATACACGGCTGGGCTTTTCTTTACCGGACAACTGCTCCGCCCCGCCTTTGGCAAGGTTGGGGCTGGAGAGATATTCTCATCTCCTATTAAAAAAATTTTTTTAGGAGGGGGAATCCAATTGTTATAATTCAATTACGATATCTGCAAAATCTATGGTTGCTTGTTTATGTGCAATCATAATAATAGTTTTTGTTTTTTTCAATTTTGTAATTGTATCTTGTATAAGAAATTCTGATTCATTGTCCAGTGCAGAAGTTGCTTCATCTAAAATCATAATTGGTGAATTTTTTATTATGGCTCTAGCCATTGCTATTCTTTGTTTTTCTCCTCCAGACAAATTGTGTCCGTTGCCAATTATCATGGTTTGATATTTATCGGCTTGCTTCATAATAAAATCATGAGCATTAGCTAATTTTGCTGCATTTATAATTTCTGCATCTGTTGCATCCGGTTTACCATATCGTATATTCTCGATAATATTTGTTTCAAACAAATATGCTTCTTGAGGAACATATGCTATCAATGCTCTTACATTTTCTAATCCAAGCTCTTTAATAGATTTTCCAAAAAATTTAATATCACCAGAAGAAATTGGATAAAAACCTAATAGAAGTTTTGCTATTGTACTTTTACCACATCCCGATCTACCTATTAATGCCACATTCTTATTTTTAGGTATTGTTATTGTTACTTGATTTAAAACGGGTGTAGCTACATTATATTGAAAAGATAAATTATCAATATTAATTGCACTAGATTCATAAGTGCTATTAATTT
>OGFK01002023.1_pt1 | contig 11279 bp, 7 predicted proteins | sample 1570931 | NCBI WGS metagenome assembly OGFK01 (sample SAMEA2581935, study PRJEB24529) | metagenome | biome: Human gut stool | place: China | collected 2011
GTTTCTTCTGCCTTAGGTGCTTCAGCCTTGGGAGCTTCAGCAGCAGGAGCAGCCTTGGGCGCTGCGGGTGCAGCAGCGGCGGGAGCCGCGGGCTGTGCAGGTCTCTTGCCTGTCAGCACGCCCTTAGGGCATTTGTTTGCACAGATGCCGCAAGCTTTACACTTGGTGTAATCGATAACAGCAAGGTTATCAATTACATGAATAGCGTCGAAAGGACAGTTCTTTTCGCAAATCTTACAAGCGATACAACCAACGGAGCAGTTAGGAATTACATTCTTACCCATATCCTTGGAGGAGCACTGTACTTTTACTTTCTTCTTAGCGGGCAGCAGCTCGATGATGTGCTTCGGGCAAGTGGAAACGCATTTGCCGCAGGCAACACATTTATCTTTATCAATTACTGCAACACCGTCAACGATTTCGATTGCGCCGAAGGCACAAGCCTTCTTACAGCTACCCAGACCCAGACAGCCATAGGAGCAGGATTTTGCACCCTGACCTGCAAGCTGAACAGCCATGTTACAATCGTCAATACCGAAATAATCGTATTTATTTTTTGCTTTATCGCAAGTACCACCGCACTTTACGAAAGCGGCAACGGGCTCTGCAGAGGAAGCTGCAACACCCATGATAGCGCCAACCTTTTCAGCAACTGCTGCGCCACCAACGGGGCAGGCATTTACAGGAGCTGTACCGGCAACGATTGCAGATGCACAACCACCACAACCGGGGAAACCACAACCACCGCAGTTAGCGCCGGGCAGACATTCCAAAACCTGACCGATACGAGGGTCTTCTTCAACCTTGAAAACTTCACTCGCAACGCCCAAGCAAGCGCCGAAAACAACGCCCATACCGCCGACACTCAGAACGGGAAATAAAATACTCATTGGATCCATATTCTTTTACCCTCCTCTATTACAGTTTGATCAGACCGGAGAAGCCCAGGAATGCGATAGACATCAGACCAGCTGTGATCAGAGCCATAGGGAAACCATCGAAGGCCTTCGGTGTTTCATTGTCAGCGATTCTTTCACGAATACCGGCAAACAGGATGATTGCCAGAGCAAAACCGGCAGCACCACCAACTGCGTTCAGAACGGATTCGATGAAGTTGTAGCCCTTCTGCATATTTGTAACGGCTACACCCAATACTGCGCAGTTTGTTGTAATCAGGGGCAGGAATACACCCAGAGCCTGATACAGAGCAGGTGCAGATTTTTTCAGGAACATTTCTACGAACTGTACCAAAGATGCGATCAGCAGAATGAACGCAATGTTATACAGGAATGTAATGTGCAGAGGCACCAGAATCAGGTTGTATACCAACCATGCTGCTGCTGCTGCCAGAGCCATTACGAAGATTACAGCCATGCCCATGCCGGCTGCTGTATCTACCTTCTTGGAAACACCGAGGAAGGGGCAGATACCTAAGAACTGGGACATAACGTAGTTGTTTACGAAAATGCCAGCCAATACTAACAAAATCAGATTCATTTATTTTCCCCTCCTTCTTATGCTTTTTTGTTTCTGAAATGGTTCAGAATAGCCATCAGAATAGCCAGTGTGAAGAAACCACCGGGAGCCATAACGAACAGCAGTGTTCTAGGGAATGCTTCGGGCAGAACTGTTACGTCGAACAGTGTGCCGCTACCGATGAATTCACGCACCAGACCCAGACAGCCCAGAGCGATGGTGAAACCAAGACCCATACCGATACCATCGAATGCAGAAGCAACGGGACCGTTTTTGGAAGCGAATGCTTCGGCACGCGCCAGAATCAGACAGTTTACTACGATCAGTGGAATGTACAGACCCAGAGATGCGTTCAGTGCAGGCAGATAAGCCTTCAGCAGGAACTCGATGATTGTTACGAATGTAGCAATAACAACGATAAAGCAAGGGATACGTACTGTATCGGGAATTACCTTTCTCAGCAGAGAGATAAACAGGTTCGCAAAAATCAGTACTGCTGTTGTGGAAAGGCCCATGCCGATACCATTGATAGCGGAAGATGTAACCGCCAGAGTAGGACACATACCAATAACCTGAACGAATGTAGGGTTTTCATTGATAATGCCGTTTTTGATAATTTTAATAGGGTTAGCCATCAATAAGCACCTCCATTCGCTGCGACCCAATCCAGAGCCTCCTGCGCACCAACACAAACTGCTCTGGAAGTAATTGTTGCACTTGTGATGGGAACAATTTCGCCGCCATCCTTTGTTACGGAAACAGAACCGGACTTGCCTGTGAACTGTTCGTAGAAGGAAGGATCTGTTGCTTTTGCACCCAGACCTGCTGTTTCGGAGTGACCTGTTACACGCAGACCTGTGATTGTACCGTCAGCATCAATGCCAACCATTGTTTTTACAGCGCCGCCGAAACCGCCGGGCTCTGTTGTGATAACGAAACCGCCGTTATCGCCTTTGTATACTGCTGTGATTGTGCCTGTCAGATCAGTATCCAGCAGTTCGAAGGAGGATGCGTCGGGCATAACTGCCTGCATACCTTCATTCAGAGATTTTTCGTTCTGTGCAGCAATAGGAGCAGCGGTTACTTCGGATACAACACCCAGGATACCGGCTGCGATAGCGGAGATAAGCAACAGAACGATCGCGGGTTTAACTACTGCTTTAGAGTCCATGCTTATTTCGCCTCCTTTGTTTTAGGCAGTGCACCGAAGATTGTAGGTTCTGTGAATCTTTCAATCAGAGGTACACAGCAGTTCATAATCAGAATAGAATAGGATACGCCTTCCGGATAACCGCCGAAGGTACGAATCAGGTAAGTCAAAAGACCTGCGCCCACAGCGAAGATAACCTGACCCTTAGGGGTTACGGGAGAAGAAGCGTAGTCAGTTGCCATGAAGATACCGCCCAGCATAACACCGCCGGCGAAGATTTCCTGTACGGGCATACGCATGCCGTGTCTGCCGATTACTGCGAACAGAATGAATACGGTTGCGATGTAGATTACGGGAATCTTCCAGCTGATTACATGTTTGTACAGCAGGTAGATACCGCCGATAATCAGAGCGATTGCACAGGTTTCACCGATGGTACCGCCAACCTGACCGATTACCAGCTGCTTCAGGGAAGCATCCAGTGCGCCGTTTTTCAGCTGTGCCAGGGGTGTTGCGTATGTAGCAGCATCTGCTGCAAGACCGTTGGGAACAACCCATGTGGTCATTTCTGTGGGGTAGGAAGCCAACAGGAACGCACGACCTGCAAGTGCAGGGTTGATGAAGTTCTGGCCCAGACCGCCAAACAGTTGTTTTGCAAAAATGATGGCAAATGCACTACCTACGATTGCAACCCAGACGGGAGCGGATGCAGGAAGGTTCATTGCCAGTAACAGACCGGTTACAACTGCGGACAAATCGTTGATTGTAACAGGTTTTTTTGTGATTTTTTCATACAGCCATTCAAAGAAAACAGCAGAAATGATTGCAGCTACAATCAGAATCAGTGCTCTCAGGCCGAAATAATAGATACCCGCTGCTGTTGCAGGAACCAGAGCGATGATAACATCACGCATAATGCTCTGGATGGATTCTTTGGAACGCACGTGAGGGGTACCGGATACTACAAAATTAGCCATGTTTTATTCTCCCCCTTCTTATTTCTTTTCCTCAGCGGCCTTTTTTTCAGCCTCTGCTTTTGCTCTTGCTGCTGCAGCAGCAGCTGCCTTCTTGCCTGCTTCGATTTTCTTTGTCGCTCTGATGGACTGCGCCAGCTGACGCTTCGCAGGACATTCGTAGGAACAAGAACCACATTCGATACAATCCAGACCGTGATGCTTTACAAAGCCTTCGCCGTCGCCCTTGATTGCAAAGGCATTCAGCATGAAGGGCATCAGGCCCATAGGGCAATGCTCTACGCATTTACCGCAGCGGATGCAGTTTCTTTCTTCGGGAATGTATGCTTCGTCCTTTGTGAAGCAAAGCAGACCGGAGGTTGTCTTAACAGACGCAACATCCAAAGTATACAGTGTGGGACCCATCATAGGACCACCTGCAATCAGCTTTACGGGAGGGTTTTCTTCGTTGAAACCGCCAATAGCATCTACCAAATCTCTCAGTGTCATACCGATTCTGATTTTGTAGTTGCCGGGGTTTTTGATACCCTTACCGGAAACGGTAACGATTCTTCTCATCAGAGGTCTGCCCTTGCAGATTGCTCTTTCGATTGCAACAACAGTATCTACGTTGTCTACGATACAGCCTGCGGATGCGGGCAGTGCGCCGGATTTTACTTCTCTCTTTGTGATAGCATAAATCAGGTGTTTTTCGGAGCCCTGAGGGAATTTTGTTACCAGAGGCTGAACAGTGATATTATCAATGCCCTCGCATGCTTTCTGCATGGAAGCGATTGCTTCGGGCTTGTTCATTTCGATACCGATTACGCCCTTTGCATTGGGATGCAGCTTCAGCATAATCTGCAGACCTCTTACGATTCTTTCGGGTTCTTCCAGCATCAGGCGGTAGTCACATGTGAGGTAGGGCTCACATTCAGCCGCATTGATGAGGATGTGATCGATGGGTGTGTCCTTGGGAGGGTTCAGTTTTACATGTGTAGGGAAACCTGCACCACCCAGACCAACAACGCCGGCATTTTTGATTGCTGCCAGAATTTCGTCATTTGTCATGGTTGTGTAATCCTTACCTTCGTTGAGACCTTCGATCTCTTCCATTTTGCCGTCGTTCTTTACAACGATAGCCTTTACCATTGCACCACCGGGTACGAGCATAGGTCTGATGTCTACAACTTCGCCGGAAACGGAGGCGAAGATAGGAGAAGACATGAATGCGCCGGACTCAGCGATTTTCTGTCCTACCTTTACATGATCGCCAACGGCAACCAGTGGATCACAAGGAGCACCGATGTGCTGGCTCATAGGGTAGAACAACTCAGAGTTTTCTTTGGGCATAATCACCTTGATGGGCTGGTCTTTTGCCAGTTCTTTCCCATCAGGAGGATGTACACCACGTTTGAACGTTAAAGCTTGCATATTATCCCCCTCTGTTCAAATTTGTCGTGCGCCAGGGATGGCGCTGGTTTAAAGTTATACTTTTGTAAGAAAATAACTATAATATAACAGCAATATTTTAATACAAAAATAAGAATTTCTCAATAATTTTGCAGAAAAAAGGCGAAAAAACTTTTTTTCAAAAGAAATTTTCACCTGATTATTCCAGAAAAGAACCCTTCTTCCACAAAATAATGTCGAAATCTGATCTTTGCGTTATAATATTGCTGAGACATCCGCAAAACAAAAAAATAATTTGTATGCGAATGAATCATCTCATATAGTTTACACTTATTATCTATAAAAGTAAATGTTAATTTATTACCATAATCTTGGCGTATTTTCTCTGCTTTTTTAGGGATATTTAAACAAAATGGTGGGATTATATTAGATTTTATGATAAAATAAATGCAATCAAGCATCAAGAAAGGGGGATTTTTTATGGAGCTGTCGCTTCAGGTGCAGCAAAAACAGATTTTATCACAGAAAATGCAGCAGTCTGTGGAGATTTTGCAGATGAATGCCGTGACCCTTTCCGAATATATCCGAGAATTTGCGGAGGAGAACCCCCTTGTGGAATGGAATGAGGAAAAGGAGCCCGTGCAGCAGGAAAATACGGAGCTGCTGCAAAAGCTGGAATGGCTTGAGGAGGCGGATGAGCAGAACCGCAGCCTTTACCGCATGGAGCATGAGCAGGAGGAAAAGGAGCGCGAAACGAATGCCTTCGGCAGAAAAGAGGGGCAGAGTCTGCGCGAATTTCTTCTTTTTCAGATAAATATACAAAAAATCCCGGCAGGACATAAGGCAGTCCTGCGGTTTCTGGCGGAGAGCACTGACGAAAGCGGCTATCTGGAAAAGGATGCCATCGAAATGATGATGGAAAAATATCCGATGAAAAAATCCACTGCCGCAAGAATTCTGGCGCAGTTTCAAGCCTTGGAGCCCTCCGGTGTGGGGGCAAGAAATTTGCAGGAGTGTCTGCTCATTCAGCTGAAGCAGAAAAACGCCTCTGCCCTTTCCATGAAGGTCACAAGAAATTATCTGGATGAGCTGGCGAAAAACCGCCTTTCCTATATCGCGAAGGCAGAAAAGATTTCCATGGAGCGGCTCATGCGTGCCCTGCAGGAAATTCGCTCCTGTCAGCCCAAGCCCGGCAGTGGCTTTGCAGGGGAGGACAATGTGCAATATGTCGTGCCGGATGTTCTGGTGGAGCGCAGGGGCGAGGAATTTATCGTCACCACAAACACAACCGTGATGCCCCGTCTTACCGTCAGCCATAGCTATGTGAAGCTGCTGCGCGAAAAAGCGGATGCACAGACGGAGGAATATATTGCAGAGCAGCTGAAGCGTGCCGAATGGGCATTGCAGTGCATCAGCCGCAGAGAAAGCACCCTGCAGCAGGTGGTTGAAGCCATCGTGGAAAAGCAGAGGAATTTTTTCTCAGAGCCGCAGGGACAGCTTGTGCCTTTGCGTCTGGTGGATATTGCAGAGCAGCTCAATATCCATGAATCCACCGTCAGCCGTGCGGTCAAGGAAAAATATTTGCAGTGTGAACGCGGTGTGTTCCCGTTGCATACCTTCTTTTCCAAGGCAATGGCAAAGGCGGAAGCGGCGGAAAATATTTCTGCGGACAGCATCAAGAACCGCCTGCGTGCCATCATTGATGCGGAGGAAAAAACAAAACCCCTCAGTGATCGGGAGCTGACGGAGCGCCTGACCGCGGAGGGCGTGCAGATTTGTCGCCGCACCGTTGCAAAGTACAGAGAAGCCATGGGCATTGCAGGGGCATCTGGCAGAAAGCGGTACGACGCAGAAAAGTAAAATGAGATTTTAACGATTTGGAGTATATTTAATATGGTAGAAATTTTTCAGCTACAGCTGCATAAATCAAGTGCCGTTCCTCTTTATCAGCAGCTGGCAGAGGGCATCGAGGGGATGATTACGGATGGTGTTCTGCTTGCCAATAGCAAGCTGCCGCCCATCCGCAAAACGGCGGAGCATTTCGGAGTGAATTCTGTTACGATTGTCAATGCGTATAAGCTGCTTGAGAAAAAGCAGCTGGTCTATTCGCGCGTGGGCAGCGGCACCTTTGTTTCGCCCCTGCCCGTGGAGCATATTCCGGAGCCTGTGGCAAGCCGCAATCTCCGTTCCTTTGAAAGCGGTCTTTCTATGGAAAATGCCATCAATTTTACAAGCACCTCTCTGCCGAATGAAATGTTCCCTGTGGATGCGTTTAAGGAGGCGTTCAATGCGGTGCTGGATAGGGAAAAGGGCGGTGCCTTCCGTTATATGGACAGCATGGGCTATGTCCCCCTGCGCGAGCAGCTTTGCCGTTATCTTATGAATTATGGCATCAAAACCTCTCCGGAAAACGTGCAGATCATCTCCGGCGCACAGCAGGGCATTGATATCATTTCAAAGGCGATGCTGCGCTATGGGGATGTTGTTTTTGTGGAAAAGCCCACGTTTTACGGCGCAGCGGGTGCATTTCTGTCCCGTGGGGGCAAGCTGATAGAGATTCCTCTGGAGGAGGATGGCATGGATATGGTCATTCTGGAAAACTTCCTCAAGCTGTATCATCCGCGTTTTATTTATATGATGGCATATTATCAGACCCCGACAGGCATCTCCTATTCCATGGAGAAAAAACGCCGCCTGCTTGAGCTGGCAGAAAAATACGATACCTATATCATCGAGGAGGACGATTTTTACGATTTCCATTATGATAAGGAGCCGATTGTTCCCCTGAAGGCGTTAGATTATAAAAATCGTGTCATTTATATCAAAAGCTTTTCCAAAATTCTCATGCCCGGTCTGCGCATGGGGCTGATTGTTCTGCCGAAGAAAATCCATCAGGCAGTCATGGAAGCAAAATATACCACGGATATTTCCACCTCCGGCTTTATCCAGAGAGCCTTGGAATATTATCTGCGCGAATTTGGCTGGGGGGAGCATGCCGCACAGGCAAGGCGCTATGGCAGCGAGAAATACCGCAAAATGCTTTCCGCCACAAGAAAATATCTCTCCGATGTGGCGAAATACGGACAGCCAAACGGCGGTGTCAGCCTTTGGGTGGAGCTGCCCGTGGGTGTGGGCGCAGAAGCACTTTGCAGCCGCATGCTGGAAAAGAACGTCATTCTCACCCCCGGCAGCCAGTATGATATCAGCGGCGAGGAAAATCGCCATATCCGTCTCAGCTTCCTGAACCTCAGTGATGATAAGATAGAGGTTGGGCTGAAGCGCATCGGAGATATGATTCGCGCGATGCTGGAGGAAAAATTTCTTACACTGCCTTGACAAACGGATTTCAAGTGCCTATAATCAAATCATTATTAGAAAAATAGAAAAAAGTCAGGAAAAGAAGGAGTACATTTTGGTTCGGACTTTCAGAGAGAGGCAGCTTGGTGGGAAAGCCTCAGCAGCACAGAATGGAAGCAGTCTTTTCGGTTTCTCTTGTTTCTTCAAAGGAAACAGGCTCCGCAGTGGAATAAAAAAGTATATTGCGGCGTAAATCGGCGTTAACGATTTCGAGTGACGGCAGCAAAGCCGTAACTAGGGTGGTACCACGGTAAATTCGTCCCTGTTCTTCGGAACAGGGATTTTTTTCATTACCCAAAAAACAGGATTTTATTGTGGGAATTATATTTTTATCTTTTTAAGGAGGAAAAGCTATGAAAAATCTCGGTGTAAACGAAATCAGAGAGCTGTTTCTGCAGTTCTTTGAATCCAAAGACCATCTGCGTCTGAAATCCTTTTCCGTCGTTCCCCGTAACGACAAGAGCCTGCTGTTGATTAACTCCGGTATGGCACCCATGAAGGCATACTTCACAGGGCAGGAAACACCCCCCAGTAAGCGTGTCACAACCTGTCAGAAATGTATCCGTACAGGGGATATTGATAATGTCGGCAAAACCGCGCGCCACGGCACATTTTTTGAAATGCTGGGCGATTTCTCCTTTGGAGATTATTTCAAAAACGAAATCATCCCTTGGTCTTGGGAGTTCGTTACCAAATGGCTGGAAATCCCTGAGGATAAGCTGTATGTCACCATCTATGAGGAGGATGACGAAACAGGCGAAATCTGGCATGAAAAGGTTGGCCTGCCTTGGGAGAGAATCAAGAAGCTTGGCAAGGAGGATAACTTCTGGCAGCATGGCACAGGCCCCTGTGGTCCCTGTACGGAAATTTATTATGACCGCGGCCCCGAATATGGCTGCAACAGCCCTACCTGTGATGTCGGCTGTGATTGCGACAGATATATGGAATTCTGGAATCTGGTTTTGACACAGTTCGATGCGCATGAGGATGGCACCTATACCGAGCTGGAGCATAAAAACGTGGACACCGGCATGGGCTTGGAACGTATGGCAACCATCATGCAGGGCGTAGATTCCATTTTCGATGTGGATACCGTAAAATATATCCGCGATGTGGTTTGTCAGAAGGCAGGCGTGGAATATGGCAAGGAGCATAAGATTGATGTTTCCGTTCGTATCATTACAGACCATATCCGCTCCGTTACAATCATGACCGCAGACGGCGTTCTGCCCTCCAATGAAGGGCGCGGCTATGTATTGAGAAGATTGCTGCGTCGTGCGGCGCGCCATGGCAAGCTTTTGGGCATTCAGGGTGAATTCCTTGCAGAGCTTTCCAAGGCTGTTATCACCTGCAGCGGCGAAGCATATCCCGAGCTGGTGGATAAGCAGGATTATATCTTTAAGATTCTTTCCATCGAGGAGAACAGCTTCTATAAGACCATTGATAAGGGCATGGAAATCCTCAAGGAGGATATGGAGGAAATGAAAGCCGCAGGCGAAACCGTGATGAGCGGCGAAAAATCCTTCCGCCTGTATGATACCTATGGCTTCCCCGTTGATTTGACAAAGGAAATTCTGGAAGAAGCAGGCATGCGCGTGGATGAGGAGGCCTTTGCGAAGGAAATGCAGGCACAGAAGGATCGTGCGCGTAAGGCAAGAGGCGGCGAGGGCTACATGGGCGCAGCCGTAACTGTATATGATGAGCTGCCTACCGATTTGGAAACAAAATTCGCAGGCTATGATGTGGATACCGTAGCAGATGCAAAAATCGTTGCTCTGGTTGCAAATGATGCCGTTGCAGATGGCGCACAGGCGGAGGATTCCGTTGTGGTATTCCTCGACAGAACCCCCTTCTACGCAGAAAGCGGCGGTCAGGTTGGCGATCATGGTATCATCAAAACCGCAAACGGCGTGGTTAAGGTAACAAACTGCATTAAGGTAATCGGCGGCAAAATCGCGCATCAGGGCGTGGTAGAGGAAGGCTCTGTTACCGTTGGCGATATTGCCTGTGCAGAAATCGACAAAAAACACAGAATGGCTTCCGCAAGAAACCACTCCGCAACCCATCTGCTGCAGAAGGCATTGAGAACCGTTCTGGGGACACACGTTGAGCAGTCCGGCTCCTATGTCAGCGCAGACAGACTGCGTTTCGACTTCACCCATTTCACAGCTATGACACCGGAGGAAATCAAAGAGGTTGAAAAGCTGGTCAATGAAGCTATCTTCGCAAGCTATCCCATCATCGCAGAGGAAATGAGCATTGATGCGGCAAGAGAAAAGGGTGCAATGGCGCTCTTTGGCGAGAAATACGGCGATATCGTGCGCGTGGTTGATATGGGCGGCTACAGCGTTGAGCTTTGCGGCGGCGCACATCTGAAAAATACGGCACAGGTTGGTTCCTTTAAAATTGTTTCCGAAAACGGCGTTGCCGCAGGTGTCAGACGTATTGAGGCACTGACAGGCGAAGGCGCACTCCTGCATTATCAGGCACAGGAGGATGAGGTGCGTGCGTTGGCGCAGATGGTGAAAACCTCTCCCGATAAGCTGGTGGCAAGAGTGGAACAGCTCTTGGCAGAGCAGAAGGAGCTTTCCAAGGAACTGGAAAAGCTGAAAGCAAAAATGGCAGGCGGCGCTGCGGATGAGATGCTGAGCAAGAAGGTTGATATCAACGGCGTGGCAGTGCTTGCGGCAGAGGTCAAGGATATGGATGCCAACGCAATGCGTACCCTTGGCGATCAGCTGAAAAATAAGCTTGGCAGCGGCGTAATCGTTCTGGCAGGCGCAGCAGGCGGCAAGGTAAGCCTGATGGCAATGGCAACCGATGATGCTGTGAAGAAGGGCGCACATGCAGGTAATATCATCAAAGCGGCAGCGGCAGTCTGCGGCGGTGGCGGCGGCGGTCGCCCCAATATGGCACAGGCAGGCGGCAAG
>OGFK01002031.1_pt1 | contig 11230 bp, 10 predicted proteins | sample 1570931 | NCBI WGS metagenome assembly OGFK01 (sample SAMEA2581935, study PRJEB24529) | metagenome | biome: Human gut stool | place: China | collected 2011
AACTGAATATTTAAAAATTTATATAGTTTTGTATCGTTCATTGTAAAATTTTGTGATGGAACAAAGTAGCTAGGAAAGATTTTTGAGAAAATATTTCTTTCAGGAGCTGGAGAGTATATCTCATATTTTTCTATTTTTTTTAGATAAATCAGCGATAAAGCCTCTTCTAACTCATCTTTAAATTGATATACCTCTATATTTTTTATTTTCTCTGGAATAGTTACTCTATTTATTTTAAACTCTTCCTCGTTAAAATCTCCCTTTTTCATCTGTATAGCTATCTCTATCTCTTTTTTACTGCTCAACTCTTTTATAAGCTCTACATATATTTTAGGAAACTCCACCATATCTACAAATATTATCTTACTAAAATTCTCTAACCATATATCTCTATAATTTTCTCTTCTCTCTAACCAATCACTTGGAAGATAGTTGTACTTCTCACACAATTTATCAAAGAATTTTTTTATCTCTGAAAAATATCCTAAATATTTTTTTTGCCAATGGGGATATTCACTTAATTCTTCTACCTCATTTACCAATAACTCTCTATAATAAGCAAAAAAATTGTTAGCTATATCTATCACATCATAATAAGTAACTATTCCAAGCTCATCTTTTATATTTTGTGGTATACACTTGAAAAAGGCTAAGATTCTCTTAGCCTCTTTTAAAATAATCTTATCTGTATAAAAAATTCTATCCTTGAACTCTTCCATAGTTATAAGAGTTGCTGACTCCTCAAAGAGCTTTTCTGACATCTTTTTAGAAAAGATATCCTTCATTCTGTTATCTGAAAATATATAGAGCTTTTCTCTTTCCTTTTCATCTTTTCTAGAATAAACATCTATGAATTTTACTCCATAATCTATATATCTAAAATTTATACCCATACACCTCTCCTATACACTTACATAGCTCCATTTTCCTTTTTTGAATACTCTATAACAAGCCATACTTCTGAAAGCCAAGTCTATTGTCATAACTATCCAAGCTCCAGAAAGTCCTGTATCTATCTTATATAGGAAAAAATATGTAAGTGGTATTCTTATTACATACATACCTATTGTAGTTATCCAAAGTACAGCCTTTGTATCTCCAGCTCCTCTTAAACAACCACTCAAAACCATTGATACAGCTTGGAAAGGTTGACAGATAGAAACAAGTCTAAGTGCTACTGTTGCCATCTCCTTTATCTCTGGTTCATCAGTAAACATATAGATAATAGTTCCTGGCAAGATAAAAAACATCAACCCAAATATTGACATAGCAAATATAGCCAAAGTTGTAGTAGCTAGTGCATCTCTATGGGCGTCTTTAGCCGAACCTTTTCCTAATTGTTGTCCTACTAGAGCTGTTCCAGCCACAGCAAATCCAAATCCCATATTATATGAAAATGATTCAGCTGTAAGAGCTATCTTGTGAGCTGTATATGCCATAGTTCCCAAGGATATTACCATCATCTCAAATATTAACATACCAATTCTAAATACCCCTTGCTCAATAGCTGCTGGTATTCCAACTTTTAAAATTCTTATGGACATCTTCTTATCAAAAACTTTTAATTTTTGTAAAGGTATAGATACCCAAAACCTTTTTGTAAAGAATGTGGTGTATATAAAGATACAAGTTATCATTCCACGAGAAATTGTTGTAGCTATTCCAGCTCCCATTACTCCCCAACCAAATACGAAAATAAATAGATAGTTAAATAAAATATTAGAAAAAATACTTAAAATATTAGCTATCATTGGCATATTGGCCTTAGATATAGACCTATAAGCAGCAAAAAATACCACATTAAAACATAGAAATGGCATACCCAATAGAACTGTTGAATAGTATTGGTTTGTCATAACTAAGTTCATATCATCTGCTCTTCCTACTAGCTCCAATGTTTTCTCTCTAAATATAAAAAGAAGTAAAGTGATTCCCAAAGAGATTGGAATAGAGAGTATCAAACTTTGAGCTAAAGCATTTTTCCCCTCTTTTCTATCTCTAGAACCATAGGCACGACTTACTAGAGCAGTAGTACCTATACTTACAGCAAAAAAGATAGGAGTTACAGCATTCAATGGGGCATTTCCTACTCCAACAGAACTAATAGCCTCTGGTCCAAGCCTACCAACCATAAGCATATCAAAAAATCCCAATAGTGTCTGTGCAAATAAATCAGCAATAGCTGGTAGAGCTATTGTCATAATAGCAGCAAATACCTTTTTATTCCTTCTCCACTCTTTTAACAAATCCATTTGTAATCATCTCCCAAATTCTTTAGTTAATATTTTCTGTACTATTTTTTCTAGTTACTAAAAGTTGGTCTATCTTAAATCTATCTACATCTACCACTTCAAATGTATAATTTTCAAAATCTACTACAGCTCCTTTTTTAGGTATACTTTTCAACATATACATCATAAATCCTGCAATAGTTTCATATGTATCCTCTTCAGGAAATTTTTCTATATCATCTAAAACTTTTTTTACATCCTCTACTGGAGTAGCTCCATCTATAAGCCAAGAGCCCTCTCCTCTAGCTATTATCTGTTCATCAAAATTTTGATGTACTATATCTCCCATAAGAGTATTAACTACATCATTTAAAGTAATCAATCCCACTACTAATCCATATTCATTTAAAATTATAGCAAAGTCATCTCTTGCTTCGTTAAATCTATCTAAGGCTTCTGATAAAGTCAAAGTATTTGGAATTACTAAAAGATTTTTATTATAAATCCCTTTAATATTTTTTAATCCCTCTACTTCCCCATTTAATATTTTAGGTAAAATATCTTTAGAGCTTACATATCCCAATATTGAATCTATATCATTTTCACAAACTAAAAATTTTGAGTGAGGGTTATTAGCTATTTTATCCTTTATACTCTCCTCTTCCTCATTTATAGTTAAATATACTATACTATCTCTAGTTGTCATTATAGAGGATACCCATCTTGACTCCAATTCAAAAATATTTTCTATAAGTGAGTGTTCTTTTTTCTGTACTACTCCTGCTTCTGCTCCAGCATCTACCATAGCAAAAATATCATCATATGTAATACTCTCTTCTCTTACCAAAGGAATTCCAAAAAGCTTAAAAATAAAATTTGCTGTCCCATTAAAAATTAAGATAAGAGGTTTTACTATCTTTATCAATACACTCATAGGAGCAACTATCACTGTGGATATTTTCTCTGGTGATACCATTGCCATACGTCTTGGCACTAAATCTGCAAACTCTATAAAAAATCCTGTTATCAATAGAAAAGATATCACTTCCCCTATAAATTTAGAATTTGATGAAAGTGCTGGGATATACCCTTGGATAAAACTCTCTATATATGGTGCTGCTATTCCATCTCCCACTATACCTGCTAATATAGATACAGCATTTGTCCCTATCTGTACAGCTGTAAAAAAATCTCCAGATGCACGTTGTATCTTCATTACCTTTAAAGCGTTTTTACTTCCCTCATCTGCCATCACTTGTAATTTTAATTTTCTAGCAGAAGCGAGAGATATTTCACTTATTGAGAGGAACATACAAATCCCCATCAATATTATTATCAAAAAAATTCTCATTCCTATACTCATATTACTCTCCTTCTCTAATAAAATTTAAATTTTTAATATTTCACTTTAGAGGAGAGAGGTCACTGTTACAATTAAAATATGGTTTATCTTCATAAATTTCTCCTTACTCTCTATAAAAAAAATATTTTTTATGCTACAATACTTCTGTAATATAATTATAACATATTTTAAAAAAACTTGCATTGAATTTAAGGAGGTTTGATGTCGTATTTAGAGATTTTAGGAATGATAGGATTGGGGCTTGGGTGTGGCCTAAGTAAATTAGGAATACCAGCTGCTTTAGTATTTTCTCCTATCTTAGCTAGTGTATATGGAGGAAAGGCATCTGCGGGAATAATTATTATTCCAGTTATTGTCTCTGACCTTATAGTTATGTATCTATATAGAAAAGATGTAGAAAAAAAAGTACTATTTAAAATACTTCCTCTTACAGTTTTAGGAATTATTGTAGCTGTTATCTTTGGTAACAATATCTCTGATGAGATTTTTAAAAAAAGTATGGGAATCATTATCTTAATTATAGGTACTCTCACTTTATTAAAAAGTCTTAAAATAGATTTTTCAAAATTAAGTTTTCTTTTTGGATTTTTAGGAGGAATAGCTGCTTTTATTGGAAATGTTTCTGGTCCAATGATGAGTATATATCTTCTTAATATTAAAATGGATAGAGATAAATTTTATGGTACAAGAACTTGGTTTTACTTTATAGTAAATATTATCAAGGCAACTTTATATGTTTTAGTTTTAAATAATATCCATCTTGAAACTTTTAAACTTACAAGTGTAGCTATCCCATTTGTTTTTGTGGGAGTTTTTGCTGGAAAATATTTTGTTGAAAAAATGAATCAAAATGTTTTTGAAAAATTTATTCTAATTGTTAGTTTAATAAGTGGTTTAAAATTAATATTTTTTTAATGAGGAGAAAAAATGATTATAAAAGAGAAAGAAAATCAAATAGCAGCTTTAATCTACATTTTTTTTATGGGATTTGGTTATCCGCTCATTCGTTATATAAGCACAATTTTTCAAACAGTTAATACTAATGCTCTTATGTTTTTAGCTGGAGGATTACTTTTTATATCTGTTTCAAGTTTTAAATTTAAATCTGAACTTTTGAAATTGAAAAATAATTTTAGATTATTTCCAAGACTTATACTTATAGCTTTTCTTACAGCAGGAAATATGTATTGTTTTGTAGGGGGACTTAGTAAAACTTCTGCTCTTGCTGGAAGTATATTTGGAATTTTAAGTATGCCTTTTTCTGTTATTATTGCTGGAATAATATTTTTAGATGAGAGAGAAAAAAATAAAAGAGCTTCACTTTATTTTTGGTGGTATTATTGCTCTTTTAGGTTCATTTATCTTTGTTTTAAATGGAGCTAATAAAAGTTCATCTAGTTCAGATTTTTTAACAGGAATACTTCTCCTTGCTGGAACAGTAATCATACAAGCAATACAAAGTTTTGTGGTAAAAGATACAGCTAAACATATACACTCTATGGTTATCAGTAGTTGTTCATCTATATTGACAAGTATTCTATTTTTTACTATCTCCATTTTCAGTGGAAATATTACAGAGTTACTCTCTGCTTCTGCTGATAAAATTGTAATAGTTCTTCTTACAGGAATGTACTCAATATTTGTAGGAATGGTTATGACTTTCTTTATCATACAAAAACAGGGAGTAGTAGTTCTAAATGTTTTAAAACTTACTATCCCTCCTGCCACTGCTATTATAGGATATCTTTTCCTACATGAAAAAATTAGCTTAATTCAAGGATTAGGAGCTGCTCTTGTACTTGTAGGTTGTATTGTAGCTCTTAGAAGAAAGAAGTAAACTAATTTTGTATTTGAAATTATATATTTTCTATGATATAATAGGTAGAATTAATTTAAAAACGGAGGAAATAAATGTCATTACCAAATTGTCCAAAATGTAATTCTGAATATGTATATGAAGATGGAAACTTATTAATTTGTCCAGAATGTGCTTATGAATGGACTTTAGAAAGTGAATCAGAAGAGGAAGAAACAAAAGTTATAAAAGATGCCAATGGAAATATCTTACAAGATGGAGATACAGTTACTGTAATAAAAGATTTAAAAGTTAAGGGTAGCTCTCTTGTTGTAAAAATAGGTACTAAGGTAAAAAATATTCGACTTGTAGATGGTGATCATGACATTGATTGCAAAATTGATGGAATTGGAGCTATGAAATTAAAATCTGAATTTGTTAAAAAAATTTAATAAATCTTAATTATAAAAAGAGTTATTCTGGTTAATGTTGCTACCAGATAATAGCTCTTTTTTTATTTACAGTTATCTAATTTTTATTTGATTTTTAGAATTTACACCCCTTCATTTTTATGCTAAAATATTAAATTATCTGATATAATTTTTAATTTTATTTTATCAAAAGGGGAGATTTTATGAAAGAGTTTAATTTTGCTATCAAACAAACCTTTCCTATATTTTTTACTTATCTTTTTATAGGAATAGCTTTTGGAATTTTGATGGGAGATGCTGGTTATCCACCTTTTCTATCACTTGTAGCTGGATTTTTTATCTATGCTGGCTCATTACAAATAGTTATGGTTTCTCTGTTACAAGCTCATGCTCCGCTTATTACAGTAGCTATTATGAGTTTTTTTATCAATGCTCGTCATATTTTTTATGGGGTAGCTTTCATAGAAAAATTTCGTAAAATGGGTTGGAAATATCCATATATGGTTTTAACCTTAACTGATGAAACATACTCTATTCTTTGTTCTGTAAAGTATGAAGAAAATTTAGATAGAGAAAAAGTAGATTTCTATATCTCATTTGTAAATCACATGTATTGGATTTTTGGTTGTATATTAGGAAGTTATTTAGGAAATTTTATTCCTTGGGATATGAGAGGAATTGATTTTTCAGCAACAGCTTTTTTCCTATATATAGTTGTTAGTCAATGGAAGAATTGTAAAAGTAAAATCCCTGCTCTCACTGGATTATTTTCCTCTCTCTTCTTCTACATTATTTTAGGAGCAGATAGGTTTTTAATCCCAGCTTTATCTCTGACAGTAGTTATTTTGACAATTTTAAAAGAAAAAATTGGAGTGGAGTAATTATGGAAAATTTAACATATATAATCTTAGTAATTTTCATAGCAGCTATTGTAACTTGGCTCACTAGAGCGATCCCTTTTCTAATCTTTGGAAATAGAGAATTACCAGAAAAAGTAAAATATCTAGGTGGAGATCTCCCGCCTGCTATTATGATTATTTTAGTAGTTTATTGCCTACGTAATATAAATTTTAAAAATATCAATAGTTTTCTTCCAGAGTTAATAGCTTGTATAGTTGTTATAATCTCACCTAAATTAAAATTAAATATGTATATGACAATTATTCTAAGTACTTTTTGTTATATGCTTTTAATTCGTATAATTTAATATTAAAATAATCTTAGAAATTTAAAAAATCAAGAATAACTTTCATTTCGTTATTCTTGATTTATTTTACTTTATTTTAATTTCTTAAATTATAACAACCTTTTTATTTTGTTACTTTAGAATATTCGGCTGCACTTTCTCCAGCTATTTTTCCAAATACAGTTATATCTGTCATAGCGTTTCCACCTATTCTATTTGCTCCATGTACTCCACCAGTGATTTCTCCAGCTGCATATAATCCTTTTATTACTTTTCCATCAGCTGTTAAAACTTCAGCAGAAGTATTGATAGAAACTCCTCCCATTGTATGGTGCACAGCAGGTGAAACCTCAATAGCATAGTAAGGAGCTTTTATTAGCTCTCTAGGTAGGATGTTTTTATTAAACTCAGTATCTTTTCCAGCTTTTACATATTCATTGTATTGTTTCATAGTTGCAACAAGATTTTTTCCGTTGATTCCAACTTTTTTAGCTAATTCTTCTAAATCATTTCCAGAGATAGCATATCCTTTATTGATATATCCATTGATAGCTCCAAGTTTTTCTCTTACTGTCTCATCAAATACTAAGAAAGCACTCTTTCCTTCTTGCTCTAATTCAGCTTTAGAAACAACGTCTCTAGTCTCTAACTCATTAATAAATCTCTTACCATCTCTATTTACAAGGATAGCTCCCTCTCCTCTTACAGCCTCAGTTATCATAGCTGTATTGTTGTGTACAACAGTAGGGTGAGTTTGGATTTCAGTCATATCTACTAGTGCTCCACCAACAGATTCAACCATAGTAATTCCCTCTCCAGTGATAGCAGGGCTATTTGTTGAACCAAATCCTTTTAATTCAGGCTTATATTTTTCTACCATTGCAGGGTTAGCTCCAAATCCTCCAGTTGCCATTACCACTGCCTTAGCTTTGATAGTATAAGTTTTTCCTTTGTGTTCTACTTTAACTCCTACTACTCTATCTCCCTCTTTTAGTAACTCTTTTACTGTGCTTTCAGTTCTAATATCTATTCCTTGTTTTTCAGCTGTTTCAGAAAGAGCAGCAACTATCATAGGTCCTACAGCTTTTCCACCAGTTGGTCTATGGATTCTTTTTACACTTTGTCCTCCTGTATAAGTAACCTCTGTTAAATCAGCTCCTCTATCTACTAACCAAGTGATTATCTCTCCAGAATTCTCTGTCATAGTTTTTAATAATTCAGGATTATTTTTATTTTTTCCACCTTTTAAAGTATCTTGATAGAATAATTCAGCACTATCCTCTACTCCTAATTTCTCTTGTAATTTTGATTCAGCAGCATTGATTCCAGCAGTTGCGTAGTTAGTATTTCCTCCTAACATAGCCATTTTTTCAAGAAGTATTACATTTACTCCCTTTTCTTTAGCAGAGATAGCAGCTGTAAGTCCAGCTCCTCCCCCACCTACTACTACTACATCTGTTGTTGTGTCAGCTACTACTACCTCTTCAACTTTAGCTGGAGTCTTAGCTTTTAAAGTGATTCCAGCAGCGGCCACAGCAGCATTTACAGCCTCTTTTATTCCTTCACAAGTATATGTTGCTCCAGCTACATTGTCAACTTCTGTACTTTGAGCGGCAACTATGTCTTTAGTTATTTGTTTCATTGCCTTTTTAGTAAAGTTAGTTTCTTCATGTTCTACTACCTCTACATTAGTGATTTCATTCCCCTCATAAGTAACTTTTACTTTAATATCCCCTTTATATCCGCTACCAATACCTTCAACAGTAGCTCCATAAGTTGTTGTAAAAAGAAGAGATAATGCAGATATCATGCATATCAGTCTTTTTTTCATAAAAAATACCTCCCAATTATTTTATTATATATTACATGTATTATAATTATAATATATTCGTAAATAGTTGTCAATGATTATAAAATGTTATTAATGTAGTTTTTTAATAAAATTAATTTCTTATTTTTTCTTAAAAGTAAAATTATAATTTCTTTAAGTAAAAAAAGAAGAAAGCTCTATACTTTCTTAGTGAAATATATAGTAAACTTTCTTCTAAAATAAATTATACTAAATCAAACTTTTTTAAATCTTCATCTACAGTAGTAATTCCACCTATTCCAAAATTTTCTACTAAAACTTTGGCTACATTTGGTGATAGGAAAGCTGGTAAAGTTGGTCCTAAGTGAATATTTTTTACTCCTAAGTATAATAGAGCTAGTAAAACTATTACAGCTTTTTGTTCATACCAAGCTATATTATATACTATTGGTAATTCATTTACATCATTCAATCCAAATACCTCTTTTAATTTTAGAGCTATCACAGCTAATGAGTAAGAGTCATTACATTGTCCAGCATCTAATACTCTTGGAATTCCATTTATATCTCCTAAATTTAGTTTATTATACTTATATTTAGCACAACCAGCTGTTAAAATTATTGTATCCTTTGGTAATTTCTCAGCAAACTCTGTGTAGTAATTTCTACTTACCATTCTACCATCACAACCAGCCATTACTACAAATTTTCTAATTGCTCCAGATTTTATATTCTCTATAACAGTATCTGCTAAAGATAGAACTTGATTGTGAGCAAATCCTCCAACTATCTCTCCTTTTTCTAATTCAGTAGGAGCTTGACAAGTTTTTGCTAACTCTATTATTTCAGAAAAATCTTTTGTTCCATCTTCATTTACTTTTACTTTTTTCCATCCTGGATATCCAGCAGCATTAGTTGTAAATACTCTATCTTTGTAACTTGCTTCTGCTGATGGAGGAACTATACAGTTAGTTGTAAATACTATTGGACCATTAAATTTTTCAAACTCCTCTTTTTGTTTCCACCAAGCATTTCCATAGTTTCCAAAGAAATGAGGATATTTCTTTAACTCTGGATAGTAATGTCCTGGTAACATCTCAGAGTGAGTATAGATATCTACTCCACTATCTACACTTTGCTCTAGTAATTGTTTTAAATCATTTAAATCATGTCCAGATATTAATATTCCTGGTCTTGTCCCTACTCCTATATTTACTTTTGTAATTACTGGATTTCCAAAAGCAGAAGTATTTGCTTCATCTAATAGAGCCATAACTTTTACTCCATAGCTTCCACACTCTAAGACAAGTGCTGTTAACTCTTCTCCTGTTAGAGAATCATCTTCAGTTGCTAATAACCCCTTTTCTATAAAAGCAAATATCTCATCTTGAGTTTTTCCTAAATTCATAGCATGCTCAGCATAAGCACTCATTCCTTTTAATCCATAGATTAATAACTCTCTAAGAGATTTTACATCTTCATTTTCTGTTCTTAATATTCCTACTTTTTTCTCATTAGAAAACTCTACTATCTCCTCATCAGTTTCTGCTTGCCAATTTACTAAATGAGAAAACTTTTCTACCTCTTTTTTATTTTCTTCATTTAATAATAACTCTAACTCTTTTCTAATTTTTATTCCTTTTCTTATCTCCTCAATTATAGCATTATCATCAAAGTTAGCGTTTGTGATTGTTATAAATAGAGAATTGATTAAGTATCTATTTATCTCTTGTGATACTTTTCCCTCTTTTCTAAGAATTGAGCTATAAAGAGCTACTCCCTTTGTTGTATATATTAATAAATCTTGTAATTTTGCTGTCTTTGCTGTTTTTCCACAAACTCCTATTACTGTACATCCTTTTCCTTGAGCTGTTTCTTGACATTGGTAACAAAACATTTTATTATTACACATATTCTCCTCCTGTTATCTGAATTTTTCTTTACTTAGATAGGTATATAATACTCTATTTTTTAAAAAAAATCGGTAACCTATGTTACCAAATTTAATATTTTTTTGATAGATAAAAAATCTATTGACAAACTCCCTAAAATAGTATATCATAAATGAGTAAAGTAGATGCCTGGATGGCGGAATGGTAGACGCGACGGACTCAAAATCCGTTTCCCCTAAAGGAGTGAGGGTTCAAGTCCCTCTCTAGGCACCATGGGAACTCGTACCCATAACATATTATAAAAATATATTAAATAAATAATGAGAGATTTTGTGTAAATCTCTTTTTTTGTTATAATTATTTAAATATGAGTTTCTACAAAATAAAAATTAGTCAGACAGTGTCTGACCAATTTAATAAATAAAGTTATGAGAGTTTAAATTCTTATTTTTCCACTTAAATATTTTTAAGGCACATTCTTATAAGTTGGATTCCATCTATTAGAATAATATTTTTTTCTTG
>OGFK01002054.1_pt1 | contig 11126 bp, 9 predicted proteins | sample 1570931 | NCBI WGS metagenome assembly OGFK01 (sample SAMEA2581935, study PRJEB24529) | metagenome | biome: Human gut stool | place: China | collected 2011
CAACCTCCCGCATCTACGCATATCGCTGGCCTGCACGACTTGTATCGCACAAGCCCTTTGCAGCCGAGAATTATTCTATCACACCTTCGTGCATTTGGCAAGTGTTTTTTAGAAAAAAGAACGAATTTTCTTTTTTATTTTCTCTGTTTTGTGGAATCGCGTTTTTTCTGTGCAAGATGCACAATCCCATCCCATTTTACGGGTGGAAAACTCCCTTTCCCCGCTGCCGCAACGGTAGTATGGCCGTTTTCGGGGTTTTTATACCAATATATAAAGAGAACCCTCCTTCCGCCATCGTCCCACGATGCCAAAAGGAGGGTTTCCTTACTTTTTCTTCAGCTGTTCGGCCAGACCGTCCCGTGGGGTGATGTACACGGTGGTGTACACCTCATACAGCACCATGCCGGGCTTGGCACCGTTGGCCTTCCAGATGTTCTTCACCTCGGTGGTGTCCACCGCCACCTTGGCACCGGTGCCCGCCTTGTAGGTGCTGGAGTAGATGACCGCCAGCTCGGCCGCCTCCTGCTGGGTGGTGTCCGGGATGTCCTCACCGTGGCTCATGACCACCACATGGCTGCCGGGTGCCTTCTGCACATGGAACCACAAGTCCTTGCCCCGGGCCGTGTGCAGGGTAAGCTTGTCGTTCTGAGCGTTGTTGCGGCCCACCAGGATCTCGAACCCGTCGCTGGAGGTGAACCGCAGGAAATCCGCAGGCTTCTGGCGCTTGTCGCGCTGCTTGTAGTACTTTAGATAGCCCTGGCTCTTGAGCTCTGCCCGGATCTCGTTGAGAGCAGCTTCGCCGGAAGCCGTTTCCACCTCGTAAAGCACCGTTTCCAGATAGGCGATCTCTTTTTCGCCCTCGGCCAGCAGATCCACCAGCATCCGGGCGGCGGTCTGCTTCTTCTTGTAGTTTTTAAAGAAGTTCTGGGCGTTTTGGCTGGGAGTGAACCGCAGGTCCAGCGGGATGGTCACCTCTTTGCCCTCATCGTACCAGTTGGGCACCGTGATGCTCTTCATGCCCTTCTGGGCCAGATACAGGTTGGCGGAGAGCAGCTCGCCGTACAGGCGCAGCTTCTCGCTCTTTCCGCTGGCGGCCAGCTCTTCCTGCCGGGCAGCCTGCTTGCGGACGGCACGCTCGTACATGTTGTGCACAGCCTTGTGCAGCTCCTTGCTCTTGGTACGCAGGCGCTCGGCGCGGTCCTTCTCGGCGTAGTAGCCCTCCAGCATCGCGTTGAAGGACGGCCATTCCTTCACCGCGTAGTTTTCGCCGTACTGCTGGGGCCGGAAGAAGGTGAACTCCACCGGCTTGCCGTCCGGGTCGGTCACGCTGCAGGGGCAGCCGCCCTTGTCGTGCAGCTCCTTCAGCTCGTCGATGGCCGCCATCAGACTGCGCTTTTGCTCCTCGGTCAGCTCATTGGCCAGCAGGTGTTCCCCGTCAAAGGCGCGCCAGGCGGCTTCGCGGCAGACCACCGGGCCGACCCCGGCCACCGTTTTATTCAGGGCATCCGCCACCGGCAGGTCCCGCTGGCAGGCTGCTGCCACGATGGATGCAGAGCTTACCTGCAGAAAATCCGGCCGGGCCGGTTTGGGCGGCGTGGTGTAGGTCAGGCCCGGCAGCAGCTGCCGGATGTCGCTGTCCTCAAAATCCACCCGCTTGAGGGCGTCGATGATCTTGCCGTTCTGCACCAGCACCAGATTGGAGTAGCGGCCCATGAGCTCGGCGCAGAGGGTGTTGCGCACCAGGTCGCCCATTTCGTTGGTGCACTGGAAGTCGAAGTAGACGATGCGGTCCCCCGGTTCCATGTGCACATCCAGCAGCTTGCCGCCGGTGAGGTGCTTGCGCATCAGCATGCAGAAGGAGGGCGGCGTCTCCGGGTTTTCAAAGGTTTCCTCGGTCAGGCAGACCCGGGCGGAACCGCTGCGGGCCGACAGCAGCAACGCGTAGGTGTCCGTGCGGGTGCGCAGGGTAATGACCAGCTCATCGCGGGTCGGTTCAAACAGTTTTGCGATCTTGGCGTCGGCCAGAACGGTTTTCAGTTCTCGGGCCGTCAGTTCCAGTGTCGCGGCATCCAATGCCATGTGTGTTACCTCGTTCTTATCATTAAAATGGCCTCCGCGTTCGCTTTGGCCATATTCAGCGGAATGTTCTTTTTTAATTACAATCGGAGCAGCCTGCGGGCTGCTCCGATTGCTTTTTCACGAAAGGGGCCGTTGCGGAAAGCTACAGTCCTCCCTTATTATAAATAAGTATACGGGTCCTTGTTGGCTGTACTCACCAGCACTTCCACGCCGGGCAGAGCGGCACGCAGCTTCTCTGCCACGGCAGCGGTCACCGGGAACTCCGTGGCGTAGTGCCCCGCCGCGATCAGCGACAGCCCCAGCCGCTTTGCATCACAGGCGTGGTGGTGATTTGCCTCGCCGGTCAGCAGGCAGTCCGCACCCATGGCAAGGGCCTCTTCAAACAGGCTTCCGCCTGCACCGCTGATGACGGCCAGCCGCTGCACCGGTTTGCCGGTGTCGGCAAATTTGACCTGTACCGCCGGGCCTGCGTCCGGTGCATTGCAGCGGGCGGCCAGCTCCTGCTGTGCCTTGCGGGCCAGCTGCGGCACCGTGATGGGTTCAATGCTGCCCACCCGGCCGCAGCCCCCGGCAAAGGGATCCGGGTCCTGCATGCCAAAGATACCGGCCAGCACCTCGTTGACGCCGCCGGCAGCCGCATCCAGATTGGTGTGCATGCAGATGGCCGAGATGCCCGCCCGCACCAGCTGAAACGGCACATCCTGCGGCCCCAGCTTTTTGAGCGGGTCAAAGATGACCGGGTGGTGCGCCACGATGGCTTCGCAGTGCTTCGCGGCAGCCTCTGTCACCACCTCCGGGGTGATGTCCAGCGTGACCAGCACCCGGGTCACCTCCCCGGCGCAGTCCACCAGCAGGCCGGGGTTGTCCCAGCTTTCTGCCAGTTCCAGCGGTGCCAGGGCCTGCATGGCTTCATAAAGCTGCTGTACGGTCGTCATAGTCCGGTCCCCTCTTTCAAAAGTCGGTCGATCTCGTCTGCCAGCGGGGTGCCGTCCGGCACGCCGAGGCGCATGCGGGGGAGCTTGTCCTTCTGCCAGACCGCATAGCCCGCGCCCTCCGGCCAGCTGCCGGTGCCGCCCAGCAGACACTCGGGAAAAGTCGGCTCGTGCCGCTCCCCGGTGTACTCGGCTGCCATCACGGCATACCAGCGGCCTGCCGCCTGCACGGGGCGGTCGGCCACAAACGCAAAGCCATGGGCCCACAGCCAGCGGCGCAGCTCGCTGTGACGGGTAGCCGGGATCATGATGATCCGCGGCCCACCCACCGTGAACACCCACGGAGCCTTTTCCAGGATCTCCCAGGTGGTCTGGGCCGAGACGCCCGCCAGCACGATGCTGCCCACCTCACCGGCCGACAACACAGAAAGACCGTCGCCGAGCCTCAGCTCAGCGCGGTCTTGACAATTGGCATGTTCCAGCGTCTGCCGGGCTTTGGACAGCGGGCCGGGGCGCAGGTCGGCCCCGATGACCTTGGGGTACCGGCCCGAAGCAGCCAGCACCGCCGTCAGCTTGCCGTGGTCGCAGCCGATGTCCGCCACCGGCTGCCCGGGGCGCACCAGCTCTGCCGCCGCCGCCAGACGCGCATCCAGTGTGGGCAGCACTCAGGCCTTCTTGGCTGCCAGGTGGGTGTTCAGCTTCTCCAGCAGCTCGTCGCAGTCCACGCCGTGCACCGCGCAGGCCTCTTCGATGCTCTCGCCGCGGGATGCAGGGCAGCCCAGGCAGTGCATGCCGATCTCCATGAAGTAGGGAGCGGTGCTCTGGTCCATGTCCAGAATGTCGCCGATGATGGTGTCACGGGTGACCTGCTTGGGGGCAGCGTTCTCTTCTTTTTTGAGCATATTGAAAATATCAAACATGATGGATTTCCTTTCTTGATCGGGTAATGTACGGCAAAACCTACCGTTCTTCTATACTATACCCCAACTGGCCTGTATTTTGCAAGTATCTGCGGGCAAAATCAGTCCTCCTCCTTGTAATCCTTTTCCAGCGAGAAGCCGCGGCCGCTTACTTCGGTCACATGGCTCACGATCATGAAGCAGGTGGGGTCGATCAGGTGGGCGATCTTTTCCAGCTTGGGCAGCTGCCGGTTGCTGATAACACTCAGCAGCACCTGTTCGCTGTTCCGGCTATAGCCGCCCTCACCGTGCAGGATGGTCACGCCGCGGTCCAGCTGGGAGAAAATGGTTTCCCGGATCTCGTCCGCATGCTGACTGATGATCTTGACCTCGGTACGGGTGGAACCGAAAATGAGCACTTTGTCCAGCACAGCGGTGTACACAATGACCATCACGATGCCATACAGGCACTGCTGCAGCGGGCTGAACGCCGCCTGCACCGCCAGAATGATCAGGTCGAACACCATCATGGTCGCCGACACCGGCAGGTGGAACCACTTGTTGAGCACCAGCGGAGGGATGTCCATGCCGCCGGTGGAGGCACCGGCACGGATGGTGATGCCCAGGGAAATGCCGATGCCAAAACCCGCAAACACGGTGTTCAGCACCAGGTCATCCGTCAGCGCCATGCCCCCCAGCACCCGCTCCCACAGGGCCAGAAACAGCGGGCTGAGGATGGTGCTGGCAATGGTGGTAAGGGCAAAGCGGCTGCCCAGTACCACCCAGCCCAGCACCAGCATGCTGATGTTGATGGCAAACAGCACCCCGGACACCGGCAGGCCCAGCACACGGTTGACCCCCAGCGCGATGCCGGTGGCGCCGCCGGTGATCAGCCCGGACGGCAGCAGAAACAGCACGACCGTCAGCGCGTACAGTGCGTTGCCCGCAATGATGGACAGCGAGTTGAAGGCGATCTGCTGCTTATATGAAAGTTGAATCATCTTTCCACCTCTGTTCTTGAATCACTTTCTTTTATCATAACGAAAAACTCCACGTTTATCAAGCTTTTGCCGACAAACGTGGAGAATATTCATCCTTTTTTGATTATTTTGCAGCCGGTTCTTCCTCTTCCAGCAGGCGCAGACCGGCGGTGTCGGTGACCGGCAGCGAGAACACGATGGCCCCCGCCCTGCGGTCGGCCCCGTCCATGATGGCTTTCATGATCCGGTTCTTTTGCGCGGTGCGGCTCACGATGAGCACCAGCTCCTTCTCGTTCACCAGTTCCATGCCCAGAAAGGGGGCGGCCCCTTCCATGCCGGTGCCCTTTGCGTGGATCACGGTGCCGCCGCCGGCACCGGCTGCGCGGGCCGCGTCCATGATGGAGCCGGTGTAGCCCTGGTTTGCGATCACCAGCAGCAGTTCATAGCGGGTATCCTTCAAGGTACTCTCCTCCTTCCAGGTCAGGGTCTGGTGCTCCGTGAGGAACCCAAGGGCCCGTTTTCCGCCGATGCTGCTCAGCGGCACGGTGAATGCAATGCCGGTGCCCGGCACGTCGATGCGCATTTTGCGGCGCAGGTCCCGCTGCACCTCCTGCCAGGTCTGGGCTGTGACCACCGCCAGCAGCACAGCTTTTTCGGTCTTTTCCAGCCCCAGGGTGGAAAGGGTCTCCTGCACCGCCGTGCCGGTGCCCACCGTGCGCAGGGTCACGTTCACACCGTGGGCCTCATACAACTGCAGAAAGGCGTCGGCAGTGCGGCGGTCGGTGATGGTGCTCATCAGAAACAGCGAACTCACAGCGCTTGCCCTCCTTACAGTTCAATGATGTCGTCATCCGGCCAGTCGGCATAGGCTGCCACCCCGGCCAGCGCGGGTTCGGCGGCACGGGCAGCCCTGCGCCGTCCGGTTTTGAGTTGAGCGGCAAGGCCCATCAGCTGTACCGTGATGAGCGGCGTCATGGCCACCATGGCCACCACGCCAAAGGCGTCCGTAACGATGTTGCCGCCCACGGCCACGCAGGCTCCCTGTGCCAGCGGCAGCAGGAAGGTGGCCGTCATGGGGCCAGAGGCCACGCCGCCGGCGTCAAAGGCAATGGCGGTGAACAGCTTGGGCACCACAAAGGAGATGCCGATGGCCACTGCATAGCCCGGGATGAGGAACCACAGGATGGAAATGCCGGTGAGCACCCGCACCATGGCCAGCCCCACCGAAATGGACACACCCGCCGAGAGCGCCATGCCCATGGCCTGGGCCGAGATGGCACCATCGGTCACCTCTTCCACCTGTTTGTTCAGCACATACACCGCCGGCTCTGCCTTGACGATAAAGTAGCCGATGAGCATGCCGATGGGGATGATCACCCAGTGGTAGCTCTGCCCGGTCAACACCTGCCCCAGATAGTTGCCCGCCGGCATAAAGCCGACGTTCGCACCGGTGAGGAACAGCACCAGCCCCACATAGGTATAGGCAAGGCCCACCGCAATGCGGCCCAGCGTGCGTTTGTCCAGCCGCAGGGCCACGGCCTGGAACACCCCGAACATGACCACGATGGGCAGCAGCGAGGAAGCAATTTCCTTGATGTACTCCGGCAGCCCCTCATGGAACAGCTGCCACAGCTCCACCGAATCGCTCACCTCCGGCAGCACCGGCGGGATGTAGGTGCTGTCGGACGCACGAAATGCGATGCCGAGGATCAGCACCGCCAGAATGGGGCCCACCGAGCACAGTGCCACCAGACCAAAGCTGTCGTCCGCCGCATGGCGGTCGCCGCGGATCGCCGACACGCCCACGCCCAGCGCCATGATAAAAGGTACCGTCATGGGGCCGGTGGTCACACCGCCGGAGTCAAAGGCCACGGCCAGAAACTCCCGCGGCACAAAGGCGGCCAGCACGAACACAAGGCCGTAGAACGCCACCAGCAGCGGCGGCAGCGCCACGCCCAGCAGCATGCGCAGGAACGCGACGGTGAGGAACAGGCCCACGCCCGCCGCCACCGAGAAGATCAGGGTCTGGTTGGGGATGGAGGGCACCTGATTGGCCAGCACCTGCAGGTCCGGCTCCGAAATGGTGATGAGGAACCCCAGCAGAAAGCCGACGCCCAGGATCACCGGCAGTTTGCGGCTCCGGGTGAGCACAGCTCCCACACGCTCGCCCATGGGGGTCATGCTCATTTCTGCGCCCAGTGTAAAGAACATGATGCCCACCACGATGAGCACCGCACCCAGCAGAAAGCACAGCAGGATGCTGGGCGACACCGGCGCAATGGTAAAGCACAGCACCAGCACAATGGCCACAATGGGCAGCACGGCCTGCAGGGCTTCCAGCAGTTTTTCCCGCAGTTTGGGGAGAGATGCTTTTAAAATCGCGTCCACCGCCTTTCCGTTCTGTACATTTTTGTGCAACGTATATAAAAAGTATACAAAGCAACTGCCGCCCCGTCAACCGACGGGGCGGCAAAGATACAGATAATTTACAATTCCTGCTTGGCCAGCACGTCGGAGGTGGGGGTCCGGAACACCGGGATGTCTGCATAGGGGTCGGCGGCATCATCGAGCGGCAGGCTCTTCATGTAGGCGTCCATGGACTCGGCCACCTTCTTGGCCACGGCCACAGCCTCGACCACAGTGCGGGCACCCATCACGGCGTCGCCGCCGGCAAACACGCCCTCGCGGGTGGTGCTGCCGTCCTCACTGACGGTGAGCAGGCCCTTCTGGTTGGTCTCGATGCCGGTGGTGGTCTTGACAAGGTTGCTCTCGGAGCCCTGGCTCACCGACACGATAACGCCGGTGTGGGGGTAGAAGATCTCACTGCCCTCCACCTGGGTAAACTTGCCGTCCTCGCCCTTGACGGTGTCGCGGCAGATGAGGCCGTTTTCCCGGATCTCCACAGGAGCCTTGCAGAAGCGGAAGCCCACGCCTTCCAGCTTGGCATAGCTCACCTCATATTCGGAGGCGCTGATGCAGCTCTCGTCGCGGCGAGCGTAGCAGGTCACATGACGGGCGCCGTTGCGGATGGCGGTGCGGGCGCAGTCCATGGCCGAGTTGCCCACGCCGATGACCGCAATGTCATCGCCCAGACGGAAGGCCTTGGAGTTGGCCAGATAGTCGATGCCAAAGGCCACGTTGCCCAGGCTCTCGCCCTTGATGTGCATGGCGTTGGCCTTCCACAGACCGGCACCGATGAATACGCTCTTGTAGCCGTCGCGGAACAGGTCGTCGATGGTGATGGTCTTGCCGATGGTGGTGTTGGGCCGTACCTTGATGCCCTTGAGCTCCAGATGGCGGTACTGGAAATCGTCCAGCACACTGTCCGGCAGGCGGTAGTTGGGGATGCCGTAGCGCATCACGCCGCCGATCTTGTCGCGGGCGTCAAAGATGGTCACATCGTAGCCCCAGCGTGCCAGCAGCACCGCAATGGTCAGGCCCGCCGGGCCGGAACCCACCACAGCCGCCTTCATGCCGTTCTTGGGGGCCGGGCCGGCGGTCATCTTGTTGGCGTAGGTGGTGGAGATGTAGTCCTCGATGATGGAAAAGTGCACCGGGTCGTGGCTGGGCATCCGGTTGCGGACGCAGTGGCCCTCGCACTGGTTCTCGTGGTTGCACACCAGACTGCACACGGTGGTGAGCGGGTTGTTTTCAAACAGCATCTGGCCTGCGGCGTCCATCTGATTTGCCTTGAGCAGACGGATCACCTCGGGGATGTTGGTGTGGATGGGGCAGCCCTGCTGACACAGCGGCTTTTTGCAGCCGAGGCAGCGGTTGGCTTCGTCCAGAACATGAAGTGCCATGCGTTCCTCCTTAGATCGGCGGGGCCGATCTTCCTTCTTCTTCTCACATGTTGTATCCAACATTGCATTGCTTTAATGATACACCCAATCCGGCGCGGTTACAAGAGCGGAATTGCTGATTTTTTGCCAGAATTTTTTGTCAATTCGTCAAAAAGATATTTTTTTGACGATATATTCCGCCCATCGGGGCCGGGTTTGCCCGGCACAGGGCCCCAAAGTCGCTGGCCGCTGCCTGTGCCGCCGCCATCCGGGCACCGTCGGGGCCGGTCTGGGCCAGCTTTGCCAACGAGTGAGACACCGGAAGGGACACCTGCCCCAGCAGCGGCAGGGCGTCCTTCCGTGCTCCCAGCAGGTGCAGCGCCGGCGGCAGGGCCGGCACCGTGTCGGCCGTATAGCCCAATGCAGCATCCATGGCAAGGCGGCGCATCCGGGCCCGGGGGTAGCGCACCGTGGTCAGGGCATCCAGCAGCTGCGGCAGACTGGTGCTCTGTCGCACCGCGTGTTCCAACCGGTGTTCCAGCCCTTCGGACACTCCGCGCACCGCTGCAAAAGGCTCCGGCTTTGCGCAGGCTGCCCGCAGCAGGGCCAGCTCACACCGGCCTGCCGCGTCAAAATCCGTATACGCGCCGTCATTTTCCGCCGTTTTATACAGTTCAAACGCCTTTTCCGGCACAAACGGGGCCACGGCCTCGGCTCCGCCCTCGGCCCAGAGAGCCCGCAGAGCGCTGGCACTGGCAAATTGCGCGTGGCCGCTCTCCTCCAGCGTCTGCCCGTGGTTGGCCCCCCTGCGGGGCAGCGGCACCGGGGTCATGTCTGCCCCCTGCTCCAGGATGGCGCGGCAGTATTCCACGGCCAGGTTGTTGTTCGGCTGGCTCAGCAGCGCCGCCATGGCAGGGTCGGCCCCCACGGCCTGCACTGCCGCCTGCCGGGCTGCCGCAAAGCTGCGCGCCCCGGCGGCCAGCTGCTGCTTCAGTGCCGCGCGGTAGGCCGCACTGTTCAGCACCCGGGCGGTTTCCAGCAGCAGGGCAGCGTCCGGGGTCTCGGCCCCGAACACCAGGGCGTCGCACCCGGTGGTCGCCAGCAGATGCACCCCGGCCCGTGCAAAGGCCTCCGCCCCCGCGCAGGCCCAGGGGGCCGGCAAGGCAAACACGAGGTCGGCCCCGCACTCCAGCGCGGCGCGCACCCGCACGCTTTCCGGCAGCAGCGGCAGCGCTCCCCGCTGGGTCAGCCCGCAGCTCATGGCCACCGCCACACGCTGCGCCCCCAGCGCCCGCGCCTGCGCCAGCTGCCAGGCGTGGCCGTTGTGGAAGGGGTCGTACTCGGCAATGATGCCTGCAAATCTCATGACAATGCTCCTTTCCGGGCAAAAAGGGCCTCTCTCCGCCCCGGAAGATTGTTAAATTTATATCGTATATACAGAAAACCTACGGGTTTTTCTGCATTTGTAGGCAGGGTGTACAAAAGCCTTGTACACAAGTTTTACCGCTTTGCCCGGATTGTGCCTTGAAAAGGCGTTGTTCCTATTATATAATAAACACAGGAATCTGTAAAATTCTGTCCGCAGATTTCCAAAAAACGGCGGGCAGAGCAAAAACATACAGGAGGCAACACAGATGAAAGTTCTGGTTATTAACTGCGGTTCTTCTTCCCTGAAGTATCAGCTGATCGATATGGACGGCGAGAAGGTGCTGTGCAAGGGCCTGTGCGAGCGCATTGGCATGGAGAGCAGCATGATCACTCACGAGGCCAACGGCCACAAGGCCACTACCCCGGCCATCTTCCCCACCCACACCGAGGCATTTGCTGAGGTCGTGAAGAAGATGACCACCGGCGAGGGCAAGTGCATCAATGACGTGAGCGAGATCGACGCCATCGGCCACCGCGTGGTGCATGGCGGCGAGAAGTTCAAGAGCAGCTGCCTGATCACCGATGAGGTCATCGAGACTCTGCGTGAGCTGAGCCCGCTGGCTCCCCTGCACAACCCCGCAGGCATCCTGGGCATCGAGGCCGCCCGCAAGGTGTTCGGCAACATCCCCATGGTGGCCGTGTTCGACACCGCTTTCCACAGCACCATGCCCCCGAAGGCTTACATGTACGCCATCCCCTATGAGTACTACGAGAAGTACGGCGTGCGCCGCTACGGCTTCCACGGCACCAGCCACAAGTACGTTGCCCACAAGGCAGCCGAGTACCTGGAGGAGCCCATTGAGCGCCTGAAGCTGATCACCTGCCACCTGGGCAATGGTTCTTCCATCGCTGCTGTGGATCAGGGCAAGGTCGTGGATACTTCCATGGGCATGACCCCGCTGGCCGGCCTGATGATGGGCACCCGCTGCGGCGACCTGGATCCCTCTGTGGTCAACTACCTGAAGTACACCCTGAACATCACCGGCCACCAGCTGGACGAGATCCTGAACAAGAAGTCCGGCCTGC
>OGFK01002064.1_pt1 | contig 11078 bp, 9 predicted proteins | sample 1570931 | NCBI WGS metagenome assembly OGFK01 (sample SAMEA2581935, study PRJEB24529) | metagenome | biome: Human gut stool | place: China | collected 2011
AAAACTATATTTCAAATAAATTAGGATACTCTTTTAATGAACTATTAGTAAAAATAGAGAGTTTAGAAAGTGTAGAGCTTCAAGATTACTATTCATATTTTACTGTAAATGGTTTAAGTCTAAATAAAATTATGAGAGAAACAAGATATGATTCTGAGATAAGAGAGGCAAAATTAGAGAAAGAGAAATTAGAATCAAAGGCTCAAATAATAAAAAATATGTTAAATGAATTTAAACCTACAAATAGAACTTTAGTTGTACCTAATGTAGGAGAGTTTGGAATAAAAATTGACACAGAGAATGAGTATTATACAAATTTAATAAATCAATATATCTCTCTTAATAGCCAAATAAAAGAAAAAGAGTTTACTATTAAAAAATTACAAGAAGAAAAAGAGATAGTAAACTATCCATCTGATAATCAAAAACAAGTGATAGATCAAAAATTAAAAGTTATCAGAGAAAAATTAAATGGAATAATAGAGGATTTAAACAAAATAAATGAAGAGTATGTAAATGAAAAGTATTCAAGTATGATAACTATAATTTCACCAGTGGTTCAGACAACAAATGGTAAACCATTAGTATTATTCTTAGGAGTAGGTATTATATTAGGAGGAATGTTAGGAGTATTCTTAGCATTTACAAAGGAATTTGCAAAAAATTATAAAAATAAATACTCAAAATAATAAATAAAAATGGGGAATAGCAGAACGTTATTCCTTTTTTTAATAGTTAGGGAGGAGATTATGAAAAGGATATTTCTTTATGATATGGATAGGGTACTTTTAATATTTTTACTGTTAGCTGATTTAGAAAGGGATGAGATAACATACATAACCTATGAGGGAAAGGAAAAGATACTTGAAAAACTTCCGGGAAAAAAGATAATTTTAGAAAAATCTAAGATGTATGCTAAGAATCCTATTTTTAATAGATTTAAAATGGCTAGTTATATAAAAGAGCTGAGAAGAGAATTATCTTCACTTTTAGAGGATGTAAAAAATGGAAGGGCTAAAATCTTTGGAATGGATAATTTAGAACTAGGAAGAAGAGTGTTCTATAGGGAGGAGATCTCAGTTATAGAGGAGGGAACTCTAAACTATATGCCATATAAGGCAGCTCCTAGTGGATTGAAGGGAATGGTTCAAGATATGATATCTCTGATCTATGGATTGGGAGAGAGAAAGGTATTGATGGGGTATGGAGATAAAGTTGCAAAAGTCTATCTCACAGATAGTCTATGTGATAAAATTCCTCATGGCTTAGAGAAAAAAGCTGAGATAATCAACTTAAAAAATCTCTGGAAGAGAAAGAGTGAGAGAGAAAAAGAGTTGATTAAAGAGGTGTTTGGCTTCAATAGTGAGATTTTTGAAAAGGTAAAGGGGGAGAGTATCATGCTCTTTACTCAACCTATGTCAGAGGATGGTATAGTTTCAGAGGAGAGAAAGATAGAACTATACTCTAAGGTGATAGCTAAATATTCTGGAAAATCAATCATAATAAAATCCCATCCTAGGGAGAAGACCGATTACTCCAGCTATTTTCCAAATTGCTATGTGATGAAGGAGAGATACCCAGTTGAACTTCTAGGAGTTATGGGGATAGAGTTAGAGAGAGTAGTAACTCTCTTCTCCACAGCTGTATTTGGCTTTGGAAAAGATGTAGCAATAGATTTCTATGGCTCAGAGGTGGATGATAAACTCTTTGAAAGATTTGGAAGTTGTGATAATATAATGGTAAGAAATAGTTATTTATAGGAGAGAATGATGAGCAGTGGAGGAAAAATAACTAAAAATATAGTTTGGCTGATGTTTGACCAGGTGTTTATCTTGGTTTTACAGTTTGCTGTAGGGATAAAGATAGCCAACTACTATGGGGCAGAACTCTATGGAAAATATAACTATGCTGTTTCTTTAGTAGCTTTTTCAGCGATATTTTTTGAACTACTCAACAGCAGGGTAATAAAGAAACACTATACAGATGATAACTTCAATAACATAGTTTTTAATGTAAATTTTTTTAGAAATACAATGGCAGGGATAATATTCTTTATTCCAATACTATTAAAATTAACTATTGGAATGGATAACCTGCTATTCTATATGCTGCTTTTGATCTGTTTAGATAATATACTTACCACAGCTACCTATGGGATAGAAAACTTTTTTGAGTTCAAGTTGGAGTCCAGAAGGGTAGTTATCTCCAACAATATAGTGAAAATAATCTCCTATACACTTCAATATGTGGGTATGCTCTTTGGAATGGGGATAATCGCTGTTCCAGCTATAAGGTGTATAGGTAGTTTAATAAGGATGGGAATACTGAAATTTCAATATCAAAGAACCTATCTATCAAAGCTTGAAAGTTTGGAGAAGAGAGTGGACAGGGGGCTGTTGCTCAGCATAATAGATGAGGGAAAGTTCTTATGGGTAACCTATATCTCATTTTTGGTATATACCCAAGTGGATAGACTTATGATAAAGCAGTATCTAGGAGTAGCTGAGGTGGGAATATATACAATAGGGGTACAGCTCTCTGCAATCTTAGCTATACTTTTAGCTCCTGTACAGAACTCACTTTTTCCAAAGATGATGGAGTTATACAGAAGGGATTACAAGGAGTATTACAATTTTTATCTCTTTTCAAATACTCTGATAACACAGTTTTATCTTGTGGTTACTGTGATCTCAATATTTGTAGTAAAACTTCTCTTTGGATATGTATATGCACAGGAATATACCCCAGCTATTGGTGTCTATAGTATCTTAGCAGTATCAATTTTTATAAAGGCAAATGGTTCACTTCAAACTGGGCATATGACCTTAAAAAATATCACTAAAAAAAGTTTTTATAAAACTTTGATAAGTTTAGTTATAAATATAGTTTTAAATGCAATTTTAATCCCTAGATATGGAATAGATGGAGCTGCTATTGCTACCTTAATTACACAGTTTACAGCTCTATTTTTAATAGACTTCTTCATTGAGGAGTACAGGGAACAAGCTTGGATTCAACTTAAATCTTTTAATAGTTTTTATCTGTTAAAGGAGCTTATAAAAAAATACAGAGTTAAAAAGGGAGGTAAAAATGTATAAAGGAAAAAAGATATTGGGAATAATACCTGCAAGAGGTGGAAGTAAGGGAATACCTTCTAAAAATATAATAGAGATATATGGAAAACCTCTTATTCAATATTCAATAGAGTGTGCTAATTCCTCTAAGTATCTAGATAGAACAGTTATCTCAACTGACAGTGTAGAGATTAAAGAGGTAGCTGAAAGATTTGGTGGAGATGTGCCATTTATGAGACCAGCTGAGTTAGCTCAAGATACCTCTAAGACAATAGATGCTGTAGTTCATGCTATCAATTGGCTGAAGGAGAGAGGGGAGGAGTATGATTATTTAGTGCTTCTTCAAAATACAGTTCCTCTTAGAAAGGGATGGCATATAGATGAAGCTATTGAGAAGCTTTTTGAAAGTGATGAAACAAGTTTAGTAAGTGTGACAGAGGTAGATGAAAACCCAGTACTTATGAGAACTTTAAATGCAGATGGGACAGTGAAAAATCTATTATCTCTAAATAGTACTATGAGAAGACAGGATTTCCCTAAATTCTATAGAGTTAATGGGGCTATATATATTCAGGAGTTAAATGAGAACTTTGGACTGGAGACAAGTCTAAATGATGGTAGATTAGCATATATTATGAATGAGAAATACTCTGTGGATATAGACACATACTTAGATATCAAAAAAATAGAGTATTACCTAGACCAAGAGTTAAATAGTAAAGAGTAATTTAAAAAGTGTTTATTTTCGTTAAAAAATATGCTACAATAATAAGGAATGGTGTTTTTTATTATAGTATAGGAGGAAAGAGAAGTGGATATTGAAAAAATTAGAAAGATTTGTGTAACAGCTTTTATAGTTGTTGGATTGGCTTGTATATTTGTTGAAAAAGCTGGTGCACCAAAGGAGTATAGTGGAGTAGGAGATGGATTTAACGACGAGATAAATGTAACTATCTTAGCTAAGAGAAACTCTAAAGGAGAAGTTAGAATCTCTGATATACAATATACTCATGATGATACTCCAGCAATAGCAGACCCAGCTATTGGACAGATTATAACTCAATTGAAAGCTACTCAAGATATAGAGAAGGTAGATATAGTAGCAGGAGCAACTTATAGTTCAGAAGGATTTATAATGGCTGTAGAAGATGCTATATCTAAAATAGAAAAATAAAAATACTTAAAAATATAAAAGGAAAAAAGTTTACTTCACAGTAAATTTTTTTCCTTTTTCTTTATATACTCTCTTTTAAAATCTCTTCACCTAATTTAACATGTTGAGTTAAAACTTCAAAAGTTTTATTTAATTTCTTTCTTTCAGCTGAATTGATAGGTAGTTCAATAATCTCTTCAATACCATTCTTTCCTAGGACAACAGGAACTCCAGCATAAAATCCATGAGCTCCATACTCCCCTTGTAAGAAGGCACTACAAGGAAGAACTTTTTTCTCATCGTGATAGATAGCTCTAATCACATCTGTACATGTACAAGCTATCCCAAACTCTGTACTCTGTTTACCTATATAGATATCCCAACCAGTTGCAGCAGTCTTAGCTTCAATAGCCTCAAAATCAATATTTTTAAATTTTTCAGATCTCTCTTCAATGTAGTCAGTCACTTTTTTTCCATTGATATATGCACATGAGATAGCAGCTACCTGTGAATTTCCATGCTCTCCCAACATGTAAGCTTGTATAGATTTAGCATCTACATCTAACTCTTCACTTAAAATTCTACGTAATCTAGCTGAATCAAGTCCAGTACCTGTACCAATAACCCTGTTGTATGGTAATCCAGATAGCTGTTGAATAAAGTGAGTGATTATATCTACAGGGTTAGTAATCACTACAAAATACCCATCAAAACCAGATTTCATAACCTTAGGTATAAATGATTCCACTATCTTTAGAGAACGCTCAAGCTCTCCCAATCTATCTTTTGAAACGTTGTCAATAGTTCCAATACTTATAACTACAATATCTCTATCCTTCATATCCTCATAGGTACCAGCTTTTATCTTAGCTCTGTGAGGTAAAAAAGATACAGTGTCCATACAGTCAAGAGCTTGAGATATAGCTTTTTGCTCATCTACATCTACAAGGATAATATCATCAGCTACCCCTTGAAGTACAAGAGAGAGTGCACAGTGACTTCCTACATGTCCAGCTCCAATAATTCCAACTTTTCTAGTATTTAGCATAAAAAATTCCCCCTTTGATGAAAAGTTTATTTTATAATATAGCACCATTAAAATATATTTGTCAAATAAAAAGAAAAAATTATAGAAATAGGGAGAAAAATATTATAAAATATAGAATAAAGGTAGAGTGGGGGGATTGTATGAAATTAGGTTTAGTTCTAGAAGGTGGAGGTATGAGAGGTATCTACACTGTTGGAGTTTTAGATGCTTTTACTAAATATAACTTTATGCCTCATTATTTGATAGGTGTTTCAGCAGGGGCTTCCAATGGAGTTTCATATATATCTAGGCAGAAGGGAAGAGCCCTTAGAACCAATATAAACTATATAGGGGATAGTAGATATCTAAGTTGGACAAACTATATAAAGACGGGGTCACTTTTTGGAATGGATTTTCTATATGAGGAGATACCACAAAAATTGGATCCTTTTGATTATGATAGTTTCTTTAAAAATCCTTGTGATTTTAAAGTGGGAGTTACAAATGCCGAAACAGGAAAGGCTGAATTTTATGGGAAAGATTGTCTATATGATGGAGCTACAGCTCTCAAAGCTTCCTCGTCCATACCTCTTGTAGCCAACCCTGTGGAGTATAAAGGAAAGATATACTTCGATGGGGGTACCTCTGTACCTATTCCAGTGGATGAAGCTCTAAAAGATGGATGTGATAAGCTCATAGTGATACTTACAAGGGACAGAAAATTTGTGAAGCCAAAATTGAAATGTTTCCCATTCATCGCTTGGAAGATGAAAGATTTCCCAGCTATGGTGGAATTATTAAAGAAACACCACGATCTATATAAGCAGAATCAAGAGAGGGTAAGAGAATTAGAAAAAGAGGGAAAAGCCTATGTTATAGCTCCCTCTGCTCCTTTAAAAATAGAGAGATTTGAAAAGAGCAGAGAGAGATTGATGGCTGTGTATCACCAAGGTTTTAATGATGGTGAAAACTTTATCAAGAATTTTAAATACTGATTTAATCTAAAATATCATTTAATTTAAACTCATTTACATGTTTTTCAGAGTCAACTATAAAGTTATCTAAGAATTTAATATGAGAGAGTACACTCTCTTTTCCAGGACCACCTAGTGTGGTTCTTTTTTCTACACAGTTTTTTATAGAGATAGCTTCATAGATAGAGTTATCAAAAAGTTCAGAGAATTCCTTATAAGTCTCAAGAGGTAACTCTTCAAAAGTAGTGCTATTATCAATACAGTAAGCTACCATACCTCCTACTATTTTGTAAGCATCTCTAAAACTCATACCCTTTTCTGTTAAAAAGTCAGCTACATCAGTTGCGTTTATAAAGCCTTGAGAGGCTGCTAAAAGCATTTTATCCTTTTTAATAGTCAATGTATGCAACATTCCATTGAAAACTGTTAAACATCCTTTTACAGTGTCTAGAGCATCAAAAAAGTTCTCTTTATCCTCTTGCATATCTTTGTTATAAGCTAGAGGGATTCCCTTCATAGCTGTAAGTAGGGCCATTAAATCCCCGAAAACTCTTCCACTCTTTCCTCTGATAAGTTCAGCAGCATCAGGATTTTTCTTTTGTGGCATTATACTACTACCAGTTGAGAAGGAGTCACTTAACTCGATATATCCAAAATCATTTGAACTGAAGATGATTATCTCTTCACAGAAACGAGAAAGGTGAACCATTATTAAAGAGAAAGCGTTCATCAATTCAATCAGATAATCCCTATCACTTACACTGTCCATACTGTTCCATGTAGGAGCTGCAAATCCCAATTGAGAAGCTGTAAACTCTCTGTCTAGTGGGTATGTTGTTCCAGCTAGTGCAGCTGATCCCAAAGGAGATGTATCAGCTAATCTCATAGCATTCTCAAGTCTGATATAATCTCTTCTAAACATCTCAGCATAAGCTAGAATATAGTGGGCAAAAGAGACTGGTTGAGCTTTTTGAAGATGTGTAAATCCAGGCATATAAGTAGATACGTTATCTTTAGCTAAAGTGTTTATTATTTCAAGTAGATCTAGAAGTAGTGCTTGCACTTTAACAACTTCATCCTTAGTAAATAGTTTCATATCCACAGCAACTTGGTCATTTCTACTTCTTCCAGTGTGAAGTTTCTTTCCTATATCCCCAATTCTATCAATCAAAATCTTTTCGATATTCATATGGATATCTTCATACTCAATAGAAAATTCAATCTTTCCATCTTCAATATCCTTCAGTATCTCTTTTAATGTCTTTTCAATAAGTTGTGAGTCCTCAATGGGAATTATCCCCTGTTTTCCCAATCCTCTTACATGGGCTATACTTCCCATAATATCATATTTATATAGTCTTTTGTCAAAGTTGATAGATGAATGAAAGTCAAGTATTAAATGACTTGCTTTCTCTTTAAATCTTCCTGAAAAAAATTGCATAAAACTTCCCTCCTAAATTCTTTGTTTTATTTTTACTAAGATTAAAATAGATATCTGTACGATGATACATATAACTAAGATAGTATAACTTTGGAAAAAACCACCGACTAAAAATCCTATAAAAGCTAGTATTCCATTTAATACAGCATAGAAGATCTGTGTTCTAACATGCTCTATATGACTGCAACCAGAACCTGCTGAAGCTAGTATAGTTGTATCTGAGATAGGAGAACAGTGATCTCCAAAAAGTCCACCAGAAAGTATAGCTCCAATTGTCACATAAAGAGGTGCATTTAAAGTTATAGCCATAGGGATAACAATAGGTATCATAATACTGTATGTTCCCCAAGAGCTTCCAGTTGCAAATGAGATGATACATCCCAGTATAAAAGCTATTGCAGGAATAAGCCCGCTAGATAGGTTGATACTTTGCATAAAATGTACTATATAGTTAGCAGAACCAAGATTTTTATTAACTGTTCCTAAAGACCAAGCAAGAATAAGGATTATTGCTATCTGAGTCATCTTAGTTACCCCATTTATATAAATAGAAAAAATCTCTTCAAAAGATTTACTTTTATTGATAAGCATCATAATAGCTAGAACAACTGCTGCATATAGATATCCACTACTTAAAGCAGCTCTAAACTCACTTCCTGAAAATCTTCTAAACATAAAATCATACCCTAACATAACAAATAGAGTAGTAAGTAAAACAAGTATTGGTAACCAAACATATATAGGTTTTGCATTTTCTACAATATACTCTTTTTTCTCTTTGATTTCAAGCTCTATATCTGAAGAGATATTTTCCTCAGCTTTTTTCATAGGTCCAAAATCTAACTTCATAAGAGCAAGAGCTGGAATTATGATTAGAGCCAGAATTGGATATATATTAAATGGTATTGATTTAACAAAAGCTTCATAATCAGAAAGAGCTAAACCAAGAGTTTCAAACTCTTTTTGTAGAAGACCTATGATGAAAACACCCCATCCAATAAAAGGAACTAATACCGCTATTGGAGATGAAGTTGAGTCCAAAATAAAGGCTAACTTTTCTTTTGAAACTTTTAATTTTTTAAAAAATGGTGCAAATATAGGACCAACTATTAAGGGAGTACCTAAATCTGAGAAAAATATTATGATTCCAGCTAAGTAAGCTGCCAATTGAGCCTTAGTTTTTGAATTTATAAGCTTTCCAACACTTTGAGCAAAGGCATAAGCTCCTCCAGAACGCATCATAAGCTCAATAAAACCACCTATAAACAGCATGAGAACAATTACCCCAGCATTGTAACTATCTGTAAGTTGTTTTAAGAAGTAATCAGTCATCAAAGTTTTTGTAGTAAGTAGTGGATTGTAATTAAGTAAAATCATAACCCCAATGAATACACTTGAAAATAAAGATAGAATGACATTTTTTGTCTTGATAGCCATAATAACTGCTACTATTATGGGTATCACTGATAGAAAACCAAAATTTTCCATGTAATAAATCCTCCTCCTTTTTATAATAAAAATTTAATAAAAAAACCAGCAGTATAGCTGGTATCTTAAACAAAAAAGAAAGCCAATAGATAAACTATTGGCTAAATAAACATAAAATATGCTCATAGAGTGATACTCTAATCTTTTCAAAATAAGACCTAGCCATAATAAAATATATTGATTTTTAATTTTATATGCCTTTGCCTTAAATACATCACACTTCTCCTTAAAAAATATTATGCTTAAGTATAAAGGAAAAAAGTTAAAATGTCAATAAAAAATTACACTTGTATTAATTTAATGGTAAAATTTGAATCTCTACTCTTCTATTTTCTGCTCTTCCAGCTGCTGTACTATTAGTAGCTCTAGGATTGTTTATTCCATGTCCAACAGATGTGATTCTGTAAGAAGCTACACCTTGAGAGATAAAGTAATCTCTAACACTAGCAGCTCTTCTTTGAGAAAGATCTAGGTTGTAACTAGGAGCTCCAGTATTATCTGTATATCCATTTACAATTACTCTAGTTTCAGGGTATTGAACCAATACAGTAGCTATTGAGTTAAGAGGACCATAGAAGTTTGAAGCTATATTAGCACTATTAGTAGCAAAAGTTACTCCACCAGGAAGATATAGGTTAAGATTTTCTCCCTCTCTATTAACTTCAACTTCAGTATTTTTTAGTTTTTCTCTAAGTTCCTTTTCTTGATTATCTCTATATGCTCCCCATCCTAATCCAGCAAGAGCACCAATTCCTGCTCCTATAAGAGTTCCCTTTGTATCCTTACCAATAAGTTGTCCTATAAGAGCTCCAGCTGCTGCTCCACCAGCAGTACCAGATGTTTTTTTATTAACTGAACCTGTCTCATCTAAAAATGGTGAAGAAGTACATCCAACAAGGGTAAGACCTAAAAGTAGAGTAGAAACTATTTTTTTTGTATTTTTCATAAAATTTACCTCCTCCATAAAAAATTTTTGAGAAATATTATAATATATTATATAACAAAAAATAAAAAAAGGTAAAATAATTTAGATAAAAGTAGAAAAATTTAAAATAAAACCTCAATAAAAATAAGGGTTAAAAAAGATAATGAAAAAAAATTCAAAAAAAAATAAAAAAAAGTATTGACACTTTTTGTTATAGATGATATAATCATTCTTGTCTTGAGAGAAAGGCGTCGGAATATAGCGCAGTCCGGTAGCGCATCTGCCTTGGGAGCAGGGGGCCGCAAGTTCGAATCTTGCTATTCCGACCATTAAATCTGCGGGAATAGCTCAGTTGGTAGAGCGTCAGCCTTCCAAGCTGAATGTCGCGAGTTCGACCCTCGTTTCCCGCTCCAAAGATGCGTCATTAGCTCAGTTGGTAGAGCACACGACTTTTAATCGTGTTGCCACAGGTTCAAATCCTGTATGACGCACCATTTATGTGTCTGTAGCTCAGCTGGATAGAGCAACGCCCTTCTAAGGCGTGGGTCAGGAGTTCGAATCTCTTCAGACACGCCATAAAAAATTGGATCCATAGCTCAGTTGGTCAGAGCACTCGGCTCATAACCGAGTGGTCGCTGGTTCGACTCCAGCTGGATCCACCACTGCCCCGTTCGTTCAGTGGTAAGGACATCAGATTTTCACTCTGGAAACAGGGGTTCGATTCCCCTACGGGGTACCATTATTTAAATAAGTGTTTCTAAGGTTGGAAGGTTATCCTAATTGGTAAGGAACCGGTCTTGAAAACCGGCGCCGCAAGGCTTCAGAGTTCGAATCTCTGATCTTCCGCCATAAAATATGCCCAGATAGCTCAGTCGGTAGAGCAGGGGACTGAAAATCCCCGTGTCGGTGGTTCGATTCCGCCTTTGGGCACCACTTGAAAAGGTCTCATAGCTCAGTTGGGAGAGCACCTGCCTTACAAGCAGGGGGTCACAGGTT
>OGFK01002073.1_pt1 | contig 11028 bp, 8 predicted proteins | sample 1570931 | NCBI WGS metagenome assembly OGFK01 (sample SAMEA2581935, study PRJEB24529) | metagenome | biome: Human gut stool | place: China | collected 2011
CGGCGGAACGAGCGCCCAGAACGTCGCATAGACCGCCGGCACATACTCTTCTGTCTGCTCCGCGCCAAATACGGTTATCGCGAACATCAGGACCAGCACCACAGAAAGCACTGCTGTCCTTTTTATATTTTTCTTCATATCCGTCATAACGGACTCCTCCCTCCTGTCTCCGGAGAGTTCCACGCTCTCCGATTTTCCTGTTACATGAAGAAATCCCCTCTCATCAGTACAATTCTGGTGAAAGGGGATCACAACATACACAATCACGATTTTTTATTCATCCCAGTTGTGGTATACAGCCTGTACGTCATCATCCTCATCAAGGAGATCAAGGATTCTCTGCATCTTCTTGATCGCTTCCTCGTCAGTAAGTTCTACCCAGTTCTGCGGGATCATAGTAATATCAGCCTCTACCATCGGGATTCCGGCTTTCTCGAGAGCCTCGCGGACTGCACTGAAGTTGTCCGGATCTGTGATAACCTCGTAGCTGTCCTCCTCCTCGGAGAAATCCTCAGCGCCTGCATCGAGTGCAGCCATCATGAGTTCGTCGGCATCCATATCACACTCTTCTTTGTCGATCACGATCTGGCCCTTGCGGTCGAACATGAAGGAAACGCTTCCCTGTGCGCCTACGTTTCCGCCGCCCTTTGTGAAGGCGTTTCTAACATTGGCTGCTGCACGGTTTCTGTTATCTGTCAGCACTTCTACAATAACAGCTACGCCGTTGGGGCCATAGCCTTCGTAGGTTACGTTTTCGTATTCTACGTCTTCACCGCCGCCGGCAGCCTTTTTGATACTTCTGTCGATGGTATCGTTTGGCATGTTGTTGGCTTTGCATTTTGCGATAACATCACGCAGCTTACCGTTTACGGCAGGGTCGGGACCGCCGGCCTTTACCGCAACCTGAATTTCTCTGCCCAGCATGGTAAAGATTTTACCTTTTTTTGCATCGTTTTTTTCTTTTTTATGTTTGATATTTGCAAACTTAGAATGTCCTGACATTAGGAACCCTCCTCCTTAAAATTTCACCAAAATATTTTATCATTATTTTCTGCATAATTCAAGGAATTTCGTATCGGAAAGCCTGTTTTTTATAGAATTTGGCAAAAATCGTCTTATTTTCGGATTTCCTCCTGCTCATAGGGAAAAACCTCTGTCAGGAAATGCTTGCGCCGCAGGGCATCCTCAATCTCATCCAGAATTTCCTCGCTTTCGGCGGAAACATGGTGAAAATGATACCCTGAGGTGACATTTAAAAGGGGAGTGGATTTGCCGCTTTCCAGATTTTTCAGAAACGCCTGCACATCTCTGCGGTTTTTGATTTGCAGGGGAGCAGAAACCTTCCCATAGACTCTGTGGTTTACCATGACATCCACGACACAGCCGCCTAAATCCACAATGGTCGTCAGTTCCTCCTCTGTTGCCGCGGCATCATGGAAGACCTTGAACAGCCGTATGGTATCCGCAGGCTCTTCCAGAAGATAGCCCCTTGCCGTTGCCAGAATGGAATGACCCTCTGTGCGAAGCAAAGCAATATCCTGGACAATCACCTGACGGCTGACCCCCGTGGCAGAGCCGAGCGCACCGCCGGAGAGAGGTGTTTTTGATTCCCTCATCAGATTTAATAATTTCTTTCGTCTTTCTGTGCCAGTCATTTTTTCAATCACTCCTGCTTATTCTACCGCATGGAGATTTTTCAGGCTGATATCCAGAATAGGTGCGGAATGGGTCAGCGCACCGCTGGATACATAATCTACCCCAAGCGCTGTGATGGTTTTGATATTTTCGATTGTCATATTGCCGGAGCATTCGGTTTGTGCTCTGCCGTCAATGATGCGGATGGCCTCCGCCATTTCCGCAGGGCTCATGTTATCCAGCATGATGATATCTGCGCCGGCTTCGACTGCTTCTCTTACCATATCCAGAGTTTCCGTTTCGACCTCGATTTTGCGGACGAAGGGAGCATACGCCTTTGCTGCGGCAATGGCCTCCTTTACGCCGCCTGCCGCGCCGATATGGTTATCCTTCAGCATTACGCCGTCGGAAAGATTATAGCGGTGATTCGAGCCACCGCCGACGGTTACGGCATATTTTTCAAACACTCTCATACAGGGAGTGGTTTTTCTTGTATCCAAAAGGGTTGTTTTTGTACCCGCAAGCAGCTTTGCAACGGCATTCGTATAGGTTGCGATGCCACTCATGCGCTGCAAATAATTGAGGGCGGTGCGTTCTGCGGAAAGCAGAACACGGATATCCCCCGTCACGGTTGCCAGAAGCTGCCCCTTTTTCACAGCATCCCCATCGGCGGCATGAAAGGCAATTTCTGTTTTTTCATCCAGAAGCTGAAACGCCCTTGCGAACACATCCAGACCGGCAATGATGCCGTCCTGCTTGCAGATTAAATCGACTGTGCCAAGCTGATACCGCGGCATGACTGCGTTGGTGGAAACATCCTCACTGTTGATGTCCTCCTCCAGAGCCATGCGGATATATTTATCTGCTACAATTTGCATGGTAATTGGGTTCATTCTAATCCTTCCTTTCCTGCAATGTGCTGTGCTGCTTTTTCTGCGAAAACAAGGCTTTCCAGAAGGCTGTTGCTTGCCAGTCTGTTTTTGCCGTGTACGCCGTTGCAGCTGGTTTCACCGACAGCGTAGAGATGCTCCATGGTTGTTTTGGAATGACGGTCTACATGGATGCCGCCCATAAAGTAATGCTGTGCCGGCACAACGGGCGCAGGCTCTTTTTTGATATCATAGCCTGCCTCCAGACAGGTTTTATAGATATTCGGGAAATGATTTTCAATATCCTCCGCAGGAACGGGAGCAAAGGAAAGCCATACATGCTTTGTACCTTCCTTTTCCATTTCCGCATGGATGGCGGCAGAAACCTTGTCTCTGGGCAGAAGCTCATTGACAAAGCGTTCGCCCTTGCTGTTGAGCAGAATTGCACCCTCGCCGCGGGCGGATTCGGAAATCAGAAAATGTCTGCCGGGCTTTTCGCTGTAAAGGCTGGTGGGGTGAATCTGCACATAGTCCATATTTTCCAACTCCACGCCGTATTTTTCCGCCAGACGGAGTGCATCCCCAGTCAGGGAAGGGAAGTTTGTGGAATGTTCATACAGACCGCCGATGCCGCCCGTTGCCAGAATTGTGTTTTCCGCATGAATCCGCAGGATATCGCCGTTTTCAGCCTTTGCAACGATGCCATGGCAGGTGTTTTCCTCCACCAGAAGGTCTTCCATAACGGTATAGTCCTTAATGGTGACATTGGGCAGTGCCTGCACATTTCTGAGCAGCGTTTCTGTGATTTCCTTCCCTGTGATGTCCTTATGGAAGCAGATACGGGGCTTTGCGTGCGCACCTTCTCTGGTATATTTTAAACTACCGTCCGCTTCCTTGTCAAATCTTACGCCGAGGGCAAGCAGGTCATTGATCACGGCTCTGCTGTTGCGAATCATGATATCCACGCTTTCCCTGCGATTTTCGTAATGCCCTGCCTTGAGGGTGTCCTCGAAGAAGGAATCGTAGTCGGTTTCATCCCTCTGGACGCAGATGCCGCCCTGTGCAAGCATGGAATCGCAGCTTGGCAAATCCTCCTTGCAGATGAGAAGAATGTTCTGCTCTTTGGGCAGCTTGAGTGCGGCATATAAGCCGCTGACCCCTGCGCCGACGATGACGGTGTTATAGGTAAGCTCTTTTTCCATTTTATGCTCCTCCTTATTTGCTCAGCTCCAGCATGCGTGTCAGGGTGTTGCCTGCGGCTTCTGCCTGTGCTCGGTCTACGGATGCCTGATTTTCCTCTGTCTGCAAAACATGCAGCACCTTTTCCAATGTAATCAGCTTCATGTCCCTGCAGGTGGGTGCTGTTTTCGGGAAATAGAAGGTCTTGTCGGGGTTGCGTTTTTTCAGCTCATACAGCACGCCGATTTCCGTCCCGATGATAAATTCCTGCTTTTCGCTTTCGGTCGCATGCTTGATGATGCCTGTGGTGGAGCCGATGTAATCTGCCAGCCTTGTCACAGCTTCGGGACATTCGGGATGCACCAGAACCTCTGCATTGGGGTGTGCGTCCTTCAGCTCCTGTACCTCGGCAGGAGAGATATTCTGATGGATGGGACAGTAGCCATTGACGAGAATGATATTTTTTTCAGGCACCTGCTCTGCAATGAAGCGACCGAGGTTCTGATCGGGAATAAAGAGGATATTCTGATTGGGCAGGTTGCGGACAATCTGTACCGCGTTGGCGGAAGTCACGCTTACGTCGGACCAGGATTTGATTTCCGCTGTTGAATTGATATAGCAGACAACCGCCAAATCCTCGTAGGCTTCTCTTGCTGCGTCAACCTCTGCCTTTGTTACCATGTGTGCCATGGGGCAGTCCGCGCTTGCATCCGGCATCAGCACCTTCTTTTCGGGGCTTAACAGACAGCCGCTTTCCCCCATGAAGGAGACACCGCAGTAAACGATGATAGGGTTGGGCAGGGTTGCCGCCGTTTTGCTCAATGCGAAGGAATCCCCGACATAATCAGCGATTTCCTGAATTTCATCCGCTACATAATAATGCGTCAGAATGACTGCATTTTTCTGTTCCTTTAAGGCTTTGATTTCATCTTTGATATTCATGCTTTTCCTCGATTCTACTGTATTTTGTAAATAAGTATTGTAAATAAATTTTTTTGCAGTGGAATTTAGTATAGCACAATTATTTACAAGTGACAAGACAGATGAAAGAAAAGTTGTATTGTTTTGTATTTTTCAGAAGCAGCTGTTGTGTCGAACAAAAAGCAAAAGCCTCCGCAGGGTCGTACCCCACGAAGGCTTTATGTCTCAATAGGCTGAAATTCCAATTTCGGCTGAGTTATTATTGGCATAGAAGAAGATAAATATCATTTACGTTTGTGCCGGTTGCCCCTGTGATGAGCAGGGCATCTGCCGCTGCCAATGCGGCATTGGAATCATTCTCCGCAAGAACCGCAGGAATGGAAATGCCCTTTTCCGCAAGGATACCGCAGGTTTTCCCGTCCACAATACCGCCTGCGGCATCGGTCGGCCCATCCGTACCGTCAGAGCCTGCCGCAGCAACCACAATGCCTTCCATGCCGGCAATGCGCTCCGCCGCCGCAAGGGCAAGCTCCTGATTTCTGCCGCCCTTGCCCTTCCCGGTGATATGCACAACGGTTTCGCCGCCGCAGAGAACGGCGCAGGGCGGGCGCAGGGGCAGACCGTCCTTCCGGATTGTTTTTGCGATGGATGCAAGAAATCTGCCGGCCTCCCTTGCCTCGCAGTCAAGCATATTCGTCAGAACCAGAGGAGTATAGCCAAGCTGCTCTGCTGCCCTTGCCGCATCGGCGCAAAGCTGTGTCACGCTGCCTGTGATTTCCATAGTGACGTTGGCAAGCGTTTTCGGCGTTTCCATGGCAAGCTGCTTTCGCATTTCCTCTGTCAGCTTGAGCTTGTATTTTTCCGAGATGGCAAATGCTTCTGCCGCCGTGGACGCATCCGCGCAGGCAGGGCCGGAGGCAATGGAATCGGGGCGGTCGCCCAGAATATCGCTCAGAGCAATGCAGTACACCTGTGCAGGGGCGCAAAGCTTTGCAAATTTGCCGCCCTTTACGGCAGAAAGATGCTTGCGGATGGTGTTGATTTCCACGATATCTGCGCCGCATTTCAAAAGCTGGTCGGTGATGTCCAGAAAATCCGCAAGGGTCAGCTTGCCGGCAGGACATTCAAAAAGCGCAGAGCCGCCGCCCGAAACCAGAAAGAAAACCGTATCCTTTTCAGTTAAATCGGAAACGGCATCCATGATTTTCTGTGTGCCGAGAATCGTATCTTCATCGGGAAGGGGATGCCCTGCTTCAAGGATGGTAAAGCCAGGGATTTCGCCCTTCGCATGGTCATATTTCGTCAGAACAATACCTGTATCAATCCTGTGGGGGATATTTTCCGCCGCTGCCTTTGCCATGTTCCAAGCCGCCTTGCCGATGGCAATGACAATCACCCTTCCTTCAAAAGCGAAGGTCTTGCCGCCGATGAACTTTTTTACGGCTTCATCGGGAAGGGATGCCTGAATGGCAGTGTAGAGTATCCTTTTTGCATCAGATAAAATCTCATTCACAGAAACTGCACCTCTTTCTTTTGTATATCAGTTTTATATTTGTTTTTTCAAGTATAGCAAATCAGAGGGGAAAATACAATCGAAAAAGGCGCATAAAAAGGCATATATAAAGGGAAAAGAGCCACTGGGGAAGTGGCTCTCTGTAAAGGGGAGGGTATGTATACTATGTTTATTCATTATCCTCTTCCTTGAGGACATCTTTATCATACCCTGTCAATATGAATCTGATGTGGCTGAAATATGAACGTTTTGTAAACAATGGGGAATATCTTTGAAAAACCCCGTTGCTTCTGCTGATTTTTCGCAGAAAATATGATACCATCTTCCTTAGAAAGAAGCAGGAAAAGAAGAAAGAGGCAGGAAGGGAGCAGAGGAAAATGTTTGGAAAAGAAGAAGTAAAGGTATTTCTGAAGGAAAAAGGAATCCCCTTTCATTGGGTGGAGCATAAAGCGGTTTATACCATTGAGGAGATGGAGGAGCTAGGCTTGGAAAAAATGGAGGAGACGGCAAAAAATCTCTTTTTGCGAGACCAGAAGGGCAAATGCCATTTTCTTGTGGTAATTCGTGCCGATAAGCAGGTGAATCTGAAGGAGCTGGGCGAGAAGCTTGGCGGCGTAAGGCTTTCCTTTGCATCGGAGGAGCGCCTGGAAAAATATCTTGGATTGAAAAAAGGGGCAGTGACACCCTTGGGGATTTTGAATGATACTGCCTGCGCCGTAAAGGTTTTTCTGGACAAGGATTTTCTGGAAAAGGAGGAAATCGGGGTGCATCCCAATGACAATACGGCATCGGTTTATCTGAAAACGGCGGATCTTATGCAAATGATAAAGGAGCATGGCAACTCGCTTGAGGTGCTTTCCTTTGCGTAAGCCTTTCTGTAAGTTTTGGGGAAAAATCATTGAGAAAGCAGGGAAGGTATGCTATACTGAAATATACTTGTGAAAGACTGTCTTTTCATAAGAATTCAGTTTCGAGAGGAAGAAAGAATGGAAAGGAAAGCTGGAACTGCTGTTAAGCCGGGCGAAACAGAGCTGGCAAGACAGCTGGAATATATCCGCGCCATTCGTGCGGAAAATGATGCCTTTGCGGCAGAAAACGGCAGAAAGAAAAAATTCTATTCCCTTGCGATGGGCTGTCAGATGAACGCACATGATTCCGAAAAGCTGGAAGGGATGCTTGACGAAATGGGCTTTGACAGAACAGACGAGGAAACAGAGGCCGATTTTATCATCTACAACACCTGCTGTGTGCGCGAAAACGCAGAGCAGAAGGTATACGGCAAGCTGGGCTGGCTGAAGCACTATAAGGAAACAAAAAATCCCGATGCGGTGATTGCGCTTTGCGGCTGCATGATGCAGCAGGAAACGGTTTTGCAGACCCTGCGGCAGAAATATCGTCATGTGGATATCGTCTTCGGCACATTTAATCTCTATAAGCTGCCGGAGCTTGTGGCGACACGCATGGAAAGCGGCGAAACGGTGTATGATATCTGGCAGGAGCAGCGTGAGGTTGTGGAGGATTTGCCTGCGATTCGGCATTTCCCCTATAAGGCATCGGTCAATATTATGTTTGGCTGCAACAACTTCTGTTCCTACTGCATCGTGCCGTATGTGCGCGGCAGAGAGCGCAGCCGTACCCCTGAGGATATCCTCGCGGAGGTAAGAAGGCTTGCAGCGGACGGCGTGAAGGAGGTTATGCTTTTAGGGCAGAATGTAAACTCCTATGGCAAAAATCTGGAAAAACCCGTTTCCTTCGCAGAGCTTCTGCGGATGGTGAACGAGGTGGAGGGGATTGAACGGATTCGTTTCATGACCTCTCACCCGAAGGATTTGTCCGATGAGCTGATACAGGCAATGGCAGATTGTGATAAGGTATGTAAATATCTGCATCTGCCTGTGCAGAGCGGCAGCGATGAAATTCTGCGCCGCATGAACCGCCACTATACAAAGGAATCCTACATGGAGCTGGTGCGCAAGGCAAGAGCGGCAATGCCGGATATCACCCTGAGCACGGATATCATCGTGGGCTTCCCCGGCGAAACGGAGGAGGATTTCCAAGAAACCTTGGATGTCATCCGTCAGTCTCGTTATAGTACGGCGTTTACCTTCATTTATTCCAAGCGGACAGGCACCCCTGCGGCAACCATGGAAAATCAGGTGCCGGAGGATGTCATTAAGGATCGCTTCGACAGGATGCTCAATATGCTTAACCCCATTGTGCATGAGGTGCATGAGGAGCAGCTTGGCAAGGTGATGACGGTATTTGCAGAGGAAGCAAGCAAGCAGGATAAGACTGTTCTGACAGGGCGTGCCGATAACAACATGCTGGTGCATTTTAAGGGCACGGAGGACTTGATTGGGCAGATGGTTCCTGTGAAGATTACAGAAAACAAAACATTTTATTTAATAGGCGAAAGGATGTAAGGTGAAGCATTATGGCAACGATTTTTGAAATGGCAAGAGCATTGGGTGAGGAATTGCAGAAAACCCCTCAGGTGGAAGCGCTGGTAGCGGCAAAGGCTGCATACGAAAGCGACCCCGAAATTGCAAAGCTGGTAGAGGAATACACAAAGCTGCATTATGATTTTGAAGCAAAGATGAATGCAGGCGGCATTTCCATAGAGGAACAGAGAGCCTTCAATGAACAGATGAAGGCAAAGGGCGAAGCAATCAGAACCAATAAGCTGGCATCTGATTTGTACGTTGCGGAACAGAATTTCAATAACTTCGTAAATTCCGTATTCAACATCATCACAGCAACCCTGACAGGCGAAGAACCCGAACAGGGCGGCGGCTGCGACCCTAGCTGCTGCTCCTCCTGCGGCGGCGGCTGCCACTGATTCAAATAGAAATAAAGGAAGAAAAGCCCGAATAGAGAATCCGTTCTTTATTCGGGTTTGCTTGCAGAAAAAGGAGAAGGAGGACAACATCCATGGCGAAAATCACACCCATGATGCAGCAATACTTTGAAATTAAAGAACAATATAAGCATTGTCTGCTTTTTTTTCGTTTAGGGGATTTTTATGAGATGTTTTTCGAGGATGCGGTCATTGCCTCGAAGGAACTGGAAATCACCCTGACGGGGAAGGATTGGGGGCAGGAGGAAAGAGCCCCTATGTGCGGCGTGCCTTTCCATTCCGCGGATGGATATATTGCCCGTTTGGTGGAACGTGGCTATAAGGTTGCCATCTGCGAGCAGGTGGAGGACCCAAAGACGGCAAAGGGCTTGGTCAAGCGCGATGTTGTGCGTGTCATTACTCCGGGGACGGTTGTGGATAACACTGTTCTGGATGAAACAAAAAATAACTACATTCTCTCTGTTTTCGGCAGCGCAAACGGCTATGGCATTGCGGTCTGTGATGTGACGACAGGCGAATTTCAGACAACGGAATTTCGCAGCGTGCAGGCGGCGGCAAAAATTCTGGATGAAACGGCAAGGTTTTCCCCTGCGGAGCTTGTCTGCAACAGCGAATTTCTTTCCACCCCTTTGGCGAAGGAAATCGAAGAACGGTTTCGCCTGTATCTGAACGATATCGACAGCCGTATGTATGAATATAATACCGCAAAGGATACCCTGCTTGCGCATTTCAAGGTGAAAACACTGGAAAGCTTCGGTTTGCAGAAAAAGCTGCTGGCGGTTTCGGCTTCGGGTGCGCTGATGTGGTATCTGAATGAAACGCAGAAAAACGATTTGAGCCATATTTCCGCTCTGAAATATTACACGACAGGGGATTTCATGCTGTTGGATGTTTCCAGTCGCAGAAATCTGGAGCTGACGGAAACCATGCGCGAGAAGAACAAAAAAGGCTCGCTTCTGAGCGTTCTGGATAAAACCCGGACTGCGATGGGCGCAAGGCTTCTGCGCAAATGGGTGGAGCAGCCCCTGCTTTCTAAAGAAGAAATCAATCAGCGTCTGGATGGGGTGGAGGAGCTGTTCCAAGACCTGTTCCTCAGAGAGGAAATCAAGGAAATTCTCCATTCCATGTATGACTTTGAACGTATTATGTCCCGTGTGGTGTATCAGAATGCAAACGCAAGGGATTTGGCGGCGCTGAAAAATTCCGTGGAAAATCTGCCGTTGCTGAAGAAGATTCTTTCTCGCTGCAAGAGTCCATACCTGTCCACTCTGCATGACAGACTGGACACTCTTGAGAATATCCATGCACTGATTGCGCAGTCCATCGTCGAAGACCCGCCGTTTTCCGTGCGCGAGGGCGGCATGATTCGCGAGGGCTTCAATGAGGAGCTGGATACCTACACCAAGGCGAAGGAAAACGGCACTGCATGGATTCATCAGCTTGAGGAGGAGGAACGCGAAAAGACGGGCATCAAAAACCTCAAGGTGCGCTACAATAAGGTGTTCGGTTATTATATTGAAGTCACAAAATCCAATCTGGAGCTGGTGCCCGAAGGCTATATCCGCAAGCAGACGCTTGCCAATGCGGAGCGTTTTATTACACCCGAATTAAAGGAGCTGGAGGAGCTGATTCTCGGCGCGGAGGATAAGATTACCACTCTGGAATACGATATGTTCTGCGAAATCCGCAATGCTGTTGCGGCGGAGGTGGAACGGATTCAATATTGTGCGTATATCGTTTCTGTTATTGACTGCCTGCAGTCCCTCGCAGAGGTGGCGCAGAACAGAAGCTATGTGAAGCCGCTTGTGGATGACGGTGATGTGATTGAAATTAAGGGCGGCAGACACCCCGTTGTGGAAAAAATGATGGACGGGCAGTTCATCCCGAATGACACCTATTTAGACCGGGAGGACACCAGACTTGCCATCATCACAGGCCCGAACATGGCAGGGAAATCTACATATATGCGGCAGACGGCGCTGATTGTGCTGATGGCGCAGATAGGCAGCTTCGTTCCCGCGGAGCAGGCGCATATCGGCATTGTGGACAGAATT
>OGFK01002081.1_pt1 | contig 10980 bp, 9 predicted proteins | sample 1570931 | NCBI WGS metagenome assembly OGFK01 (sample SAMEA2581935, study PRJEB24529) | metagenome | biome: Human gut stool | place: China | collected 2011
TGTGCTTACCGGAACCATTGATTCCGCCAAATGGTTTCTCATGCAGCAGACAGGTCAGACCGTGATGTCCTGCGACACGCTTCATCGCCTCCATGACCATCTGGTTGTGATCGACTGCCAGATTGACCTGACAATAGGTTGGCGCTAATTCATGCTGTGCTGGTGCAACTTCGTTGTGCTGTGTCTTTGCACTGACCCCCAGACGCCACAATGTCTCATTTAACTCTTTCATGAACGCACCGACTCTCGGACGGATGCTTCCAAAATAGTGATCATCCATCTCCTGTCCTTTCGGCGGCATCGCGCCAAACAGGGTACGACCGGTGTAGATCAGGTCTTTTCTCTGTAAATATTTGTTCTTATCAACCAGAAAATACTCCTGCTCCGGTCCCACATACGGAATCACACGGTGGGAAGTCGTATTTCCAAACAGGCGGAGAATCCGGAGTGCCTGCTCGTTGATTGCCTGCATGGAACGCAGCAGCGGTGTCTTCTTATCCAGTGCTTCGCCGCGGTACGAACAGAATGCAGTCGGTATGTAGAGTGTCACGCCCAGCGTATCTTCCCGCAGAAATGCCGGGGAAGTACAATCCCAGGTTGTATAGCCGCGTGCCTCAAAGGTGGAACGAAGTCCGCCCGACGGAAACGAGGATGCATCCGGCTCGCCCTTAATCAGCTCTTTACCGGAAAACTCCATGATAACGCGTCCGTTGGAATCCGGTACGGAGATAAACGCATCATGTTTTTCTGCCGTAATGCCGGTCAGCGGCTGGAACCAATGGGAATAATGCGTCGCACCGCGCTCGATCGCCCAGTCTTTCATCGCGTGTGCGACAACATCTGCGATGGACGGATCCAGCTCAGCTCCGTCTTCAATGGTTTTCTTCAGTTTTTTGTAAACACTTTTCGGAAGGCGTTCCTGCATCGCCTTGTCATTAAACACATTTTTTCCGAAAATTTCCGGTACATTGATAATCTCGCTCATTCAATCCCTCACATTAATATGAAAACAGACCGGACCGCCGGTATGTATATCCGCGTTGCGAAATGTACATCCCTGCAGTCCGGTCATGAACCTTACTTATTCATCAGGCTTTTCCGATAGAACCGAACAGTTCCATCTTCTCTTTTACGGTTGCTTTGATCGCCTCAGTACCTGGTGCAAGAAGCTTTCTTGGGTCAAATCCCTTGCCCTGCAGATCCTTGCCGGCCTCGATGTACTTACGGGTAGCCTCAGCAAAGACCAGCTGGCACTCGGTGTTGATGTTGATCTTGGAGACACCCAGACTGATGGCCTTTGCGATCATCTCGTCGGGGATGCCGGTGCCGCCATGCAGGACCAGAGGAATGTTGTTGGTGGCCTTGTGGATGCGGTCCAGAGCCTCGAAGTCCAGGCCCTTCCAGTTTGCGGGGTAGACGCCGTGGATGTTGCCGATGCCGGCAGCCAGGAAGTCAACGCCCAGAGCGGTGATCTTTGCGCACTCTTCGGGGTCAGCGATCTCGCCGGCACCCACGACGCCGTCCTCGACGCCGCCGATGGAACCGACCTCAGCCTCGATGCTCAGGCCCTTTGCATGTGCCAGAGCGACCAGCTCCTTGGTCTTTTCCACATTCTCCTCGATGGAGTAGTGGCTGCCGTCGAACATGATGGAAGAGAAGCCGGCCTCGATGCAGGCCTTGCAGCCCTCATAGGTGCCGTGGTCCAGGTGCAGGGCAACGGGAACGGTGATGCCCATGGAATCGACCATAGCGCTGACCATGGCAGCGACGGTCTTGAAGCCGGTCATGTACTTGCCGGCACCCTCGGAAACGCCCAGAATGACGGGGCTCTTCATTTCCTCGCAGGCGGTCAGGACTGCCTTGGTCCACTCCAGGTTATTGATGTTGAACTGAGGCACACCGTAGTGGCCATCGCGTGCTTTGAGCAGCATCTCGGTTGCATTTACCAACATTATTCATTACCTCCAAATATGATCGGGGTTTTCGGTCATGCCGCGCCGTATTGTGCACGGCTTAACAAACCTACAAAACTAGTATACCCCAAACCCTGCTTAAAATCAATCCAAACAGGCGGTTTTTCTCTTCAAACGACTGGCGGAATGCGGCATTTGCGGGCGGAAAGGGTCCGAAATGCGGGAATCTGCAACAATTTTGAAGGTCCTGCACCACTTTTGCAGAATGTCCCCGGGATGGGAGAAAACGTGGGATTTTCAACACAAATCCACATTCGTCAATTTGATATTGGAGAAAATTTCAAAAGGTGCGTGGTTCCGCATCAAAAAATTGTCATATTTCCGACTTGAAAATTACAAATTGTACGCACCCTGCGGGGGAATGTCGAACCAAATTGTGGAAAACTCAGTGGAGAATGTTAAATTCCACAGGGAAAACAGGCTTTGCAGCAGGACTTTTGAACTTTCTCCACCGGGTTTTCAACATGTGGAAAAAATCGGGTCCTTCTACGGAATGTATAGCCCTCTTTTGTGGAAAACTTTTCGGACCGGCAAAACGGCAGGTCCCGGCAGGGGCGGAAGGCGCAGCAGCAAGGGACAATTCTGCAAAACAGGGCCGGGGCGCAGGCAAGCTGTGAAAAAATCCGGTCGGGCCGACAAAAAAGCGGCAATTTGCTGGCAAACCCGGGCGGCTTATGCTATACTTTACCTTGGATTATCATCTGATAAAATCGTCGGGCTGTCTGCCTGCGCAAGCGGTGCGGCGCGCCCTGGGGAACATGCGCTGCATCGTTCCGATAGAAACGGAAGGAGAACATAGAATGGAAGAGAAAAATCAGCCCCGCCGCCCGCGCCGTGCACCGGAAGAGCAGACCCGGAATGAGAGCCTGGTCTACGGCAAGAATCCGGTGACCGAGCTGCTGAAGAGCGGTTCCGGCGTGGATACGGTGCTCATTTCGGAGAGCATGGCCCCCGCCGTGGCGGCCTACTATACCGCACTGGCCAAGGAGGCCGGGGCAGCCGTCAAGCGGGTGAACCCCAACAAGCTGCGCCTGATGACCGGCACCGAGAGCCATCAGGGTGTGGCCGCCTTTGCCAGCGAGATCGCGTATGCCACCGTGGAGGACCTGCTGGCGGCGGCCAAAGCCAAGGGTGAGCCGCCGTTCCTGGTGCTGAGCGATGGCATTGAGGACCCCCACAACCTGGGCGCCGTGATGCGCAGCGCTCTGCTGTGCGGTGCCCACGGCATCGTGATCCCCAAGCGGGGCGGCGCATCGGTCACTCCCACGGTCATCAAGTCCAGCGCAGGTGCCGCTGAGCGGCTGCCGGTGGCCCGCGTGGCCAACATCGGCGAGACGATCCGCCGCCTCAAGGAGCAGGGCGTGTTCGTGTACTGTGCCGACATGGACGGCGTGCCCCTGCGCAAGAACAACCTCACCGGCCCCATCGCGCTGGTGCTGGGCAGCGAGGGCAGCGGCGTGTCGCAGCTGGTCAAGAAGTTGTGCGACGGTGTGGTGCGGCTGGACATGGCTGCACAGGGCACCGGTGTGGACAGCTACAATGTCTCGGTGGCGGCCGGCATTATCCTGTACGAGATCCAGTCGCAGCGCGCAGCACAGAATGCGTGACAGGCGTGATCCGTAACCCCAATCTGAAGAACGGGAGGAACAAGGATGCCTAAGGAAAAAAATCAACACAAGAGTGCCGCCGCAAGCGATGAGAAATTCCGCGATTTCTTCACCACCACCGTGGCAGATATCCCGGCCGAGATGGTGCGCCGGGAGGAAGAAGCGGCGGAAGAGCACAAGGGGCTGTTCGGGCGGCTGTTCGGCCATGCAAAACCCAAGCAGGCCCCGCAGGCCGGGACGGACCTGGAACTGCCTACCGGTGAGGTGCTGCTGGGCGCAGATGCCCTGGCAAAGCCCGACGGGGAGGAACCGCTGGATCTGGACCTGACCCTGCGCACCGCAGACCCGGGCACGGATTTCCCCCAGCCAAAAGCCGAAGTGCCTGCTGCCCCGGAAAAACCTGCCGTGCCGGACAGACCGGCCCCGCAGCCTGCCCCGGAGAACAAGCCGGAGCCGCCCAAGGCTCCTGCCGCCCCGGCTCCGCAGCCGGAAAAGCCCCGGAAGAAGGCTGCACAGAACCCCAAGAACGCCCCGGACGTGCTGCTGCCGCAGGAACAGCAGGAGCAGCAGGAGATGCAGCAGCTCAAGGACATGCTGAACGGCATGGCTGCAAAACCGAAGCCGGTGGAGGAAACGCTGGAGCCCATCCGCAGCGTGGATGTGCCGCTGGATGACCCGGAAGAGCCGGAGACCCCGGAAAAGGCTCCGGAGCCGCCCCGGCCCACCATGGTGTTTGCAGCCGACAAGCCGCTGCCGGAAAAGAAATCGGTGTTCCGGATGTTCGGCGACGCCGATGACGAGAAAAAGCCGGAAGTCCCGGAAGAACCGGCAGCCCCGGAGAAAACACCTCCCGCCGCGCCGGTGAAAGCCCCCGAGGCAGAGCCGGAAACCAAACCAGACGAAGATACCATGAGCCTGCCGCTGGAACCGCTGGACGCTCCGGAGACGGAACCGACCGAAACGCCGGTGGCTGCGCCCGCCGCAGACACTGCCGAAGCGGAACGTGCCGGAGAGACGGAGCTGAAAACCGAGGCGGAGGACGCCCTGCCGGCGGAGGACGAAGCCCCCGAGAACGTGGGCGAGAAGCTGCGCCGCATGAGTGCAGAGCTTACCCTGCGCTGTGTACTGGCCGGGATCCTGGCCGTGGTGCTGCTGCATGTGGGCCTGGTGGCCGACCGGCTGCTGCCGCCGCTGGCCGCACTGGACCCGGATGCCGCCCCGGCGGCCTTCTACGCCGCCAATCTGCTGCTGTATGCCGCCAGCCTGGTGGTGAGCTTCCCGGTCCTGCGCGACGGCTTGAACGGCCTGCGGGGCCGTCCCTCGGCAGAGACGATGCCCGCACTGGCCGCTGTGGCGGCGCTGCTGCAGGCCGTCACGGCCCTGCTCACGGCCAACTCCTACCGCACCACCGAGGGCCTGTCCATCCTCACCGGCGTTGCAGCCCTGGGGCTGTTCCTGGCGCTGCTGGGCAGCCGGGTGATGTTGTCTGCCGTGCACGGCGGCTATGAACTGCTGGGCGAAGCCACCGACCTGCAGGGTGCGTATCGCACCCGGGACAAGGACCTGATCCGGGCACTGGCACGGGATCTGGAACAGAAGGACCCTTGGGTGCTGCTGAGCCGCCCCCGGACGGCGGACGAAGGCTTTGTGGCACAGAGCCTGGACGAGCGCGCCGGGGAACGCCGTGCACAGAAGAACGGGTACATCCTGCTGGGCGTGGCCCTGCTCAGTGCCCTGCTGTGTCTGGTGGTAGGCCGTGACGTGAAGCTGGCCGCCGCCGCCCTGACGGCGGTGCTGTGCATGGGCGCACCCCTGTCCTCCACCCTCATCGCCGGCATGGCCGCGCTGCGCCTGCAGCGTGCCGCCGGTGCCGTGGGGGCCGTGGTGCCCGGCTGGGCGGCCATTCAGGAACTGGGCGGCATCGACACCCTTCAGGTGGATGCCGAGGACCTGTTTGCCGCCGACAGCGTGGTGCTGGAGGATATCCGCATCTTCAAGGGCGGCCGCATCGACCGCGCCATCCTGTACGCGGCCAGCGTGCTCAACCAGAGCGGCGGTACTCTGCAGGGGCTGTTCCGTCAGATCATTGAGGACCGCACCGACATCCTGTTCCCGGTCAAGGATCTGGAGATCCACCGCGGGCTGGGCTTTGCCGCCTGGTGCGACAACAACCACATCCAGATCGGCACCCGCCGTTTCCTGGAGCAGGAGGGCGTGGCCCTGCCGGACGAGGACTACGAGAACCAGCACTCCAAAAACGGGGAGCTGCAGATCCTGTATCTGGCGGTGTCCGGCAACGTGCATGCCATGTTCGTGATCCGCTATGTGGGCGGCCGAAACATCGCCCGCAGCCTTGCCGCCCTGCAGCAGGAGAACATCCGTCTGCTGGTCACCAGTCTGGACCCCAGCCTGACCGCAAAGCACATCACCGAGGCCTACCGCCTGCCGGAGGGCATGGTCACCCTGCTGGATCAGGAGCAGTGCGCCGCCCTCGAGGCCGCCCCGACCGAGGATGCGCCCTGCTGCATGTACCATCAGAAAGGCTTTGCCAGCCTGACCGGCGGCCTGCGCGCAGCCGACAAGGCCCAGAACGCCGAGACCACGGCCACCACGGTGCAGATGGTGTCGGTGCTGTTCTCGGTGGCCATTGCGGTGCTGCTCACCAGCGCCCGCAGCATCTGGCAGCTGCCGGTGACCTATGTGCTGATGTATCAGGCGGCATGGAGCGCCCTGAGCATCGCCGTGTGCGCCCTGAAACAGCATAACTGAAAATAATTCTCAAAATAAATAGGAATAATTCTTGATTTCTTTCGCTGCTTGTGGTATACTCTGTTCAGAGACAAGGACCTGAAGCCCCGCAGTGGGGCTGCCGATACAGACACCGAAGAACAAAAGGAGAAGAGAGTATGGAACTCAAGGGTACCAAGACCGAGAAAAACCTGTGGGAAGCCTTTGCAGGCGAGAGCCAGGCACGCAACAAGTACACCTACTTTGCCAGCATGGCCAAGAAGGAAGGCTATGAGCAGCTGGCTGCCATCTTTGAGGAGACCGCCGGCAACGAGAAGGAGCATGCCAAGATCTGGTTCAAGCTGCTGTGCGGCGGTGCCATCCCCGACACGCTCACCTGCCTGGACATGGCCGCCGGCGGCGAGCACGACGAGTGGACCGAGATGTACCCCCGCATGGCCAAGGAGGCCAAGGAAGAGGGCTTCAACCAGATCGCAGCCCTGTTCACCATGGTGGCACAGATCGAGAAGGAGCACGAGGAGCGCTACCGCGCCCTGGCCGAGAACCTGAAGAACCAGAAGGTGTTCGCCCGCGAAGAGCAGCAGCTGTGGCAGTGCCGGAACTGCGGCTACACCTTCATCGGCAAGTCGGCTCCGCTCAAGTGCCCGGTGTGCGCACACCCCCAGAGCTTCTTTGAGCTGAAGAAGATCAATTACTGATGTGACCCACCCCAGAGGGACGACGGCAGTCGTCCCTCTTTTGCTGTTCAGAGCAGCGGCCGTTCCGGCAGAAAGATCATTGTCCCGCGGGAAGAATAGATCAGCCGCTGCACGGCGCAGCCGTACAACAGAAACAGCACCGCCAGCACCAGCACCGCCAGCACCAGCCCGCGCAGCCAGTGCCGGTGCCGTGGGCGGAAGGAACGGTGTGCTCCGGGCCGGTATCGCATGGTCTGCGCCTCCTTTTTTGCATTTGCCCATCCTATGCAGGGCCGCAGACGATTGTGCAGCCGGGGCTGCTGTGGTAAGATAAAAGAAGAACCATTCATCCAAAGGAGTTTTTATGCTGACGATCACCTTACTGGGCACGGCGGCCACCATGCCGCTGCCGGACCGCGCCCTCAGTACGGCCTTTGCAGCCTGCGGCGGCCACGGCCTGCTGTTCGACTGCGGCGAGGGCACCCAGGCGGCGGCCCGCCGTGCCGGGGTCAACCTGATGCGTGCGGACACCGTCTGTCTGACCCATTATCACGGCGACCACATCTTCGGCCTGCCGGGTCTTCTGCAGACGCTGGGGGCCCAGGGCCGCACCCGGCCGCTGCTGCTGGTGGGGCCGAAAGGGCTTGCCGGCATCTGGAGCGCCGTGCGTGCCCTCACCGGGCCGCTGCCCTATGCCGTGCGTCTGCAGGAAGCAGACGGGCCGCTGGCACTGGATGCGCTGTCGGAGGGCTGGCCGGCGGGTGCTGTGCTGCGTCCCTTTGCCACCCGGCACCGGGTGCCCAGCGTGGGTTATCGGTTGGAGCTGCCCCGGGCAGGCCGGTTCGACCCGGCCCGGGCCCGGGCGCTGGGGGTGCCGGTGCAGCAATGGAAACTTCTGCAGCAGGGGCAGAGCGTTCTCGTGAAAGGCCGTACCGTGGCCCCGGTGGAGGTGCTGGGCGCGCCGCGCCGGGGGCTCAGCATGGTATTCTCCGGCGACACGGCCCCCTGCGCCGCGCTGGAGCAGGCCGCACAGGACGCTGACCTGCTGATTTGCGACGCCACCTATGCGCTTCCGGAACAGGAAGCCCAGGCAGCTCAGTGGGGGCACAGCACCTTTGGGCAGAGCGCCGCGTTGGCGGCCCGCGCCGGGGCGCATCGCCTCTGGCTGACCCACTATTCCCCCATGATCACCGACCCGGAAGCAGATCTGCCCCAGGCGCAGAGCATCTTCCCGGCGGCAGTGTGCGGCGCAGACGGGATGCAAATCACCCTGCAGTACGAGGAGGCGTGACCCATGCAAAACATCCGATTGGACGCCGGTGCGGCGGCTCTGCTGGCCCGGCTGCACGGGGCCGGATATGCGGCCTACGCGGTGGGCGGCTGCGTGCGGGACAGTCTGCTGGGGCGCACCCCGCAGGACTGGGACCTTTGCACCAGTGCCCGGCCGGAGCAGGTGCTGGCATTGTTCGGGGAGGGACAGTGCATCCCCACCGGGCTGCAGCACGGCACCGTGACCATCAAGTACGGCGGCCAGCTGTACGAGACCACTACCTTCCGCACCGAGGGGGCCTATACCGACGGCCGCCACCCGGACGAGGTACACTTTGTGCCGGATGTGCGGCAGGACCTGGCCCGGCGGGACTTTACCATCAATGCCATGGCCTACAACGATGCCGAGGGGCTCATCGACCCCTTTGGAGGGCAGCAGGACATGCAGCAGGGCATCCTGCGGGCCGTGGGCGACCCCGCCACCCGCTTTGAAGAGGATGCCCTGCGCATCCTGCGGCTGTACCGGTTCGCGGCGCGGTTCGGCTTTGCCATCGACCCGCCCACCGGGCAGGCGGCCCGGGCACTGTGTGCCCATCTGGACTGCGTGTCGGTGGAGCGGATCGAAGAAGAGCTGTCTAAATTGCTGGCAGCACCCGCCCCGGCGGCATATCTTGATGAAAAAATACTAAAAGTTATTATTCCGGAGCTTTCCGCCCCGGCCTTGCAGGCCGCAAAGCCGGTGGTGGATGCCTGCCCGGCGGGCATAGAGGACCTGCCCGTGCGGTGGGCCGCATTGCTGATGAGCCTTGGCGAGGACGGCACCCGCAAGGCCCTGAAACGCCTGCGCTGCTCCAACGCCTGCATCGAGCAGACGGTGGTGCTGGTGAGAGAGGTCCATCCGGGAGCTTTCTCTTCGGACACGATCTGGGGCATTCCATCCCCCGCCCTACTGCCTGCGGCAGCAGGGTCCCACCCTCCGGACGGTCCTCAGAGAAACTCCCGGACGGGCCTCGGACAAGCTCCCGCTGCCCCCGATACGGTCATCCGCATCCGGAAACTGCTGGGCCGGTACGACCTGCACACCGTACAGCGGCTGGCGGCGCTGGGCGCTGCCATGGAGCCGGAACAGGCGGCTGATTTTGCCGCGCAGGCAGAATTGGCCGCACAGCTGGACACCGACGGCGTGTGCTGCCGGGTCAGCCAGCTGGCCGTGAACGGCCGCGACCTGATGGCGGCGGGCATCCCGGCAGGGCCCGGCCTGCGCAGGACGCTGGAAGCCCTGCTGGACGCGGTCATCCGGGGGCAGCTGCCTAACGAGCGGCAGCGCCTGCTGGACGCCGCAGGGCAAATTTCTGCGTCTTGACAACTAGTTTTTGCCGCGTTACTATTATACTACTATTTTAGTGTGTTGAACACGCCAAAGGAGAAGCTATGACCACACAGAACTCTGCGCCCCGGTCCCCGCGCGCCCTCATTGCCATGAGCGGCGGCGTGGACAGCTCGGTGGCTGCCTGGCTGATGCAGCGGGACGGGTACGACTGCACCGGCATCACCATGCGCCTGACCCACAACGAGATGCTGGGGCAGTCTGGTTTCCACACCTGCTGCTCGGAAAAGGACATCGAGGACGCCGCCGAGGTGGCCTTTGCCCTGGATATCCCTTACGAGGTGCTGGACTTCACCGCCGACTTCCGGGAACAGATCATCGAGAAGTTTGTCCGGGTGTATGAGGCCGGCGGCACCCCAAACCCCTGCATTGATTGTAATAAATACATGAAGTTCAACCATCTGTTGAACTGGGCGCAGGCCCACGGCATGGAATATGTGGTCACCGGCCACTATGCCCGGGTGGAACAGGACCCGGACACCGGCCGCTGGCTGCTCAAAAAGGGGCTGGATGAAGGCAAGGATCAGAGCTATGTGCTGTACAACCTCACCCAGCAGCAATTGGCTCATGTGCGCCTGCCGCTGGGGGCCCTGCACAAGACCGAGGTACGTGCCATCGCCGAGCAGCATCATTTCATCAATGCCCGCAAACACGACAGCCAGGACATCTGCTTTGTGCCCGACGGCGACTATGCCCGCTTTATGGAGGGCTTTACCGGCAAGCACTACCCCGCCGGTGATTTTCTGGACGAGAGCGGCAAGGTGGTGGGTACCCACAACGGTGCGGTGCGTTACACGCTGGGCCAGCGCAAGGGCCTTGGGCTGGCACTGGGGGCCCCGGTGTACGTCTGCGGCAAGGACATGCAGGCCAACACGGTCACCGTCGGCCCGGAGAGTGCTTTGTTCGGCCGCATCGTCTATGCGGAGGATGTGAACTGGATCGCCATCCCGGAGCTGAAAGAGCCTCTGCGGGTCACGGCCCGCACCCGCTACCACCAGACCGAGCAGGCCGCCACCGTTTACCCAGCGGAAAACGGCTTCCGGCTGGAGTTTGAGCAGCCCCAGCGCGCCCCCACGCCCGGCCAGTCGGTGGTGCTGTATCAGGGGGATGTGGTGCTGGGCGGCGGCATCATTACGAGAGTGGAAAAGTAACAAGGAGACAAAACGCAATGCAAGATCAGTATTCCCGCACCCAGCTGCTGCTGGGCGCAGAGGCAATGGAAAAGCTGCACAATTCCCGCGTGGCCGTGTTCGGCATCGGCGGTGTGGGCGGCTACACGGTGGAGGCACTGGCCCGCAGCGGTGTGGGCGCACTGGACC
>OGFK01002099.1_pt1 | contig 10868 bp, 8 predicted proteins | sample 1570931 | NCBI WGS metagenome assembly OGFK01 (sample SAMEA2581935, study PRJEB24529) | metagenome | biome: Human gut stool | place: China | collected 2011
CAGCGATGATTTTGTCGGGTGAATCGGCGGCAAAATGAATCGGGTGTGTTGCGGGGCGGTAAATTCTTCGTGGACTTTTCCTCACGGAAGTGGTGGGTCTCACGGTGATAACCAACCACTTTTGCAGAAGATTTGCAATCAATCTACAAGTTCAGTGGGATTTGTGATAGAGAATATCATGGTTCGTAGAGTACGTCAAAATGATTCCGAAGAAATTATTTATGAATGGAGACAATAGTAAGACTTCTATTATGAATATGATACACTTTACATCATGAAAGAATTTAAGCTGCACAAAGATGATTCAAGCTGATGTGCAATATGCACAATAAGTTTTCTACAGCAAAATACAGATGTGGTCATCTAGCTCTTTTACCAGACAACTTTTTTTGTAAAATAAAAAAATTTGTTGACTTGAAATTGCTTGAAATGTTATCTTGTTGGTAACAAAAGCACGGTGAAGTGCTTGCTACCACACGAAAAGGCAAAACAAAAAAGGAGAGTAAAATGATGAAAAAGCGTATTGCGGCGTTGGTCACCGCCGGTGTCCTTGCTTTGTCGATGCTTACCGGCTGCGGAAGCAAACAGGAGAGCTGGAAAGTTACCTGCCCGTGGGCACCGTCTGGTGTAGCAGCGATGGTCAGCCAAAAGGCTGCTGCCAAGTCCCCTGATTATTCTGATAATAAAATCACACTGGTTGCTGAAGCCGTCAAGGGCGATGCTGCTACTGTCAACACTTGGGTGTCCAGTACTAAGGCAAATGATAAGGAACTGGTCTTCGCCGGTGAGGGTCTGTTCGCCATTACCGAGACTCTGGATCCGGCCAAGCTGCAGTTCAGCTACGACGATTTCGAGTTCGTGGAGAACTTGTACTCCTCCGTCTTCGTCCTGTCCGCTGATTCTTCACTGAACCTCAAGAATCTGGACGATCTGGAGTCCTATGTCAAGGCAGGCAACCCCGTATCCGTGGCCGTTAACGGCGCTACCGGCTCCGAGGCTTTCCTGGCAGCGGCTCTGTTCGGCTCTATGGGTGCCGGCGACCAGCTGAAACTGACTCCGTACCAGTCCGCTGCGGAGGCTGCACAGGCTGTAGCTAAGGGTGAAACGAACTTCGCGGTCTCTCACCAGTCTCAGATTCTTGAGACCTACCAGCAGGGCGGCGTTGATGTGGTTTGCGCATTCGATGACAAGGCTATCGAAAACGGCCCCTTCGCAGGCGTTGAGGGCGTTGGCTCCAAGGGCTACCCCTACTTCCGCAACCGCTGCTTCGTCATGGCTCGCAAAGGTACTGACGCCGCAAAGGTTGCCGAGCTGAAAGAGCTGTATGATAAGATCCTCGCCGATGATGAGATGGTCGAGTGGCTGAACGACACCATGCTGCTGGAAGTCGATACCATGACCGAGGACGATGTGAAGGCTCACATTGAGAACGTCAAGAGCATCGTCGAGCAGTATAAGGACATCGTGGCGGGCTGATAACAGGCCCTCATAGCGAAAAAAGCTGAAGCAGGGGGGGAGGGGATAGCCCCGACCCCCTGCTTTTATGGTTCAAAAAAGGAGTGGAAACAGGTGAAAAATCTGATAGAACGCATCGAAACAAGGCTGGACGAATGGGGCGCAAAGCTCGAGGAGAAGAACATCGAGTACCCCGTTGACCTGATCTGCGGCATTCTGTTTCTGGTCATCGGCATTGTGCTGCTGCTCATCATGCCCCAGCAGGTGCAGATCTCAGAAAAGGACGTTGTGAACGGCCGCGCCTTCCCGACGATGCTGGTCTGGCTCATGCTGGCCATGAGCGCCCTTCTGGTGGGCCGGGAGGCATACAATATGGTGATGCACCGCCCGGCCAAGACTAAGACGCTCAACCTTCTGGTGGAGGTCAAGGCTCTGGTAATCGTCCTTATTCTGGTGGTCACTTACCTGCTGGCAGAGATCACAGGTCTGTTCGTGGTGGGTGCCGTGTTCTGCGCACTGGCCTTTCTGCTGTTTTTCCGCTGCAAGAAGCCCCTCTACTACGCCATCACCGTCTCGATGGCGGTGCTGATCTGGGTCGTGTTCCACTTCGTGCTGAATGTTAGTTTCTGAGGAGGCAAAATATGGGTTTGTTTGATTTTATCGGCCCGGCCTCCGGGCTGCTTTTTACCCTTGAAAATATCATATGGATCAACCTCGGCGTCTTCATCGGCTGCGTATTTGCCGCCATTCCTGGCCTGAGTGTCATCCTCTGCATCATCCTGTTTCTGCCTGTTACCTACACCATGAAGGCCATTCCCGGTATGATGTTCCTTCTGGGTATCTACTGTGCGGGTGGATACGGCGGCTCGGTGTCGGCCATCCTCATCAACACCCCGGGCACGCCCCACGCGGCGGCTACTATGCTGGACGGTCATCCACTGTCCAAGATGGGCCGCACCAAGGCGGCTCTTAAAATCGCGCTGTATGCCTCCACCTTCGGTGGCATCTTCTCTGCACTGGTGCTGCTCTTCCTCGGCCCGCAGGTGGCCAAAATTTCGGCACAGCTGGGCACGGCGGAGTACTTCATGGTCTGCCTGTTCGGCATGACCATCATCGCAGGCGTTTCGGGCAAGAGCCTCGTCAAGGGCATCATCGCCGCTTGCCTCGGCCTGCTCATCTCCTGCGTGGGCGCAGACCCCATGACCAGCTACGACCGCTTTACCTTCGGCGTCCACCGCCTGTATCTGGGCCTCGACCTTGCCGTTACCCTCATCGGCCTGTTCGCACTGGTGGAGATCATCGGCAAGGCGGAGCTGAAGCGGAGCGAGCTGAACCTCCACGCCGGAAAGATCGGCAACGACGACGGCAAGATCACAAAGGATGAGTACAAGCGGATGCTCCGCCCGGTGCTCATCGGCTCTCTCATCGGCTCTTGCGTGGGCATCGTGCCCGGCACCGGTGCATCGGAGGCCTCTTGGTTCTCCTACAACACTGCAAAGAATATGTCCAAACACCCGGAAGAGTTCGGCCACGGTTCTGTGGAGGGCGTTGCGGCGGCGGAGTCGGCCAACAACGCTGTCTGCGGTGCGACCCTCATCCCCCTGCTGACGCTGGGCATCCCCGGCGACGGCTGCGTGGCCATTATGCTGTCCGCTCTGATGATCAACGGCCTGAACCCCGGCCTCTCGCTCTTTACCACGGATGGTGCGATCATGTACGCCATCATGCTGGGTCTTATCCTTGTGAACATCTTCATGTTCCTGCAGGGCAAGTACCTGACCAGCCTGTTTGCAAAGGTCGTCTCCATCCCCCAGCAGATCCTGACCCCTATCATCGTCATCTTCTGCTTTGCCGGTGCTTACTCGGTGAACAGCAGCTATTTCGACCTGAGCGTTGCGCTGGTGTTCGGCGTGATGGCATGGTTCATGCGTAAGCTGGAACTGCCCGCTGTCCCTGTGCTGTTGGGTATGGTGCTGGGCAACATGACGGAAACCAACTTCCGCCGTGCTTTGCTCATCTCGGATGGAAGCCCCAGAATTTTCGTCAGTAGTGTGTACTGCTGGATCTTCATTGCGCTGATCGTGGTGGTCATTCTCGGCATTCTGCGCGGCAAGATGAAGGAAGCAAAGAACACCAAAGCAGAACAGTAAAGGAAGGTAAAACCATGGCATATAATATCATTTTCTATTTCAGTGACCAGCAGCGCTGGGACACCTGCGGCTGCTTCGGCCAGCCACTGAATATCACGCCTAATCTGGACAAGCTGGCGGCAGAGGGTGTGAAGTTTGACAATGCCTTTTCGCCTCAGCCGGTGTGCGGCCCCTGCCGTGCTCTGTTCCAGACCGGCAAATATCCCACCGAGACCGGTTGCTTCCGCAATAATCTGATGCTGCCCTCCAACATCAAGACGCTGGGCGAGTACATGGAAAAGGATGCCGGCTACGAGACGGCCTACATCGGCAAGTGGCATCTGGCTTCGGACGGTGAGCTGGAGAAAAAGCCCACCGTTGACCACACCATCACCGCTGTTCCGCTGGAGCTGCGCGGTGGCTATACCGGTTACTGGCGTGCTGCGGATGTGCTGGAGTTCACCTCCCACGGCTACGATGGCTATGTGTTTGATGAGAACAACAACCGCATCGATTTCAAGGGCTACCGTGCCGACTGCATTAACCAGTTTGCGCTGGACTATCTTGACCAGTATGCCGGCGAAAAGCCCTTCTTCATGACCGTGTCGCAGATCGAGCCGCACCATCAGAACGACCATAATCACTACGAAGGCCCCAACGGTTCCAAGCAGCGATTCGCAGATTTTGTTCTGCCGGAAGATCTGAAGGCTCTGGGTGGAAACGCAGCGGAAGAGTACCCGGATTATCTGGGCCAGTGTGCCAGCCTTGATGAAAACCTTGGTAAGCTGGTGTCAAAGCTGAAAGAAAAAGGCCTGTATGATAATACAGTTATCCTCTATGCTTCCGACCATGGCTCTCACTTCAAGACCCGCAACCGTGACGCGCACCTGAACGGCTATGATGATTACAAGCGCTCCTGCCATGACGGTTGCCTGCATGTGCCGCTGGTCATCTGTGGCGGCCCGTTCAAGGGTGGCAAGGAGATCACCGACCTGGTCAGCACCGAAAGCATTCCCAAAACTCTGCTGGCTCTGGCAGGCGTGGATGTCGGTGATAAGATGATCGGTGAAAATCTGCTTGACGTTGTGGAAAAGAAAAACCATAATAGAGTCAATGAGGTCTATGCACAGATTTCGGAAAGCCGTTGCGGACGCTGCATCCGTACTGCAGATTATATGTATTCTGTCTATGCACCCGGCGTCAACGGCGGCGAGGCTGCGGCATCCGATGTTTATGCAGACGACTTCCTTTACGATATGCAGAAAGACCCGTGGCAGCTGAACAATGTGGTCGCGGATCCTGCATATGCTGCGGTCAAGGCGGAACTTCGTGAACGTCTGCTGAATTGGATTCAGCACGCGGAAGGCAGCCGCCCCACTATCACCGACTGAAAAGGAGCGCTTGCCCATGCTCTCGGCTGTTGAGAAAAAATCCGATCAGGTTTATCGCTGGCTTCTGGCTTATATTGACGAAAACAAATTTTCCGGAAACCAGCGCCTTCCATCGGAAAATGCCCTCTGCCGGAAGCTGAGCGTCAGCCGGGAGACGATCCGGGTGGCCATCGACCGTCTGGTGCGAGAGGGCCTTGTCTACAAGCTCAAGGGCAGCGGGACCTATTTCCACCGGGAAAAGGTGATGACGCGGGACCTGAACACCGACGATGCCCTTTATAAAATCGGCCTTGTCCTGCAGGGACAGGATACAAGTGCCAATTCGGGATTAATCGAAGGGGTTCGCAGTGTTCTGACGCAGGAGCAGGTTGACCTCCATGTGTTTCTGACCGATAACAAATTCTGCAACGAACGCCGCTGTCTGGAGACTGTGGTACATCAGAATTTTCACGGTTTCATCGTGGATGGTGTCAAATCGAGCATCCTCAGCCCAAATCTTGACTGCTACAAGGAGCTTTACCGACGTAAGATCCCGGTGATATTCTACAACAACTTCTATCGGAACTTGCGCTGCCCCCGCGTAACGATCAATGACATCGAATGTGCCCATCAGCTGATAGGACGCCTGATGGATGCCGGACACAGCCACATTGCAGGCATCTTCGTGTACGACAACTACCAGAGCGTAGAAAAGTTTCAAGGCATGGCGGAAGCGATGCGAAATCGTGGTTTGGAACTGAACGATGATTATATCAAGTGGTGTATTTCGGACGAAGCCCACAACGAAAGCTATGTCCGTTCCATTGAAAGATTTCTGAAGAGCATCCCTAAATGCACCGCTATCGTCTGCTGCAACTACATCATCTATCGGCTGGTCATGAAAACCCTGCAGAAAATGGGGAAGACTGTACCCGAAGATTATTCGCTGGTCTGTTTTGATTATTCCGAAGAAACTTATCGGCAGGAGGATGTTACCTGCTCCGTGGAGCAAGGCTTCGAGATGGGACGTCAGCTTGCGCTGCGGCTTATGGAGATGATTTCCACCGGCGAATGCGATGACCGGAACTACACTTATGTCATGAAGCCCATCCTCTACGATGGCCATTCCATCCGGAAGATCAAAAAGGTAAAATAAAGATTCTCCCGGAGGCAGTACTGCTCTCCGGGAGAATCTCTTTATCGGTTTTGTTGTGCCAGAAAATGTGCAGCAGTATGCAGGCGCGGAAGCACATAGGCAAAGAACTGCTTATACGCTGCGCAAAAGCGGTTGCTTCCAGAGGCATCCCAATCTCGCTTGCATCCGCCCCGGCAGAGCAGCTGATAAGCACATGCTGCGCATTCCGCCGGGCGTTTGCGGCCCTGTGCCAGAAATGTCTGGCTTGTGGGAGAATCAAGCGCATCTTCAACGGTACAGTGGCTCAGATTTCCCAGCTTCCACTCATCCAGAACATAAAAGTCACAGGGATAAAGGCTTCCGTCACCTTCTACGGTAAGATAGTGCCCACAGGAACCGGAGGAAGCGCAGGAGGTAGGCGGCATTCCCAGCAGGATACGCAGATAGTCCTCAAAATTGCGAACGCTGATATAATTGCCTCGTTGCAGCTGCTGATACCAAGTATCAAAGACGCCGCACAGAAAACGACCATAAAGTTCCGGCGTTAGAGAATATGCCTGCCCTCCAATCGTATCAAGTGGGTCAAGACATGGGATGAATTGCAGATTGTGCTGTCCCAACTCGCAGAGGCTTTTGAAGGCTCGCTGCGGCTTTCTGGCCAGCTGTCCGGTTACAACACAGAGCAGATTCGTTTCGACCCTGTAGGCATCCAGCAGCGCAAGCGCATGAGTTACTTTATCCCATGTGCCCTGCCCAGCTGCGTCCAGCCGATAGAGATCATGGTTCTCCTGTGTGCCGTCCAGAGAGAGGCCTACGAGGAAAGAGTTGGCTTTGAAAAAGGAAGCCCACTCTTCATCCAGACAAATGCCATTGGTCTGGATGCTGTGGAACACAGAGATATTGCGCTGCATGGAACGCTCCGTTTCCAGAAAGAACCGGAAGAAATCCAACCCGGCAAGAGTCGGTTCGCCGCCCTGAAACAGAAAATGGACGCTGCCGCCTTCCTCTGTGGCTGCAAAAGCCTTTTCAACCAGTTCTCCTGCCATTTCATGGGAAAGCAGTCCCATATTTTTGCAGGCTCGGCTGTTGGAAACATCGTCATAAAAGCAGTACCGGCAACGCAGATTGCACAGGCTGGACGCTGGCTTGACGAGAAATGTATTATGTTTCATAGAGATTCCCTCCGTGCTTCGCAGTTCTTAAAACAAGGATACCGGAAAATACGGGCTTTCGCAAGCAGTAACAGTTAAAAGCTGTTTGAAATAGTAAGAAAACAAATATAGTTGTCCGAAAATCAAAAAAGGAGAAGAAAACTTGTATGGATGAAAATAAAACATACGGTACACGGTTAGCACGGCTTTGGAAGCTGTTTTTGAGTACGCTGTACATTAGCAGCTTTACCTTCGGCGGCGGCTTTGTCATCGTGACCTTTATGAAGAAAAAATTTGTAGATGAGCTGCACTGGATCGATGAACAGGAAATGCTGGATATGACAGCGTTGGCGCAGTCCTCTCCGGGCGCAATCGCGGTCAATGCTGCAATTCTGGTAGGCTGGCAGGTAGAAGGCTTGATTGGAATGATCGTGGCAGTGTTGGGCACCATCATCCCACCTATGGTCATTCTTTCAGTCATTTCTGTGTTCTACAATGCTTTTGCCACCAATCGCTATATCGCGTTGTTACTCAAGGGAATGCAGGCTGGTGTGGCGGCGGTCATTCTGGATGTTGTATTCGACCTCGGCGGAAAGGTGCTGAAGACCCGCTCATGGGTGTATATTATCCTGATGGTCGCAGCGTTTGTCGCAAATACGGTGTTTGATGTCAATGTGGTGGTGGTCATCCTTGCCGCTGCAGTATTCGGCGTGGTGCTGGCTCTGGTCCAGTGGAAAAAAGGTGGTGCAAAATGATCTACTTACAGCTTTTTCTCAGCTTTTTGCAGGTGGGTATGTTCAGCGTAGGCGGCGGCTATGCGGCCATGCCGCTGATCCAGAGCCAAGTGGTGGAACAACATGGCTGGCTGACGATGCAGGAGTTTACTGACCTCATCACGATTGCAGAAATGACCCCTGGTCCCATTGCGGTCAACTCGGCAACTTTTGTTGGTTTGCGTATCGCGCAGGTACCCGGAGCCATCATTGCAACACTAGGTTGCATTACACCGGCGCTGTTCTTTGTTTCACTTCTATCCTACATCTATCGTAAATACAAGGATATTTCTCTGCTGCAAAGTGTTCTGGCCTGCCTGCGTCCGGTCATTGTAGCGCTTATCTTTGGTGCAGGTCTTTCTATACTGTCTATGGTGGTGTTCGGAGAGAGTGCAAAGACGCTCGCCAACGTAGACTGGATCGGCATCGGCAGTTTTGCATCGGCATTTTTTGTGCTACGGAAGCTCAAGTGGAATCCCATCCTGACCATGTGCCTGTGCGGCGTGGCCGGGCTTGGACTTCACATTTTGCTCGGAATATAATCTTAAGACAATTTGTCTGTTGGAATCATGAAAATAAATCATTGGGCTTGCAATCAGGGCAAAACTGTGGTATATACATTATACGAAACATTGCTTTAATGAACGTATTACCGTTCAATGACGTATAAAATGGAGGTGCTCGCCATGACCGCCGTGATCTATGCTCGCTATTCCTCGGACAACCAGCGCGAAGAATCCATCGAAGGCCAGATCCGGGAATGCACGGCTTATGCCGAGAAAAACGGCATCACCATCGTCAAGCACTATATTGACCGTGCTATCTCCGCCAAGACGGACAATCGACCCGAGTTCCAGCAGATGATCAAGGACAGTGACAAGAAGCTGTTTGACAAGGCAGAGGACGACTATCTGCTCACCACCAAGCTGTTCTGCGGCTGCTGCGGTGCACTGATGTTTGGTGAAAGCGGCACGAGTCGGACGGGAGAAGTCCACCGCTATTATAAATGTGCTACTGCCAAAAAGCACAAGGGCTGCAAGAAAAAGACTGTCCGTAAACAGTGGCTGGAAGATCTTGTGGTCAACCAGACCATGCAGCTTGTGAAAGACGATGTCGCCATGGAATCCATCATCGCCAAGGTGATGGAGCTGCAAAATAAGGAGAATACCAACATTCCTCTCTATGAGAAACAGCTTCGTGATGCGGAATCCGGTATCCAGAATATGCTGAACGCGATACAGGCTGGTATTCTGACCAGCTCCACCAAGGAGCGGCTGGAGCAGCTGGAAGAAACCAAGCGTGAACTTGAAGCCCGCATTGCGGAAGAAAAGCTGGCAAAGCCCAAGGTCACAGAGGAGTTCATCCGGTTCTGGCTGCTGCGGCTTCGCAAGCTGGACATGAGCCTGAAAGACCAGCGGCAGGCACTGGTGGATACCTTCATCAATTCGATTTATCTGTATGATGATAAGGTTTTGATAACCTTTAACTATAAAGAAGGAACACAGACCGTCACCTTTGGAGAAGCGACAGAAGTTGCATCCGAGGGAAATGGTTCGGATTTGGATTGCATTCCTGCACCACAAAAAGGACAGCTTTTAATAGCTGTCTTTTTTGTTTTATATAGTCTTTTTCCCTTTCGCTGTAACAGCGGATAAGAAGAGTTGAACCCGTAAAGCCCCGCCTGCGGTGGGGCAAGGAACGCATGAGGTGACCGCCGTGTACAGCTTTTTCGGCTTCGTACTGTTTGCTCATCAGGCGGTACTTCTGCTGTCGGGGGATTTTTGTGTCCGATATTTTACAAAAAATTCACGCTGGCAGGGTTGCCGCCGCATACCGGATGTGCTATGATGAAGTGCAAAATTTCAAGCGGAGCGATGAATTTTGATTTGTCAAGCTCGCGGAATCAGGAGGAACTACCATGCAGAAGAATTATGTGCAGGAAATTCTGAGCATCATTCACAGCGGTCTGCCCAAGGCAGAGCTGGCCGAAAAACTGTCTGATTACCATGAAAAGGATCTGGCGGATGCGTTGGAGGCACTGACCCCCGCCGAACGTCAATCGCTCTATTCCATTCTGGGCGTGGATACTGTTGCCGAGATCTTTACTTATCTGGACGATGCCGAGCCGTACCTGAAAGAGCTGCCCAGCCATGAAGCTGCAAAGGTCATTTCCAACATGGACTCGGACGATGCGGTGGACGCGCTGGAAGACCTTGACGATACCGATAAGAACGAGATCGTCAACAAGCTGGACAAAGACTCGGTTGAAGATGTGAAGATGCTGCTCTCGTATGACGAGGATGAGATTGGCAGCAGGATGACCACCAACTACATCTCCATCAAAAACGATATGACCATCCGGCAGGCGATGAGCGAGCTGGTAAAGCAGGCCGGAGAAAACGATAACATCTCCACGCTGTATGTGGTGGACGAAAACGAGCACTTCTATGGTGCAATCGACCTGAAAGACCTCATCATTGCACGTGCAGAGGAAAGTCTGGAAAGCCTGATCGTCCGCTCTTATCCCTACGTCACAGACCGGGAGCAGATCAGCGATTGTATCGACCGCATCGTGGACTACGCAGAGCGCAGCCTGCCGGTGCTGAACGATGCCGGCAAGCTGGTGGGCATCATCACATCGTCCGATGTGGTCGAGCTGGTCGATGATGAGATGGGCGATGATTACGCAAAGCTGGGCGGTCTGACCGGCGAGGAGGATCTGAACGAAAGCGTTTTTGAAAGCGTGAAAAAGCGTCTCCCGTGGCTGATCGCTTTGCTGTTCCTCGGGATGCTGGTCTCCTCGGTCGTCGGCGCGTTTGAATCAGTGGTGGCGGTGCTGCCGGTGGTCATCTGCT
>OGFK01002102.1_pt1 | contig 10852 bp, 11 predicted proteins | sample 1570931 | NCBI WGS metagenome assembly OGFK01 (sample SAMEA2581935, study PRJEB24529) | metagenome | biome: Human gut stool | place: China | collected 2011
CAAAATTTACAAAATCAATCCTATTTCTCCCCCTTAAACAAAGAAGCAAAATACTCATCGATATTAACGCCATCTTTTTTCATATCTTTTAGCCTCGCCCTTACGTCGGCGTCTTGCCAAAGAAGTGGTGGTAGCGCAAACATCACCTTATCAAGGCTAAAATTTCTCACATCTTCGCGCCAGCCATCCCAGCGGTAAAGCTCGTAAAATTTAGATATATCCCCACTTAGCGCCCAGTATAAAAACTGCGAGTAGCCAAGCTGCGTATCTTCCCATTTGCCACTATCTGGTGCGTAGTAAAAGACGTTGCCAGCTTTGCCACCAAAGGCGCCGCCATTTACCACGAAAAATCCGCCCAAAACATCATCCGCCACGAGCAAATAGCTAGGCATCTGCCCTGCTTCGCTAAAGCTTTTGCCAAGGTTGAAGCTGTAAATTCCGCGCTTCATCTGCTCGCATCCTGAGCCAAGCAGGCGCAGCCAACCGCCATCTATCACTATGCCGCCGCACCCATAAACAAGCGCTCCCATCGGCGAGCGAGTGGTGACCTGAAGCCCTAAAAGCTCACTTTGCGCCCTACTCTCATCGCGAGGCAAAATTTCATAGTCGTTTTTGGCCTCTTTTAGCCACTCTTCGATCAGCGCCCAGCCTGGCTCATTTGTGTCTATAAGCTCATCTAAAGCCCTCATTTTCTGTCCTTGCGATAAATTTGGTGAAATTTAAAAGAAGAATTTGGCGAGTCGCCCCGCCAAATTTATATTGGTAGGTTATTTTGCGTCCCAAGCTAGGATCGTGTTGCCCTCGGCGTCGGTAGCCACGTCGCCCATGCCCATGATGTTGTAGCCGCAGTCTACGTAGTGAACTTCGCCTGTTACGCCGCTAGCTAGGTCGCTAAGCAGATACATAGCGCTGTTGCCGACGTCTTCAGTGGTGACGTTGCGTTTTAGCGGGCTATTTACTTCGTTGTAGCGCAAAATCATCCTAAAGTCGCCTATTCCGCTTGCGGCAAGCGTTTTAATTGGGCCTGCGCTGATCGCATTTACGCGGATATTTTTAGCGCCAAGGTCGTGTGCTAGGTAGCGAACTGAGCTTTCAAGTGCTGCTTTTGCAACACCCATGACGTTGTAGTGTGGTACAAATTTTGGTCCGCCAAGATATGTAAGAGTTAGCACCGAGCCGCCCTCTTTTAGCACTGGCAAAACCGCGCGAGTAAGGCTTAGTAGCGAATAAACGCTAGTGCCCATCGCTATGTCAAATGCCTCTTTTGTCGTATTTACAAACTCGCCCTCAAGCGCTTCTTTTGGTGCGTAAGCCACTGCATGCACGACAAAATCGATCTCGCCAAGGTCTTTTTTGATTTGATTTGCAAGCCCATCTAGGTGAGCTTGGTTATTTACATCAAGCTCGTAGACAAATTTGCTACCAAACTCCTCAGCGATCGGCTCTACGCGCTTTTTAAGAGCGTCGTTTAGGTATGTAAATGCCATCTGCGCACCTTGATCGTGACAAGCTTTTGCGATGCCGTAAGCTATTGACTTGGCGTTGGCGACACCGACGATCAGACCTTTTTTACCTTTTAATATCATCATTTCTCCTTTTATTTTGTTTGACTTTTAAGCGATATTTAAATTTTAAACCAAATTTAATAGCGGCAGTATCGTGAGATGAATTTTAATGTTGTGTAGAAATTTTAGGTCAAGACTAGGCAAATAGCCTGTCGCAGACTTAAAATTTCGAACTCATTAAAAAGCACTCACGAGACAACGCGTATCAAATTTAAAAAATTATTCGCATCCCAGCTGGCTGTGCCTACCAAAACCCCATCGCAGCTTTTTATACCTGCGATATCAGCGATGTTTGCTGCATTGACGCTTCCGCCGTAAAGTAGCGACACATTTGCCTTTGTCTTTAAAAAACTTAGCACCTCATCTATCTGCTCTATGCTAGCGCTCCTGCCGGTTCCTATCGCCCAGATCGGCTCATAGGCGATGACTAAATTTTTATAATCTAGATCGATATTTTCAAGCTGGCGGCTTAGAAATTCTTGGGTCGATCCGCTTTCATTTGTGCTTAAATTTTCGCCGATGCAGTAGATCACATTCCAACCATTTTTTGCGGCAAAGTCAAATTTCGCTCGCAAAAACTCCTCGCTTTCATTTAAAATTTCACGCCTCTCAGAGTGGCCGATCAGCACATCTTTGATGTCAAATTCATCAAGCATCGCCTTGCCGATCTCACCAGTAAATGCCCCACTCTCGCATGGGTAGAAATTCTGCGCTCCAAGCCTAAAAATATGCCTTTTTTCATCAAAGGCACTAGCTGGAGCAAATACGCTCACGTCGTCGTTTGCGCTTAAATTTTCGTCTAAAATTTTCGCGTACTCTCTAAAGCTTGCTCTTGTGTGGTTGCACTTTAAATTCGCTAGAAATTTCAAGACCTACTCCTCTTTTCTAAGCGGCTTTATGCCAGGCAGCTCTTTGCCTTCTATTAGCTCCAAGCTCGCACCGCCGCCAGTTGAGATAAATGTCATCTCATCAGCGTCGCCTGCGCGCTCGACCACGTCAGCCGTATCGCCACCGCCAACGACGGTTGTCGCGTGAGTGTCGATGATAGCGTGGCTCATTTTGATGCTGCCTTTGCTAAATTTATCCATCTCAAAAACGCCCATAGGTCCGTTCCACCAGATAGTTTGAGCATCTGCGATGACCTCTTTAAATAGCCTAATCGACGCTGGTCCGATGTCAAGCCCCATCCAGCCATTTGGGATCTCTTGTGCGGGGGCGTATTTTACAGCACTTTCAGCTGAAAATGTCTGAGCAGCGACGACATCCACTGGTAGGTAGATTTTCACTCCTAGCTCTTTGCCTTTTTGTAAAATTTGCCTTGCATCTTCGATGAGTTCTTCTTCAAGGAGCGAATTTCCGATGTTTTCGCCAAGTGATTTTAAAAATGTAAATGCCATGCCGCCGCCAATTATGAGCTTATCGACGCGTGGCAGAAGGTTATGTAGGGCTTGAAGTTTGCCGCTTACCTTTGAGCCACCCACGACAGCGACAAATGGACGAGACGGATGTTTTATCAAATTTTGAGCGAAATTTATCTCTTTTTGTAGTAAAAATCCCGCTGCTTTGTGCTTTTCATCGTAAAATTTAGTGATCGCTTCGACCGAGCTATGCGCCCTGTGGCAAACGCCAAATGCGTCATTTATGTAAAATTCGCCAAATTCTGAAAGCTCTTTTGCCAAAGCTTCGTCGTTTTTGGTTTCGCCCTTTTCAAAGCGTAAATTTTCTATCATTAAAATTTCGCCTGGCTTTAGAGCCGCAGCCTTTGTTTTAGCGTCATTTCCGATCACATCTTCAGCAAATATCACCTCTCTATCAAGCAGTCTTGATAGCCTCTTTGCCACGCCTTGAAGTGAAAATTTCTCTTCATAGCCGTTTTTTGGACGCCCTAAGTGACTGGCCAAAACCACGCTGCAGCCATTATCTAGGCAGTAGCGGATAGTTGGTATCGCTGAGCGGATCCTGCGGTCATCAGTGATGTTTAAAAACTCGTCCATAGGCACGTTAAAATCGCACCTTATAAAGACTTTTGCACCATTAAGCTCAAGGTCGTTGATCGATAAAATATCACTCATTTTTCACCCTTTAAATTTACTTTGTAGCCACGATCTTAGCAAGATCAACAAGCCTTGTTGAGTAGCCCCACTCGTTGTCGTACCACGCAAAGACCTTCACCATATCATCAGCGATAACCTGCGTAGTGTCGCTCGCTACGATGCTGCTAAAGGTGCTTGTGCAAAAGTCGCTGCTAACTCTGTAGTCGTCATCGACGAATAAAATTCCCTTTAAATTTGACTCCGCAGCCACTCTAAATGCCTCGTTTATCTCCTCTTTGCTAGCTGGTCTTTTTAAAACCGCCGTTAGATCGACCATAGAGACGTTTGCCACTGGCACGCGGACTGCTTGACCGTGCAGCTTACCGCTTAGCTCTGGGAGCACTTTAGCGATCGCTTTTGCAGCTCCGGTGGTCGTAGGTCCGATATTTAGCGCTGCTGCGCGTGAGCGGCGGAAATCTTTAGCTTTTACATCAACTAGGCTCTGACCATTTGTATATGCGTGGATCGTAGTCATTAGCCCTTTTACGATGCCAAATTTATCGTTTAGCACCTTTGCCACTGGAGCTAGGCCGTTTGTGGTGCAGCTTGCGTTTGAGACGATCGCTTCGCCTGCGTATTTATCGTCATTTACGCCAACTACAAATGTGGCAGTGTCGTCTTTTGCTGGAGCGCTCATGACGACTTTTTTGACGCCGCGAGCAAGATATGGCTCACATTTTTCAGTGGTTAAAAACTTGCCAGTGCACTCTAAAACCACGTCTACGCCGTAGTCTGCGTAGCTAAGCTCGTTTAGATCTCTTGTAGAAAAAACTCTTATCTTTTTGCCATTTACTTCTATAAAATCGTCGCTTATCACCTTAACGTCTTGCTTAAATTCGCCATGCACGCTGTCGTATTTGAGCAAATACCTCGTCATATCCCTTGTTGCGGTGTCGTTAATAGCGACAAGCTCAACATCATCACGCTCTAAAATAATACGAGCAGCACACCTACCGATACGCCCAAAGCCGTTTATTGCTACTTTAACTGACATCTTAGCTCCTTTTGATATAATTACGCCTAATTCTACAAAAAAGAATTTTAAAACAAATATAAACAAGGCACTTTAATAGATGAAGTTAGCACTTTTTGGCGGGAGCTTTGATCCGGTTCATTTAGGACACGATAGCATTGTGAAAATGGCACTAAGCGGCCTTGACATCGACAAGCTCATCATCATGCCAACTTTTATAAGTCCCTTTAAGAGCGAATTTTCAGCTCCGCCAGAGCTTCGCCTAAAGTGGATAAGAGAAATTTGGGGCGGCCTAGAGAAGGTCGAGATCTCAGACTATGAGATAAATTTAGCTCGCCCAGTGCCTACCATAGAGACGGTTAAGTATTTGTATGAGAAATTCAAGATAGAGAAATTTTATCTCATAATAGGCGCGGACCACCTAGCTACGCTTGATAAGTGGCACGGATATGAGGAGCTAAAAAATTTAGTGCAGTTTGTGATCGCCAAGCGCAATCACATAGAAATTCCGCAAAATTTACAAAAAATGGACGTGCACGTGGATGTTAGCTCGTCGCAGATCAGGCATCAAAAGGGGCTTGATGAGCTGCCTAGCGAGATAAAAGATGAAATTATAAATTTTTACCAAGGATTAAAGATGCAAGAGAGATCGATGCAAGAGCGCACCGAAAGTATAGTTAAGGTTTTAGACGCAAAAAAGGCTGAAGAGATACAAGTGTTTGATATGAGCGGGGATGATTATTTCGTAAAGGCCGTAGTTATCGCTACTACGCTTGGCGAGAGGCACGCTTACTCGCTGGCTGAAGATCTAAAAGAGGAGCTTAAGCCTCTTGGGGAGAAATTTATAGGCACTGAGAGCTCGCCTGATTGGATCGTGATGGACCTTGGCGATATTTTGATACACCTTTTAAGCCCAGCTTATAGGGCAAAATACAACATCGAAGAGTTTTTGCAAAAGCTAAAAACTAGCAAAGAGTCTTAACAAAGACAAGCGAAGAGCAAATAAGCCATAAAAATATAAAAAATGCTAGCAAAAATGGCTTTTTGCCCGTCGCTTTAAATATACTCCTATCTATCCCAAACCCCAAAGCACACATCGCGACGCAAAGGCAGATACTAGCGGCTAGCTTTAAAATTTGCACCAAATTTTCAGGGAAAAATGGCAAAGATCTAACGCAGATCGCCACTAAGAAAAATAGCGCAAACCAAGGTATGCTCTTTAGCTTTGAGCCGCCACTATTTTGGCTTAAATTTAAGAAATTTAGTAAAAACAAAAAAGGTACTAGCATGATGACGCGAAGCATTTTTATGATGACGGCGGTGCTGCTTGTTGTGCCATCAAATGCTGCTGAGGCTGCCACTACGTGGGCTACTTCGTGAAGTGAGCCGCCGATAAAAAAGCCAGTTTGGTGCGGCGTGAGAGCTAGAAATTTAGCGATAAATGGATAGATAAACATGCCAATCGTCCCAAAGAGCACCACCGTGCAAATGGCGATAGCAAGCTTGTTTGCGTCTGCTTTTATCTCATTTTGAGTAGCCATAACAGCAGCTGCGCCGCATATACTTGCCCCTGAGCCAATAAGCACGGCACTATCCTTGCTAAGCCCCAAAGCTTTAGCTACAAAAAGCGCAAAGCAAAAGGTCGCAAAGACCATAAAAGCTGAGTATATCACGCCTAGAGTGCCGACACTTGCGATCTCGCTAAGGCTTATGTTAAAGCCAAAAAGTATGATGCCAAGCCTTAAAATTTGCTTCCCAGCGATCGCCACGACGCCACTACTTTTTAAAATTTGAGTTTGTTTTGTAAAAAGATTTGCAAAAATGGCGCCTAAAATGATAGAGATAATGAGCGGGCTGGTGTGAAATTTAGCCAAGACCGTGTTTGAGAGCGCAAAAGAAATGGCACAGATCAGCGCCAAAACAAGCACAGCAAGAAATTTATGAGACATATTTTAACCTTAACTCTTTTTTTAAAAATGCAATTAGCACGTTTGGGTATAATTAGACGAATTTTATAATGCAAATTTAAAATAAAGATAAAGGGATAGGCCTATGATCATCCTTGGCGAAAAATATGCTTTCACCAAACTCGAGCTAGAGAAGCTTAGGAAGAAATTTGGCCAGGTGAATTTTTTATCCCCTGAAAATAGCGACGCAAAAGCTTTGCGAAGTGCGCTAGAAAATCTCATAAAATCAGGCGATCAAAGGCTGATCGTGCTAAATACCCAAAAGCCCGTTGATAGCAAACTGGTGAGATTTCTCACGCTTTTACAGTTTAAGACGAAGTATAAAAATATCAAATTTCTAAATGTGGAGAGCTTTTTAGAAATTTACTTGCAAAAGTGCTACATCCCAGAAAATGGCGAAAATTTAAACTTTTTAAACGATATCAAGCCTTACAATGCCCTTGAATACGCCTTAAAACGCGTGATCGACTATGTAAGCTGCTCGCTGCTTCTTGTGATACTTTTTGTACTTAAATTTTACGTAAAGAAAAAGATAGACGAGCAGTCCCCTGGCAGCCTTTACTTCTTGCAAAATAGGGTTGGCCTGGATACTAAAATATTTAAGTGCTATAAATTTAGAACAATGCATGAAAACTCAGAACACAACCCATACACGCAAAAAAACGACACAAGAGTATTTAAATTTGGCGAATTTATGCGCAAAACCAGAATGGATGAAATACCTCAATGCATCAATGTATTTCGCGGCGATATGCACCTAATTGGACCACGTACAGAATGGGATATACTAGTCCATGACTACGAAAAAAAAATCCCTTACTACAATGAACGTCACATCGTCCGCCCAGGGATTACCGGCTGGGCACAGGTAAACTACCCTTATGGCGCAAACACACACGACGCCAAACAAAAGCTAATGTATGATCTTTACTACATAAAGCACTGGTCACTTTGGCTGGAGATAAAGATCATAACAAAAACCATTGCAATTATCTTTGAAAAAAGGGGCATTTAGTCAAACACACATATCCCTTTTTGACTAAATTTGTCTGGTAGCTATAAAGCTACATCCTATCTTTAGCTGTGATTCCCATTATATTAAATGCTGTTTTTATCGAGACAGCAACGACTGCAAAGACTTTTAGTAAGCTATCTTCGTTTTCATTTCCAACCACACGGTTTTCATTATAAAATTTATGAAAGCTAGCAGCTAGTGACTTCAGATAGTCTGGGATCTTTTGAAGCTGCCTTGAGATAAAAGCATCCTCTAAAATTTCAGGCAAGATAAGCGCTTCAAAAAGTAAATTTTTAGAATTTTCATCTAGGCACTCAAAGTCTGCATTTATCACGTCACTGACGCTTTTTCCAGCCTTTGCAAAGATCTGATTTATCCTAGCGTGAGCGTAATTTATATAAAAAATAGGGTTTGAGCTATCCTCTTTTTTAAGCTCATCCACGTCAAATTCCAAACTGCTCGTGTTTGCTTTGCTTATAAAGATAAATCTAAGTGCCTCGGCACCGATCTCACTCGCAATATCGCTCATCAGCACCGCATTGCCAGCGCGCTTGCTCATTTTATATGGCTTGCCCTCTTTTAGCAGACTAACCATCTGCATAAGTATCACTTCAAGCCTATTTTCGTCGTAACCAAGGAAATTTATCGCAGCCTTTAGCCTTGCGATATATCCATGGTGGTCTGCACCCCAAATGTTTATATAGTGGTCAAAATTTCTTTCAAATTTAGCGTTATGATAGATGATGTCTCCAGCTAAATACGTCGGTCTACCGTCATTTCTAACCACAACCCTATCGTTATCGTCGCCAAGTGTGGTCGAAGCGATATAAGTAGCGCCCTCTTTTTCATACATTTGATTTGAGCGTTTTAGCTTTTCTATAGTTGGCTCCAGGCGGTCGTAAAGTGCTTTTTCGCTGGCCCAGCTCTCTATAAAAATGCCAACATCAGCCAAGTCTTTTTTGATGATCTCAAGCACGATATCCTTGCCAAATTCGGCAAGCTCAAGGTTTCTGCTCTCGTCATAAAAACTTTCCTTGCCAAATTTCTCATTTGCAAGCTTAGCAATATCTAAAATATAATCCCCGCGGTAATATTTCTCTGGATAGACGACACTTTCGTTAAAAAGCTGCTCTTTAGCCGCAAGTGATATCGATGTGCCAAGCAGATCTATTTGATTGCCCGCATCGTTTATGTAGTATTCTGTTGAGATAGCGTAGCCAAGTCTTTTGCCAAGTCTTGCTAAAGTATCGCCATAAACCGCACCTCTAACGTGTCCGATGTGAAGCGGTCCAGTCGGATTTGCGCTGATGTATTCTATTAAATAGCTGTCTTTTTTCGCATCTTCTTTTGCAAAATTTTCGCTATCTAGCAAAATTTGCTTTGAAATTTCATCTAAAAATTCGCTCTTAAGCTTGAAATTTAAGTAGCCATTTACCGCACTAGCTTCCACTATCTTACTATCACTAAATTTATCAGCAAATTCGCTAGCTATCATAGCCGGCGACTTTCTTAGCTCTTTTGCGAGGCTAAAAAGCGGTGTCGCATAGTGGGCTAAATTTTTATCCTTTGGCTTTTCAAGCACAAATTCTCGCTCTAAAACCTTTGAAATTTCAGCTTTTACTTTATCTTTCAACTCTAAAACCTACGCGTTTTTAGTTGTTTCTTCTATCTTTTGACTAGCTGCACCCTCTTCTTTATGCTCGACTTTTTCGCTCTTTTCAGGGGTTGTGTCCTCCATCTCAGCTTTAAAAGTCTTTATGCCTTTGCCTAGTCCTTTCGCAAGCTCTGGGATCTTCTTTGCTCCAAAAAGTAATACAATGATCGCTAAAACGATCAACCAGTGGCCAATACTAAAAGAACCCATCTTTTCTCCTTATCAAATTTTCTCAAAATATTATCATAAATTCCTGAATTTCTAACAATCTATCCACTCGTCGATGACGTTTCTTAAGTTAATCTTAGCACTTTTTAACCTCATCGCCCGAAGGATTGATTTTAGCCCTTTATAACTCTTTTCTATATCATCATTTACTAAAAAATAATCATACTCTAAAATATGCTCCATCTCGCCAACTGCGTTCATTAGGCGATTTTCTATCGTCTCGTCACTATCTGTTCCGCGGTTTTTCAAGCGCCTTTTTAGCTCTTTTTTATTCGCAGTTGTTATAAAAACTGAAGTGATGTAGCTTTTAAATTTCTCAAGTGCGATGTGAAAGCCCTGCACATCGATGTCAAATATCACTATCTTTCCAGCCTCAAGTGCTGTTAAAACTGGCTTTAAGCTTGTGCCATAGTAGTTTTTATGCACCTGCGCCCACTCTAAAAACTCGCCTTTTTCTATACCGCTTTTAAATTCATCTTCTTTTATAAAATAATAATCCACCCCATCAACTTCGCCTTCTCTTTTGGCTCTTGTTGTGCTTGAGATAGAAAAATATAGGTCTTTCTCCTCTTTTAAAAGACGGCCCAAAAGCGTGCTTTTACCGCTTCCACTAGGTCCCGAAACTACTAAAATTTGTCCTTGCAACTACTTTTCCTCGAAACTTATATTTATCTTGATGTTCATATCTTTTAGCACATCTCTTAGCGAGCTCTCATTTAGCGACTCGTGGACGTGTTTTGTGATCTTTTTAGTTAGCTCTTCTTTGTAGTCTTCTTTTGCATCATTTTTTGAGCTTGTTTGAGGTATGTCTTTTAGTCCAAATGCCGCTAACATTGTGTTTTCATCTATATCATCTATCGATGCCGCATCAAAATTTAACTCACTTGATGCCACATTTTTACTATCATCTTTCACGTCTTCTTCTTGAGCATTTTCTTCTTCAAAAGTTTCATCCGCAAGGCCTATATCTTCTTTAGCTTCTGGCTCGCTCACATCTTCTAGCTCTTCTACTGGCATCTCACTAGAAGCGTTTTCGCTATCACTAGGCTCTAAATTTTCTAGCTCCTCACTTGAAATTTCATCCAAAGCCTCTTCTTCTATATCTTCTTCTGCTTTTTCCTCATCTACTTGAATTTGCTCTTCATCAGCCTCAGAGCTCTCATCTAAATTCTCATCATCTTTAGGCTCATCTTCTAAATTTATCTCATTTTCAAGGCTATCTTCATCATCAAATTTAGCTAGCTCGTCTAAATTTAGCTCTTCTTGCTCTAAATTTGTAGTATCTAGCTCAGTGTCATATAAATTTTTATTTTCCTCATCAGCCTCTTCACTATTTAGCTCTTCATCAAGCGAATCG
>OGFK01002108.1_pt1 | contig 10829 bp, 8 predicted proteins | sample 1570931 | NCBI WGS metagenome assembly OGFK01 (sample SAMEA2581935, study PRJEB24529) | metagenome | biome: Human gut stool | place: China | collected 2011
AACCGTAAAATCAAGCATCATTATGACGATCTCGTCAAGAGTCATGGTTCTCAAGTAGGAAAGATGAGATCTTTAGAGGAATGCCTCCAGATGGTTGGTTTAGATCCAGTACAGATTTCATCAAAATATCCTTTTGAACTCAGTGGAGGGATGATGCAACGAGTGGCGATTGCTTTGGCCTTAGCCACTCATCCTAAATTGCTCTTGGCTGATGAGCCGACCAGTGCCCTCGATGTTCTCTCCAAGGAATCGTTTATTCAAACCCTGATTGAATTGCTAAGGACCGAAGAATCCAGCCTCTTATTTGTCACTCATGATATGAGTGTCGCCAAAAAGTTGGCAGATAGGGTCTTGGTTATGAAGGAGGGGAAGATCGTGGAAGAAGGAAGTCGCGAGCAAATTTTCCAAGATCCGCAAGATTCCTACACCCAGAAATTACTAAGGGCTATTCCAAAACTAAAATTGTAGCAGGAGTCACCAAATGACCTATTTACTCGAATGTAAAGATCTCACTCATCATTATAAAGATCCGCTTCATCACCAGGCTGGTATTTTTGATGTCTCCTTAACTCTAAAAAAGGGACAGCGCCTTGGTTTGGTTGGAGAATCCGGTTCGGGTAAAAGCACCATTGCCAAAATTTTGAGTCGACTCCTTGATCTACAAGAAGGAAGCATTCAGTTCTTGGGGCAATCGCTGGCGACTTATGCAGACCTGGAGTTTTACAAAAGGGTGCAATACATCTCACAACAGCCTCAAGAAGCCTTTCATCCTAAAAGAAACTTACGAGCAAGTTTAGAAGAGGTTTGTCAGAATTTTAAAATTTGTCAGACGCTAAATAGCGCAGCGCGGTAGCATAATCGCGCGCTTTGCTCTTACTACATACTGAAAAATATCTAAATTTTTAAAGCTCCCATTAAGCTTTCATCAAGCGCCTTATTAGCCAAAATTTTGTAAAATCCGCTCATTAAAAAGGATAAAAAATGAGTGAAAATTCTGGCTTTACACACCTACATTTACACACCGAATACTCCCTACTAGACGGAGCAAACAAGATAGAAGAGCTAGCTCACATGCTCCATGACAGAGGCGACACGGCAGCAGCGATCACGGATCACGGCAACATGTTTGGCGCGATTGATTTTTACAAAAAGATGAAAAAAAATGGGATAAAACCGCTAATTGGCATCGAAGCATACGTGCATAACGGCGAGCAGCTTGACGACAAGAGCACCAAACAGCGCTTTCACCTCATACTAATCGCCAAAAACGAGACTGGCTATAAAAATTTGATGTATCTTAGCTCCATGAGCTATATCGAGGGCTTTTACTACTATCCTCGTATCAATAAAAAAATCTTAAAAGAGCACAGCGAGGGCCTAGTTTGCAGCTCTGCTTGCTTGCAGGGCGAGGTGAGCTGGCATCTAAATTTAAGCGAGCGTAACGTTAAATTTGGCGCTAAAGGCTACGAGCGGGCAAAAGAGGTCGCGCTTGAGTATAAAGAAATTTTTGGAGATGACTTTTACCTTGAGATCATGCGTCACGGCATCGGTGATCAAAAACGCATTGATGATGATATTTTGCGCATCGCCAAAGAGACTGGCATAAAGGTTATCGCTACAAACGATACTCACTACACTTTTAAAGAGCGAGCTGACGCGCATGAGGTTTTTATGTGTATCGCGATGAACAAAACATTAGATGATCCAAACCGACTTCGCCACAGCGTCCATGAGTTTTTTGTTAAGAGCAAAGAGCAGATGAGCGAGCTATTTTTAGATATCCCTGAAGTGATAGAAAACACCCAAGAGATCGTGGATAAGTGCAACCTTGAGATCAAGCTTGGCAACCCAACTCCGCCAAATTTTAAATTTACTCTTGAGTGCGCTAAGGAGAGAAATTTGACCCTCCCAGAGCCAGAAAACAGATATAGCTTCAAAAATGACGCTGTATTTTTCGAGCATGAGTGTAGAAAGGGCCTTGAAGAGAGGCTGAAATTTGTCCCTGAAAATTTACACGAAGAGTATAGAAAGCGCCTTGAGATAGAGATCGGCATCATCAATAAGATGAATTTCCCAGGATATATGATGATCGTTTGGGACTTCATCAACGAGGCCAAGCGCAGAGGCGTGCCAGTTGGTCCAGGACGTGGCTCTGCGGCTGGTAGCTTGGTCGCTTACTCGCTAAAGATCACCGACCTTGATCCTATCCCATACAACCTGCTTTTTGAGAGATTTCTAAACCCAGAGCGCGTTAGCATGCCAGATATCGACGTGGATTTTTGCCAGAGCAGACGCGGCGAGATCATCGACTACGTCACGCAAAAATACGGCAAATTTAACGTTGCTGGCGTTATTACATTTGGTAAATTGCTCGCAAAAGGTGTCATTAGAGATGTCGCTAGAGTGTGCGACATGCCTTATGCGGAGGCTGATGCGATGGCAAAGCTTATCCCTGATGAGCTTAACATCACGCTAAAAGACGCCTACGAGAAAGAGCCAAAGATAGCTGAGCTAATAAGTCAAAATCCAAAGGCGGCTAAAATTTGGAAATTTGCCCTTGATCTTGAGGGACTAAACAGAAACGCCGGTCAGCACGCAGCGGGTGTCGTCATCTCAAACGAAGAGCTTTGGAATAAAACCCCGCTATTTCGCCAGCCAAACAGCCCAGAAGATCGCTTTGTGACGCAGTATAGTCTAAAATACCTAGAAGACGTTGATTTAATAAAATTTGACTTTCTTGGCCTTAAGACGCTAACGGTTATAGATAATGCGATCAAGCTCGTTAAACAGCGCACCGGCAGAGACATCATCTGGGAGCAGGTCGATAAAAACGACTCTGGCGTTTATAAAATGATACAAAGTGGCCAAGCCATCGGCATCTTTCAGATAGAGGGCGAGGGCATGAGAAAGCTAGGAACTAGCCTGCGCCCAGACTGCTTTGAGGATATCGTCGCGATGCTAGCACTCTACCGCCCAGGACCGATGGAGAGTGGTATGCTTGATGACTTTGTCAAAAGAAAACATGGCGAGGCGGAGATAACATACGCATTTAAGGAGCTTGAGCCGATCCTTGCGCCAACATACGGCGTTATCGTCTATCAAGAGCAAGTCATGCAGATCGTGCAAGCCATAGGTGGCTTTAGCTTAGGCGGTGCGGACCTTGTGCGCCGTGCGATGGGTAAAAAGATCAAAGAAGAGATGGATAGGCTAAAGGGCGAGTTTGTAAAAGGTGCTGAGGCAAAGGGACTAAATGGCCAAAAAGCGGACGATCTTTTCGAGCTGATCGTTAAATTTGCAGGATATGGCTTTAACAAGTCTCACTCCGCAGCCTACGCTTATGTTACATTTCAGACGGCTTATCTGAAGGCTTACTATCCGGCTGAATTTATGGCGGCACTTCTAACAAGCGAGGAGAGCAACGTCGATAAGATCGTTCGCTACATCGATGAGATAAAACGCATAAACATCGATACTTTGCCACCATCTATCAACAAATCAACCAAAGAATTTAGCGTCGTTAAAAATGGTGATCACGATGGCATTATATTTGGGCTTGGAGCGATTAAAGGCGTTGGCGGAGCGGCAATTGAGAACATCATCGCTGAGCGTGACGCAAAGGGCGAGTTTAAGAGCATGGATGACTTTGTCTCAAGGATCGATCCATTTAAGGTCAATAAAAAGGTCTTTGAAAGCCTCATAAAAGCTGGCTGCTTCGATGAGTTTGGCTTTAGTCGCAAGATGCTTTTACAAAATGTAGAAAATATCGTAGAAGCTTGCAAAAATGCAGCTCAGATACGTAAAAATGCGGCCGAGAGCCTCTTTGGCGAAGATGATAGCATGAATGATGTGAAGATAAATTTCGTCACTATAGATGATGAATTTGACATCAAACAGATCTTGAAATTTGAGCAAGAGAGCGTTGGCATCTACCTCTCAGGCCACCCGCTTGATGATTATAAAGACGAGATAAATAAGATCAAATACACGCTAAGCTCGGAGTTTGAGACCTTGCCACAAAGTGCTGAAATTTTGGTAGTTGGCAAGATCGAGGACTTTAGTACAAGGATCACAAAAAGTGGCAAAAAAATGGGCACTATAAATGTGCTGGACTTTCACGGCAACATCGAGATCGCCGTCTTTGAAAGGGAGCTTGGCAACATCGAAGATATCGTAAAAGACGAGGCAAAGCGCGATCTGCCTTACGCTTTTAGGATAAATATCTCGCGCGACGATCAGTTTGTTAGGACAAATTTAAATGAGGTTTATAGCCTAGAAGATGCGCAAAATTTAGACTTTAAGACAAGAAAGCTAAAGCAAAACTCTAAATTTAGCAAAAACGAAGAGGCGAGCGCCCCTCAAAAAGTGAGAGAGTATGCCGAGCTGGAGGTGCTTTTAAGCCTTAGCGAGCTTAGCAGGCAAAAGCTGGAGCAAATTTACTCGCTAGTTTTTAGCAAAAATGCTCCAAATAATCAAAAACGGCTAATTTTGAAGATAAAAAATGAAGCAACTGGCGAAATTTTCATCTATAAGACCGATTTTATCGTAAGCGACGATGTGGGCGAAGAGATAGAAAAGCTCGCTGCATCAGCGTAAATTTAAGGACAAGAAATGTTTGATATTTTTAGAAAAAAGAGCCATTTTTTAGATGAGCTTGGCATAGATAAAAGTAACTGGAGTGAGCTTTTTAGCGCTTGCCTTGGCAGAGCGATGCTGCTTCAAAAACGGCTTTTTAAACAAGTGGTTGAGGCTAGCAAGTGGCAGGCTGACTTTGAAAGTGGCAAAATTTGCTTTGACAAGCAGGAGTTTGATATGCAGTTTATCGGCTCTGAGAGCTTTTCGTCAAACACTTGGCTTTGGGGCTATGAAAATGTAAATGGCTTTGATGAGCGCTTGCTTAGCCTTGCAAATAGGGCGCATGAGTTTGGCGAGAAATTTGGGCTTGAAGCGTTTAGCACGGCGCAGTTTGAGCTAGATGAAACTGTAAATGGTCATACGCTCAGCATGGTTGCTTGCGTGGCGCTTGGCGAGGAGCTAAGCTATTATAGGATTGATTACGACGGAGGTGCTGCATATGTGGCATTTAGGGCGGAGACTATCTTTAAAGAGCCAGTTTTAGCAAGCGAAGTAGTTAGCGTAGTAAATGAGTGCATAAGCGCCTATGAGCTTGATCACAGGATTTTTATAAAAGGGCTTTTGCTGGGCTGCGAGATAAAATTTAGCGAAAACAAAGATGAGATAGTAGCTAAGTTTAAAGATGAACTTAGCTTTAAATTTGATGATCTTAATAGGCTGACAAATATCTCCGCGAAATTATAAGCTTATATTTTGGCTGGGTTATTAGGCGCTTAGCTTAATAATCTAGCTCTTTTCTTAGTAAATTTATCTCATCTATTACCATTTGTGGCTTGAGATCTTTCATGCAAGCATGCGTTTTTAGCGGGCAAACTCGCTTCATACAGGGCATGCAAGCTAAATTTAGATGCACTATCTTTGCAAATTCATTTCCCCAGGGCGAGGTTTCGCTAAATTTTGTCGGTCCAAAAAGAGCGATCGTTGGCACACAAAAGGCGGCAGCTACGTGCATAGGGCCGCTATCGTTTGTGATGAAAATGCCATTTTTGCTAAGCCCAGCTATGCGCTCGCAAAGCTCTTTGACGCTGGTTTTGCCAGCTAAATTTTGACAGGCTGCGCCGTTTTCTTTTAAAATTTGCTCTATTTTGATATTTAATCTCACATTTTATAAAATATAAAAACTAAAAAAAATTATTAAATAAAATTTAATTTTAGTTTCAACTTTAAATAATAAAATAACAAAAAGTAAAATTTCTTTTAAAGGGAGAAAGATGAGCTTAAATAGACGAGAATTTTTAAAATTCAGTGCAGGAGTTAGCGCAGCTGCATCATCTCTATCAGGTGGTGCTTTGCAAGGTGCTGCAAATGGAGGCGAAAAGCACGTTCATAGCTTTTGTGAGATGTGCTCTTCAAGGTGTCCTATCGAAGCAAAAGTCGTTGATGGCAAAGTTCGCTTTTTAAGTGGCAATCCAAAAGCTGGCGGCACAACAACCTCTCTTTGTGCAAGAGGCGGCTCAGGACTTAGCCAGCTCTATGATGAAAATAGGATCAAAAAGCCATTAATCAGAGCTGGCGAGCGAGGCGAAAATAAATGGCGCGAGGTTAGCTGGGACGAGGCACTTGACTATGTCGCTTCAAAGATGCAAGATATCAAACAAAAATATGGTCCTGAAAGCTTTGTATTTACCTGTAAAAGCTCGCAAACACACAAGCTAATGGTAAATTTTGCCTCAGCTTATGGCTCGCCAAACTGCTTTTCGCACTTTTCATGCTGTCCGATCACCTATCAAATGGTCTGCGAGCAGATGTATGGCATCGCTAAGCTAAAAAGAGACTTTGCAAATGCAAAATACGTTGTAAATTTTGGTCACAACCTCTTTGAGGGCATCGTCATAGCTGATGCTAAAAAGCTTGCTAAATTTGCAGCTAGCAAGGATACAAAGCTACTTGTGCTTGAGCCAAGATTTAGCGTTGTAGCTGCAAAAGCTGATGAGTGGCTACCAGTTAAACCTGGCACTGATCTAGCATTTGTGCTAGCACTCATCAACACTTGGATACAAAATGGCACTTATGATAAAGAATTTATTGAGAAATTTACAACTGGCTTTGATGAGATCGTTAAAAGCGTAGAGGGCAAAACGCCTGAATGGCAAGAGACAATCACTGGCATAAAAGCAAGTGATGTTAGACGCATCGCTGATGAAATTTATAAAGCTGCTCCAAGAGTTATTTTTGATTTTGGGCATAAGACAACCACCACAAGAGCTGAATACATGAGGACAAAAGCCATCATGGTGGCAAATGCGATGATGGGCAACTGGGAGGTTAAGGGCGGTCTTTTTGGTGGCAAAAATGCAAAGACCTTTAACAAGCTAGTTGGCGAGGATAAATTTCCAGTTCTTAAAAACCCAGATGATAAATTTAAAGTGCCAAAAGTCACTAGACTAGACTTCGCTGGCGAGGCTGGAGCGCATAAATTTGTAAACAGAAAACATGGCGTTTTGATGGATATAGATAACGCTATCTTAAACGAGAAGCCATACGCCATAAAAGGTTGGTTTAACATCCGCTTTAACCACCTCATAAACGTAGCTGAGACGATGAAGAGCATAGAGGCGATGAAGAAGCTCGAGCTCATCGTAGTAAGCGATGTCTATCTAAACGATATGGCGACCTTTGCTGATGTCATCTTGCCTGAGAGCAGCTACCTAGAGCGCGACGAGGGCATAGAGGACAAGTCAGGTCTAAAACCAGCTTATATGATAAGAAATAAAGTCGTTGATCCAGTTGGCGACACGAAGGACGGGGCGTTTATCTTTAGAGAGCTAGCACGCCGCATGAAGATAGATGAGCTTTACACTTGGAACGACATACGTGAGTTTAGGATGCAACAAGCTGGCGGAGATGTAAATTTACTTGCCGCACTAGAAAAAGATGGCTTTATCACGTGGGATGAGCCGGGAATTTTGTTTAGAGAAAAAGGCATGATCGATAAATTTATCGCTAAATATCCAGTAGCTGCTAAATTTGTAGGAGAAAATGGCTTGATGGACGATATGGCTAAGCTTAAAACAAAAAGCGGCAAGATAGAGCTATTTTTGCCTGATGTCGAGGCGCAGTTTGCAGGATATGGCGCGCTAAATGACAAAGATATGGACACATTTGACGGACACGAGCTTTGCTTAACTTGCGGCAAAACGCCTATCCATACCAACGGCCACACTCAGGCAGTGCCATTTTTAAATGACCTCATGAGCGATAGCCCTATCTGGATCAATCCAAACACCGCTAAAAAGCAAAATTTACGTGACGGCGACATGGTTTTGGTCAAAAATAAATTTGGCGAGCAAAAGGGCAAGCTTATGGTGACTGAAGGCATTAGAGAAGATACGCTCTTTATCTATCATGGCTTTGGACACATCACGCCAGGCCTTAAGAGTATAGATCACGTAGGGCTTAACACAAGCGTGCTTCTTGATCCAGCTGAGGGTCCGGTGGCTGCGACTATGGTTACAAATGTTGGCGTTAGCATAAGTAAAGCGTAAGGATAGAAAATGAAAAAATATATGATGATACATGATGAAAATTTATGCATCGGCTGTCAAGGCTGCTCGGTAGCTTGCAGAAGTGCAAACAACGTGCCAAGGGGACTTTACCGCTTGCAGGTGCATGCAAAGATGAGTGGGACATTTCCAAATTTAAAGACTGACTTTTTACGTCAAAGCTGTGTTATGTGCGAAGATGCACCTTGTGTTGAGGTTTGCCCAACTGGCGCTAGCTTTAAAACGGCTGATGGCGTGACGCTGCTTGATCACAGAATTTGCGTTAGTTGCAAGTACTGCATCCTAGCCTGTCCATACGACGCTCGCTACGTCTTGCCAGATGGCGAGATAGGCAAATGCACATTTTGCTATGAGAGTAGGCTAGAAGAGGGCAAAGAGCCAGCTTGTGTTAGCGTCTGCCCTACAAATGCCCTAACTTTTGGCGACGTAAATGATGAAAACTCTAAAATTTCAAAGAAACTAAAAGAGAGCAAATACTACTTGCCAAAAGCGGAGTTAAACACAAAACCTTCACTTGCGATGATCGCAAATACAAAAGGAGCACACCATGAATAACATGTCAGGAAGCCTAGCTCAATACACAGAAATTTACTGGGGCTGGCCGATAGCTTTTTATCTATTTTTAGCAGGACTTAGTGCAGGTGCTAGCATCGTTGCTGTGCTTATCTCAAATAAATTTGGCAAGGATAACTACTACTTTAAAGCAGCCGCTCTTATCGCTCCAGTGGCGATCATCCTTGGACTTGCTCTTTTGGTGATTGATCTTGGCAAGCCGCTTAGCTTTTACTGGATACTCTTGCTTTACAACTTTGACTCAGTTATGTCAATAGGCGTTGCGCTGCTTCTAGTTTATACGCCTCTTAGCGTTATATACGCGGTTGGTGCGTTTAAAAACGAGACCTCGTCACTTAAAATTTCTCTTTTTGACGCGCTTGCAAATTTAGCTAGCAAGCTTTCAGGTTTGCTTGGAGTTTTACTTTTCATCTTAGGCATCGGCGTTGGCGCATATACAGGCTTTTTGCTAAGTGCAGCTCACAAGATCGCACTTTGGAACACGCCAGTTTTGCCACTACTGTTCTTAGTTTCTGGCTTAAGCTGTGCTGGTGCTTTTACACTGCTTCTTGGCGTGCTAAAAGATGAAAAGAGAGCGCAAAACCAAACTGCACACTTTTTATTAAAATTTGACTTTTTAGCGATAATAGTCGAGTTTTTGCTAATAGTCGCTCTTTTTATGGTTGTAAAAGGTGCAAGCGCAAGTGGTGCGCAGAGCGTAGCAAACGCACTTAGCGCAAATTCTCTTGGGCTGATGTTTTATATCGGCGTCATAGGTCTTGGTATGGCTGTGCCTATCATTTTAGACTTAAGCGTTTTAAAGGTGCATGATTTCAAACGCGAATTTGCCGTGCTAAACGCTATTTTAGTCATTTGTGGTGTCTTTTTGCTAAGATATTACATAGTCTATGCAGGACAAATTTTTATTTAATACTTAAAAAAGAATTTTAATTTGAAATTTACCTATTAAGTATTACAATAGATAAAAATCTTATTAAAGTTTGTTTTTTAGGAGAGCGTTTTGAAGATTTTACTTTTAGAAGATGATTTGGGGTTTCAAGAGAGCGTCTGTGAGTTTTTGCAGACGCTTGGTTATGAAGTTACAGCGGTGAGCGACGGTCAAGAGGCTTGCGACTTGATAGAAAAAAATTTCTATCACCTTTTTATACTTGACATAAAAGTGCCTGGAGTAAATGGTCACGAGGTCATCAAGTATATAAGAAGTCTAAATCCAAACGCTCCTATCATGATAACGACATCTTTAGTTGATATAGATGATATGGCGATTGGCTACGAGCTTGGCTGTAACGAGTATCTAAAAAAGCCATTTGAGCTAGCTGAGCTTAAATTTAGAGTTGCTGAGCTTATGAGAAAGTACTATGGCACTGACGATAAAAACATAGTAAAGATAAATGACGAGTTTAGCTTCAACCTAAATAAACGTGTGCTACTTAAAGATGGCAAGATGGTTGATCTTAGCGCAAAAGAGGTCGCTTTGGTCGAGTGTTTGGTCTCACATCTAAATTCTTACGTCAGCATGGAGGAGCTTAGAGATCTTGTCTGGAACGACAAAGATATAGAGGGCGCTGATATAAGGATGCACGTTTTAAAGATAAGAAACAAGACAAACAATAACTTTATCATCTCAAAGAGGCGCATAGGCTACAAGATAGATGCACAAGAGCTTTAAGATCCAGATCATAGCGACATTTGTCATAATGTCGCTCTTTTGCTTTCAAAGCTTTGTGATCTTAAATTTAAGTCAGAAAAATAGCAGCTCAAAAGCCCTTTTTGGTGCTATGAAGCATGAAACCATCATCAAAAATGCATTTCTAAAAAACGAAAATATTTTTCATTTAAGTGGTGGAGATGTCAGCTATATTCTGAAAATATATAAAAATGTTACCTATTAGGTATTGACACGTCCTAATACATGTGATATTCTTTAGTTACCTAATAGGAAACATAAAGGAGGTGAAATGAATGATTGCAGTAAATAAATTGAAAGCGGCTATTGTGGAGAGCGGATTAACTCAGGGCGAGGTAGCTCGCGAGATAGGCCTTACTGATAGGGGGTTTCGGTATCGATTAAAAAAAGGTAAATTTTACAATACTGAAATTGAAAAGCTAATCAGCATATTA
>OGFK01002113.1_pt1 | contig 10824 bp, 8 predicted proteins | sample 1570931 | NCBI WGS metagenome assembly OGFK01 (sample SAMEA2581935, study PRJEB24529) | metagenome | biome: Human gut stool | place: China | collected 2011
CGTCCCTGTTTGTTAGCAGGCCCCGCCAAAGAAATCAGAGCATCCTGCCCTGTGACAAAGTGCTTCACCTGCACCGCATCACCCACAGCATAGATGTCTGAAATGGAGGTTTCCATCCGGTCATTGACCACAATACTTCCCTTAATGCCCAGTTCTAACCCGGCATCTTTTGCAAGGGTGGTTTCGGGAGAAACACCAATGGCCAGGATTACCATATCCGCATGGAGAGGCTGTTCGTCTTTCAGCAGCACATCCACGCCTCCGCCCACTTCCGCAACCCCTTCCACGGTATGACCCAGTGCCAGCTTAACACCGTGCTTGCGCATTTCATTGTGTATAAAAGCAGCTATATCGGAATCAAAGGGATTCATAAGCTGTTTTGGACGCTGGACAATGGTGATCTCCATTCCCAGTTCACGCAGGTTTTCTGCCAGCTCCAACCCAATGAAGCCACCACCTGCCAGTACGGCAGACTTAGGATGGTTTATATTGATGTAATCTTTGATGCGGAAGGTGTCCTCCACGGTGCGCAGGGTGAACAGTTTATCAAGACCTAAGCCGGGAAGCCTGGGTTGGGTAGGCTTGGCACCGGGAGAAAGAATCAGCTTGTCATAGCTTTCCTCGAATTCCTCTCCGGTTTGCAGATTCTTGACGGAAACGGTCTTTTTGTCAGGATGGATAGCCGTGACCTCATGGCGTACCTTCATGTTCACACGGAACCGGGAGAAGAAGCTCTCCGGTGTCTGGAGGGTCAGATCTTCCGGATCGGTAATTACATCTCCGATATAGTAAGGCAGACCGCAGTTGGCATAGGAGATATACCCCGAGCGCTCAAAAACTACGATTTCTGCCTGCTCATTTAGTCTGCGAATACGGGCGGCAGCAGTAGCACCGCCTGCCACACCACCTACAATAACAACTTTCATATCAGCGTTCCACCTTTCCTGCATAAGCGGAAATTCCGCCTATGTTTTTCACATTGGTATAACCCATCTGCTGCAAAATAGCAGCTGCCTGACGGCTTCTTGCGCCGCTGAGACAATGAACAAAAATGGGGGTAGCTTTATTGTCAATCACGCCAGCCACTTTGTTAATGGACTGCAAAGGAATATTTTTACTGCCGGGGATATGCCCCTGCCGGTATTCGTCAGGGGTACGAACATCCAGCAGGACTGCGCCATCCGTAACGCTATATTCTTTGACACCCTGATTGATGTCAGGGCCTTTCAGGAAATCAAAAAATCCCATCTTTGCACCTCCTTACAGCATGGCGAGAATCTGAGCCTTAGGTCTGGCACCGGTGGCCTGATTTACGACTTTGCCGCTCTTCATAACCACCAGAGTGGGAATGCTCATCACACCAAACTGCATAGCCAGTTCCTGTTCCTCATCCACATTAATTTTAACAACCTTGATATCGGAGCGCTCCTCGGCAATTTCCTCTACCAGAGGAACTACCATGCGGCAAGGACCACACCATGCTGCCCAAAAGTCAATGAGGACAAGTCCATCTTTTGTTTCTTCTGCAAAATTTGCATCTGTAATTGCTGTTACCATATTGTTCTCCTCTGACGATGACCGATGTCATCGCTCTATTTCATTTCTTGACATCATTCTACACTAAAAGGAAGCATTTGCAAAATATTTGCTACGGAGCGAAAAGCTCACTCCTCTCGTCCCATAGAACTAGTCGCTCAAAGAAAAATGATTGGTCATTAGATTGCTGGCGTCTAGCAGGATTTTATTCAGAAGTTGGTCCGTTGCTTCTTGAATCTTATCGCTTAGAGCTTGATTTTCTGCTTCAAAGTCAACTATTTCTCCTTTTTCCAAGGCACAATCCACGCGCCCTAACATTTCATGTCCCAAAGCCATAGTTGTTTCTTGATAATCATCCAAATCTCCCAGATGACTAGAAAAATGCGCGTCAGCCAAAGCAGCGATTAAGCGATTTGTCCAATAAAACGAATCCGTAGAGACTTTCTCACCTGTATTCGCAAAATAAGTCGGCGTCGTAGAAATTTGAGTAAAGAAAGGCACGGCTGTATTGTAAGGCATAGAGCCATAGGACAACCATTGAATGCCCGTCGTTTCCTGCGGTTTATTGGGTCTCAACTGCAAGATAGATGTTTGACTTGTGCGGTTAATCCCAATCGTGCGGAAGGTCCGCTGGCTGTGAGGTGTGCCTTCTAAGCCATAAGGGTCATAAGGAGAGTCTTGGTAATGGCTGCTAAGGACATACTTGACATCTTCAATCGTGATTTTGCGGTAGGGTTTTTGACACCAAGGAAGGAAAAAGGAGCGCGGGTCTTGCTCGATTTCTGGATTGAGAAAACGCTGAATATCCCAAGCACGCGGTGTATTGTAATGACGGTCTTTGTCACGCTGGCTGCCAAAAGCATAGCGCGGATTGAAAGATTCCCCGTCATAGTTGAGATTCAAATGATTGCGACGAATAAAGTCCGGCAAATCAGGATCACAGAGGAAATATTCTGGATTGTCAAACTCAAAATAATCCATTCCCAGCTGGTTTGGATTGGTCACATAGGCATCATCTGGTACCCGGCGAGCTAGCCAATGATGTCCACCGATTGTCTCCAGCCACCAGATTTCATCCACGTCAGAAAAGGCAATCCCGTTTGACTCATAGGTGCCGTATTCTTCAAGAATCTTCCCTAAGCGCAACACGCCCTCACGCGCCGTTTTGATATAAGGCAGCACCAAGGTCAGCATGTCTTCTTCTCCGATACCAGTCGCCACCAAAGGATCTGCTCCCAGCACTCGGCTATTCGTGGTAATCGTCTCTGTCTCGCTCATGGCTACATTGTAAACATTGATACCAGCCTCACCCCAAATCCCGTCTTTTGCAAGAGCGTCCGGTACACTGGTGTAGCGAACTGGATTGTCCGGCAAATCTATCTCAAAGCTTGACAGTACAGACTTGTAATGCCGCGACTGATCTTCTGGGTTAACAACAATAAATTTCTTAGGCGTAAATACACCATTTTGTGAATCTTCTGTACGTGCAATCATAGTTGAACCGTCATAACTCGCTTTTTTACCAACTAAAATCGTTGTACAAGAATCTTGCATACCTTTTTGTCTCATAAATGTTTCCTCTCTTCTATCTTTCTTTTTTTATCCTGAACATCCTTGCTTTGTTCATCAACTCTCTATTACTTAAACACCACAATCGTTGCTCCGCTGCCTCCGGCATTTTGCGGTGCATAGCCAAAACTCTTGACATGCTTATTGCGACGGAGATATTTGGTGACGCCTTCGCGAATGACGCCCGTCCCGATCCCGTGGATAATGTCCACCTGCGCCATATTGTTGAGCAGGGCTTGGTCGATAAAGGCGTCCAGCTCTTGCATGGCTTCTTCGTAGCGCTTGCCTCGCAAATCCAGTCTGGCTCTTGGTCCACTTGTTGTCGTTCGCTTGACCACATTGACCTGCTTTTTCTTAGGCTGTTCTTTTTCAGCTTTGAGCAGGTTAAATTCTGCTTCCTCTAAGGTCATCTTGATGAGTCCCACCTGTGCTTCCCAGCGACCGTCTTTGAGCTGATTGACAAGCGTCCCTCTCTGACCGTAGCTAATCACCAGAATATCGTCTCCCACTTTTGGTTTCCGTGCTTTTTTGGCTTGTTTCAACACGTTATTCTGTGATAAATCCACCGTTTCAGGAGCCAATTTTTTCAGTTGACTTTTGGCTTCAATAATTTCGTGCGGTTTAAGACTAGCCTTAGTATGTAGATTTTTGAGAATCGTATCACTCTCGGCCAACGCCACATCAATAATTTCCTGCGCTTCTAGTCTTGCCTTGTTCAACTCAGTCTCTTTTTCCCGATTAAACTCATTATAGAGCTTTTTAAGGGCGCGGTTAAATTTGAGATTTTCTTGCTCCACTTCTCGGATATTATCCAACCGCTTGCGGCTTTCCAATGTCTGTTCTTCCAAGCGCTCAATAACGCGATTGACATCGCTGTCCGTGTCAGTCAATTCTTGAGCATCCTTGACCACTCTATCAGACAGACCTAAACGCCTTGCAATCTCAAAAGCATTGGAGCGACCCGGCACTCCCTGCATAAAACGATAAGTTGGCCTTAGGCTTTCTGTATCAAACTCCATACTGGCATTTTGCACTCCCTCAGTCTCAATCCCATAGACCTTAAGCTCTGGATAGTGGGTCGTTGCCATTGTCTTGACCTGTCGCAGTCGCAAGTCTTCAAGAATTGCCATAGCAAGAGCTGCACCCTCCTGCGGGTCGGTTCCAGCTCCAAGCTCATCCAAAAGCACCAAGGCATTCTCATCAGCCTGCTCTAAAATAGAGACAATGTTCGTCATATGGCTGGAGAAAGTCGACAAACTCTGCTCAATAGACTGCTCGTCTCCAATGTCCGCAAAGATTTGGTCAAAAATCCCCACTCGACTCCCTTCATCTGCCAAAATAGGCAGGCCAGACTGTGCCATAAGCTGAGCCAAGCCTAGGGTTTTGAGCATAATGGTCTTTCCGCCTGTATTCGGGCCCGTAATGACAATCTCAGTCAAATCCGCCGCAAAGTACAAGTCATTGGCTACTGCATTTTCTATCAGAGAATGAGCAACATGGAGCAGGCGAATATCCTTACTATCAGACAGCATTGGCACCACCGCGCCTCTTTCCTGCATAAAACACACTTTTGCCCGAACTAGATCCAAATGTCCAATAATCCAAGCGTTATTAGCAATTTCAGCAGCATGCGGACGAATGCGTTCTGATAACTCTTGCAGAATCCGCAAAATCTCATAGCGCTCGTCTGCACGTGCATTGGTGATTTCTTCATTGAGATTGACCACCGCCCGCGGCTCAATATACACCGTGTTTCCACTGGCAGAAATATCGTGCACCACGCCTGAGATACGATTGCGGAATGTATTTTTGACCGGCAAAACATTGCGACCGTTTCGACTAGCTACTACTTGATCTGCTAACATATCGCCCTTGGTTTTGAGAATATCTTGCAAAATATCTCTCACTTGAACTTCATTTTCTTGAATTTTCCGGCGAATGCGAGCCAAATTATCACTAGCAAAACTTTCAACAAATCCGCCCTCATTGATAGCCTGCAACGCTCCTTGCAAGCTCGGAAAAGAAACCAAATTTTCAAAAAGCCGATTCAATCTTTGCAACTCAACATTTTCCAAATCCTCATAAAAATCAGTCAATTCTTGCGTAACAGCCAGAACCCGCTTCAGAGCGAGAAATTCTTCAATATTTAAGTCGCCTTCCAGCTCCAAGCGCTTGGTCAAGCCCGTAATGTCTTGGGTCGCAGCCAGACTGAAATGTGGATGCTGTACAAAAATCTGCCGCATGTCCGTCATTTCTAAGAATGCTGTCTCCAGCCTTTCTTGTTTATTGGATGGAAATAGCTGCTGCAATTCCAAGCGCCCTTGTTCTGTCAGAAGATAGGGTTCAAAGAGCGCCTTGATTTTCCCAAATTCTAATGTTTCTAAAATTTTTCTATTCATATTCTTATCTTTCCTGATGAAAAAGAAACTCAGCTAGCACCACCAACTGAGTCTTTGTATTTATCCGATGATTTTGGTCACCCAGAGTTGTTTCAACATTCCTGAAGTAATTGGTGTGTGACTGATGATAAATCGAGCTAAACCACTGGCATTGAGATGATTTTGAACAAGTGATAAGGGAATCGTTGCTAAAACGGTCAGCAGCATTTGAATTCCAAATAAAGTGACGCAAACAGCTAAAGCACCACTAGCAATATTGTACCAACGCTCATTGGCTTTCTTGTTTGGCACCAAGTGAATAAAAATCCCAATAAAACGGGCTATGCTATAAACAATCGTGTAAATGACTAGATAAGCCAGACCGGCATAAAAAACCTTGTCCAACTGGAACAATTGGCTGCTGGGAAAGAAATAGGTAAATGTTCCTTCCTGTGCACTAGCGTAGGGAACTAAAAGATTGATTTGTTCACCTAGAGATTGGTACAGTTGCCCTGCAATAATTGCTGAAATAACCGCCGAAACAGTATAATAAGCCTGCAAAACAATCCCACGCGAATAGCCAATGTAAAAACTCCAAGCTAAAATCAGCAAAATTACTAATGAAATCATAGGGTGCCCTCTTGCTCACTTACCTTTTGCTTGTTGGCTTCTAGCACTTTTTTACGAAGTTCTTCCAGCTCTTGCTCCTTGTCATCGAACTCAATCTCACGTGACAATTGCGTCGCTAAACTATTGACTGCCAGCAAAATAGCTAATGTTTCATCATCTGCCGCAGGCATCTTCTCTTTAATTGCGTGATATTTTTCTGTCGCAACCTTTTCAACTTCTTCCATGAATAAATTATCGTGTTCTGTTGTTAAGGTTACACTCTTCTTTCCGAAAGTAAATTTGTATCGATTTAAGTTTGCCATAAAATCACCTCAAAATATTATACCAAAAGGAAGCGATTTTGTCAGTTTTTAAAGAAATTTATCACTTTTATGGTACAATAGCAATATGGAAAGTATTACCTTGCAACCAAGCGAGAGACAAATTCAAGATTTTGTCACACAATATCAGGCACAGCTTGTCGCTAGCAAAAATCCCTACATTCGCTATCTTTTTAAGCTTGATAAGGTGACTGTCTCCGTCTACACTTCAGGAAAAGTCCTCTTTCAAGGAGAAACAGCCGGACAGGCAGCACAATTTTTTGGCTATCAAGCGTCCAAAGAAAAAACGACACCTCATCGGCAGAATTGTCCTCTGATTGGAACAGATGAGGTGGGAAATGGCTCTTATTTTGGCGGACTCGCTGTTGTGGCATCTTTTGTCACACCAGAACAGCATAGGTTTCTACGAAAGCTGGGAGTTGATGACTCTAAAATCCTGACAGACCAGAAAATCAGGCAAATTGTTCCTTTGTTAAAGGAAAAGATTCAGCACCAAGCTCTGCTATTGTCCCCCCAAAAATACAACGAAGTCATTGCTTCTGGCTACAATGCGGTCTCTGTCAAGGTTGCTCTTCACAATCAAGCTATTTATCTGCTCTTGCAAACGGGAGTGCAGCCTGAAAAAATTGTTATTGATGCCTTCACAAGTGACAAAAATTATCAGAAATACGTCAAACAGGAACGCAATCATTTCTCAAATCCTCTCACTTTAGAGGAAAAAGCGGAAGGAAAATACTTAGCCGTAGCAGTCAGCTCCATGATTGCACGCGACTTATTTTTAGAAAATCTTGAAAATTTAAGTCAAGAGCTCGGCTATGAATTGCCTAGCGGAGCAGGAGCAAAGTCCGATAAAATCGCAAGTCAGCTTCTTCAAGCCTACGGCATAAAAGGCTTAGAAGCGAGTGCAAAACTGCATTTTAAAAATACTGAAAAAGCGAAGAAACTTCTAGAAAGGTAAGTTATGCAAGCAAAATCAACTACTTTTTCAAAATTTATGAAAGAATGGGGATTTTTTATCCTATTTATGGCCGTTCTTTTCTTATCACGCGCCTTTCTTTGGGTTCCTGTCAAGGTTGACGGGCATTCAATGGATCCAACCTTAGCTAATGGAGAATATCTATTCGTTGTCAAACACCTGCCTGTCAATCGCTTTGATATTGTCGTTGCAAGTGAAAAAGACGAGGATGGGAAAACCAAGCAAATTGTCAAGCGGGTGATTGGTCTTCCTGGAGACACTATCCGCTACGAAAACGACCAACTATATGTAAATGGCAAAAAGACCAACGAATCTTATCTTAAAAATTACCTTGCGAAGTTTAAAGATGATAAATTGCAGGCAACCTATTCCTATAACAGTTTCTTTCAGTCTTTAGCAGATAAAGCTCAAGCCTTTACGCAGGATGCAAATGGGAACACTAGCTTTACCATTGAAGTTCCAAAAGACGAATACCTGCTTTTAGGAGATGATCGTCTTGTCTCAAAAGACAGCCGTCAGGTGGGAACATTTAAAGCCAATCAATTGCAGGGCGAAGCAAAATTCCGTTTCTGGCCTTTGAATAGAATCGGCACTTTCTAATCCCAAACAAGTCTATTTTGATTCGTTGGAGCTGGGCAAAAAGTGTTCCAGCTTCTATCAGATTTAGGAATAAACGAATAACGCAGCTTCAACAATTTAGTGAATTGTTGAAGGCGGGAAATCAGCCTTGCATGGCAAGCCACCGTGATTGCTCAAAGCACTGCTTTGAGGTGGCAGATAAAACTTGCGAAGCAAGTATCAAAGCTGTTCGCTTTTCAAGCTCGGAAGAGCATCTTTGACGAAAACTTCGTTTTCTTCATCTGCAACCTTAAACAGCTTGATAACTGTTTAAGCACCCTTGCGGGGGTGGGACTACGAACTAAAAATTTTCAATTTTTAGTTCTGCCCCACTCCCATTCTTTTAACATTGATACAGGAAGATGATGGAATTTTACTTTTCAGGCACCATTGAACGCATTATTTTTGAAAATCCCAGCAGTTTTTTTCGGATTCTGCTGTTAGATATTGACGACACCGATGCAGATTTTGATGATTTTGAGATTATTATCACGGGCACCATGGCGGATATTATGGAGGGCGAAGACTACACTTTTTGGGGAAATCTCGTGCAACACCCTAAATATGGTGAACAACTCAAAATAACACGCTATGAGCGTGCAAAGCCAACCAGCAAAGGCTTAGTCAAATATTTTTCAAGCGACCATTTTAAAGGGATTGGTGTAAAAACAGCGCAAAAAATCGTGGATCTCTATGGCGACAACGCGATTGATAAAGTCTTAGCAGAGCCAGAAAAATTAAAGGATATTGCAGGTCTTTCTGCTAAAAACCGTGAAGCCTTTCTCACAAAACTAAGACAAAATTACGGCACCGAGAGAATCCTTGCCAAGCTATCTGAATACGGTATCCCGAACAAGCTTGCCTTTCAGATTCAAGATTTTTACAAAGAAGAGACTCTCGAAATTGTCGAACACTATCCTTATCAATTAGTGGAAGATATTCAAGGAATAGGATTTAAAATTGCCGACCAACTGGCGCAAAGCTTAGGAATTGAAAGTACTGCTCCAGAGCGCTTCCGTGCAGGATTACTCCACACACTTCTAACCCAGTCCATGGAAAAAGGCGACACCTATCTTGAAGCAAAAGAACTTCTGGAACATACGATTGAACTCCTCGAAAGTTCCCGTCAGATTGAGTTAGACCCAAGTTCTGTTGCGGATGAGCTGGCACATTTGATTGAAGAAGATAAAGTTCAAAATGTTGATACAAAGATTTTTGAAAACAGTCTCTTTTTTGCCGAAGAAGGGATTCGTAGCAATCTCTTGCGCATTTTAGAAAAAGGGAAGCAAAACAAATTTGAATCGGAAAAAATCGAAGCTGCTATTACTCAAATCGAAATTGAGTTTGCCATTTCCTATGATGTAATTCAAAAACAAGCGATTTGTGACGCTATCAATCACAAAATTTTTATCCTAACGGGTGGTCCCGGAACGGGAAAAACGACCGTCATCAATGGAATTATTGCTGTCTACGCGCTGCTACATGGTCTGGATTTACACAAATCTCAAGATTTACCTATCCTTTTAGCCGCTCCAACCGGGCGTGCTGCTAGACGCATGAATGAATTAACAGGACTGCCAAGCGCGACGATTCATCGGCATTTAGGCATGACAGGAGACGACGACACCAGTCATTTAGACGATTATTTGGACGCAGATTTTATTATTGTGGACGAATTTTCAATGGTAGATACTTGGTTAGCCAATCAGCTACTCAGCAATATCTCTTCCAATAGCAAGCTACTCATTGTCGGAGATGCCGACCAGCTACCCTCTGTCAGTCCTGGACAAGTGTTAGCAGATTTGCTGAAAATCCCTCTTCTTCCACAAACCAAATTAGAAAAAATTTATCGACAAAGCAAAGACTCCACTATCGTCAACTTAGCCAGCCAGATTCAAAAAGGCATTCTGCCACCTGATTTTATAGAAAAAAAGGCTGACCGTTCTTATTTTGAAGCGCGTAGTGAACATATTCTGCAGATGATTGAACGTATTGTAAAAGCTGCTATCCGCAGTGGCATTCCAGCTCAAGATGTGCAGGTACTTGCGCCTATGTACCGCGGACAGGCTGGGATTGACCACATCAATCAACTCATGCAAAATCTAATCAACCCTGCCGAAAAAGAACAACTCGTCTTTGAAGCAACGGATTGCCAATACCGACAAGGCGACAAGGTGATTCATCTGGTCAATGATGCGGAAAGTAATGTCTTTAACGGCGATTTGGGTTATATCACTGATTTGCTGCCAGCCAAATATACTGATTCAAAACAGGACGAGTTGACTATCAACTTTGATGGCAATGAAGTCATTTACCCACGTAGCGAATGGTATAAGATTCGTCTGGCTTACGCCATGAGTATCCACAAATCGCAAGGCAGTGAATTTCCAGTAGTTATTTTGCCCATTACGTCCAGCAGCCACCGCATGCTGCAACGTAATCTCATCTATACTGCTATCACTCGTGCTAAAAGCAAGCTCATCCTTCTTGGGGAAAAGTCTGCCTTTGACTTTGCGGTTAAAAACACTGGCACAGCTCGCAAAACCTATCTAATCCAACGCTTTTCAGACCTGCTCAATGAAGAAAAAGTTATACACACTTCTGTGGATAATTTGGAAACAACTGTGGAAAACTATGTCTTGTCTGAGGAAAATTTCTTGAAAATTAACCCCATGATTGGAATAACGGATGAGGATATTCAAAGTGTTTTTGGAGAATGATAGAAAAAAGTGGCTCTTTGTCAACTGTAGTGGGTTAATGAAAAGCTAAGATTGAGAGAGGACGAGATTCGTTCTCT
>OGFK01002116.1_pt1 | contig 10814 bp, 10 predicted proteins | sample 1570931 | NCBI WGS metagenome assembly OGFK01 (sample SAMEA2581935, study PRJEB24529) | metagenome | biome: Human gut stool | place: China | collected 2011
ACGAAATCGAATTCTAACGAATTACCGATTTCTGTCCCACTCTCTCTTTTTATTCATCAAAAAATCCGGATAAGTCCAAGCCTCCGAAGGGGTTGGTGGAGAAGTTCTCTTGCTCTTCAAGGAGGGTACGGCCTTGATCAAATTCGAGGAATTGTTCGTAGACAAGGGCTGTCATGCGGGCGTCCTCTAAGCTATCGTGTGATTTTCCTGCGACTCCCAAAAATTCTGCAACGGTGTGGAGTTGGAGATTTTTAATGCCGTGGAGGTCAGATGGACGACGTTCGAAAGCCTCGTCAAAGACATCGACAGCGTACTGGTCTCCCAGATCCAAGCGATTTTCAAGTAGGATGGGAAGGTCGCTCTTTTTGGCATTGTATCCGATCAAGGGCCGGTCTCCTACAAAGGCCTTGAATTCGCTGAGGACCTGTTCGAGTTGTGGGGCATTTTGGATCTTGTCCTGGGTAATGCCAGTCAGGCCGTTAATAAAGCTTTTTAGGGGCTTATCGGTGTAAACGTAGGAGTCGTAGTGATCGATTTCTTTACCGTCCGTAAAGCGTACGGCAGACACCTGGATGATCTGATAGGCACCTTCGTATTGGTTAAATTCGAGATCAAAGGCGATATAATCTTCTAATGCTTTCATGGGAAATCTCCTGTGGTAGAAAAGAAAAGGGACTGGTAGGATCCAGCCCCGGATTATCGACGGAAAACGCGTGCCCAGAAACCTTTGCTTTCTTGCTCTTGAACTTTTTCGTTGGCTTGTTCGAGTTCAAGTTTCAAGGTATCGCGGTCGTTCATTGCTTGTAAAGTCAATTGTTGTTGTTGGTCCAATTGCTTGTCTTTTTCAGCAATTTGAACGTCTTTCACGCGCAACTGTTCATCTTTCTTAGCGAGTTGCTCGTCTTTGGCTTTGAGTTGCTCGTAGAGACGGACGATTTCAGCATTTTTTTCATCTACCAAAATTTCCATCAATTCGCGTTGCTTCACATCATCGCTGACTGGCTCATCTTCAAAAATAGTTTTTTTGTAGATTTCTTCGAGCTTGATCAAGCCACTACGGGTTACAACGGTAACCCCTTTTTCGTTTTTTTGGGTATCTTCTGGAGCCAGCGCCTTGACACGGTTATTGACCGCCTGGCGGCTGACTCCTAAAATTTCAGCAATTTCGCTGACAGTTTTTTCAATCGCCATAACTTCCTCTAATATCTTTTTCTATGAAATACTCTATTAGATAGTAACATAAGTAGGCTAAGCTGTCAAATGAAGCCGAGTAAGGGCAAGCCTTGAGACCACGATTAGTGGGCCTCTGTCATTTCAGGAAGATGGAGGCTTGATTGTGCTAAGTCGATGGTGAGTTGGTAATCGGTTTGATCACGCACAGTGATTTCAAAGTCCGTCGTGTAAAGGACCAAGCGAAGAGTTGCACCTTTTTCGAGCTTGTAGATGGTTGGTTGGAGATCAAAGTCAAATTCCATCCACTCGCCTGGCGTCACAGCCTCAACCTCTAAGAGGTCATGACGATTTTGGAGGTTGAGATAACCTTTAGAAATGACTCGTTGGCCAGCTTCTTTGAAAGGCAACTCAGTCAAATTGTCTAGCATATGGTAGCGACCGTTATCCAGCGTACGGACCGACAAGACAGCAGGATAGGGTTGGAGGTATTTCTTGCTTCCAAGCTCTAAGAGTTGGGCTGAAAGCAGGCCTTTATTGGTGCTGGAGTAAAGTCGCAGGTGAAGGCGAGCTTTCCCATTGAGGTGTAGGTCTTCTTCGATTGGAAGATCAATGGTCACCTGTTGCGCCTTATCCTGGTAGAGGTCCGTTAAGAAGGTCGGATAAGCCTTGCCATAGCGCTCGTAATCTTTTGTCTCGTAGCGGTTTTGGATGACTTTTTCACCGTCTCCGAGTAGGAAGGTCCGCTGACTTGTTTGATTGCCAAAATCATCCAAGGAAGTCCAACTTTGTTCTCCTGTATTGTCCTGCCAGATGACAGTAGGCAATTCATAGCTTGAATCGTAGCCCAGCAATTTTTTAGAGAGAAGGGCGTTCATACTTTCGCGGAAGTCAATGGATTGCCAGTTGTTGAGATAGACATGGGCACCATTGTGATAGAAGAGGTGTTTCTTGATGCTTGTTGGAAGAGCCTGGAACATATTAAAGACGTGAAGAGGTTTCACGTTCCAGTCTTGCGAACCATGAGTGAAGACCACCTCAGCCTTCACCTGATCAGCATGTAAGAGATAATTGCGGTCGTGCCAGAATTGATTGTAGTCTCCAGAAGCGCGGTCCAGCTCTTTTTTCACGATGTCTAGATCGGCTTGGTGGGCTGCATTATGGTGCAAATAGTCTCCACCTAGAAGGTTGCGCGAGTAGGTCAATTCGGCAAGGGAATCGAAATCTTCACCTGGATAGCCACCAGGACTTGTCACGAGACCATTTTCGCGGTAGTAGTTGTACCAAGAAGAGATCCCAGCCTCTGCAATGATGACTTCCAGACCATCCACGCCTGTGGTCGCAAGGCCGTTAGACATGGTTCCAAGGTAAGAGATCCCGGTGGTTGCGACCTTTCCATTAGACCAATCAGCTTTGACTTGGCGTTTGCGTGTGTGATCTGTAAAGGCCCGGCAACGGCCATTGAGCCAGTCGATAACGTTCTTGTAGGCTTCGATTTGTTGGTAATTTCCATTGGTCATCAAGCCTTGCGAATCTTTTGTCCCCACTCCAGATACGTAGAGATTAGCGTAGCCGCGTGGAAGGAGGTAGTCGTTGAGGGTATAGCTGGAATTGATATGGGTGAGAGTTTCTTCAGCTTCATCGACTAGCTCAGCTGAACCGACAGGATCCACCAATTCTAATTGAGGTACTTCTACTTGAATGGTATGAGGTTCTTTGACCTCGAGGTCGACATTCATATTGTAGAGGGCCTTGTCGCTGGCCTTATCGTTGGTCCCTTGGTGATAAGGACTTGCGGTCATAACAGCTGGAATCTTGCCTTCATAGCGAGGACGGATAATGCTGACCTTGACCAAGTCTGGCAGACCATCTTTGTCGGTATCGACCCGACTTTCCACATAGACGACCTCGCGGATGGCATCATGGCTCGTAAAGGTTGCGAGGCTCTTGCCGTTAAAATAGTGATACTGGTTATCTTCAGGAATCAAGCCATCGCTGACCAACTGATCGATGAGTAAATTTCCTTTTACTGTTCGAGTATTGAGAAGGTGATAGAGGTTTTCTACCAAGTTTCCATACTCAATCGGAAATTGGACTTCTTTCAAGAAGCTATCCGTATCTTCAAAATCAATAAAATAGCGGAAACCGAGTAATTGGAGGGCTACTGTGTAAAAAATGTTCGGAGACCATTCGCAGTCAGATTGGATATACGTTAAAAAGTCTGTTTTAGAATCCACCACTAGGTTAGAGAGGGGATAATCTGTATCTTTATAGGTGAAGTAAACCTTGCGGACAAACCATTCAAACAGTTCTTTTTCTGGGAGGTGGGTGGGAAGGTCAAACCCAATTTCTTTTAGTTCCTTAAGAATGTCTTTTTGGTCAACAGATAGATAGCTATATTGATTGTATTTCATAGGCTGCTCCTTTTATCAGTTTCTTTGTTCTTTACTTCTTATATTATACTTGATAAAATAGTATTTGTCTAAAGACCTTTCGTCTATAAGGAGAAGGAATATTGAAAAAAATATCTTTTGAACAAGTTGCAAGAAGACGGACCTTATTGTTTGGGGTTCTTGCCGTCATTTTTGGGATTCTCATTTTTCGAAACGGCGTTGGTTTCACCAAATTTTCCTTGGATCTATTAGCCATTTACTTTTTAGTTGATGGACTAGGAAGCTTTCTTCTTCGCTTTTTGTTACGTAGCAAGTCTATTTCCTATAGCCACTCTATTTGGTTTATTTTTCTTTCACTTGCGTTGATCTGGTTGAATCGACTGAGTAGTCTGCCCGTAAACTTAGTTGTGATTTGTTTAGGGGCATATCAGTTGGGGAGTGCCATTGTCTATGGGATCACATTTTGGCTTTATAAGGCCAATCGGGTAAAAGGAGGCTGGCTCTATTTATGGGATGCGCTTTTAAACGGTGGGCTTGGTCTAGCAACTGTCTTGGAACCTGGTTCAGATGGGCACTTCCAATTTATCCTCTTGGGGGCTTATCTGGTCTTGTTGGGGATTTCTAATATTCGAGATGGTATTTTATTTGACAAAGACCAACAAGGCCAAGAGTTAAAACGTCGCTTTCGTATTAGCCTACCGGTTATCTTTGCAGCCTTTATCCCTGCTAAGGAGTTAAAACGGTTTAACCAGTTTCTTCAAAAAGGGAGCTCGGCGGGACACACAGGCCCTTATCGATTGGTGAAAAAAGAAGAAGAGGCAAGGGAATTAGAAATTTTGGTTCATACTTCTGACAGCAACTTATTTGGAGCGATTGGGCATGTAGATATTTGTTATCAGGGGAAGGTCATTTCTTACGGAAGTTACGATCCCTTTTCAGAGCGTCTATTTGGGACGATTGGGGATGGCGTACTGTTTAAAGTGGATAAGGAACCATACATCGAACTATGTAAAAAAGAGAGTCAAAAGACGCTGTTTGGCTACAGCCTATCCCTTACCGAAGAAGAGAATCAGGCAGTAGAGAAGCGTCTAGCTGAAATTGATCAGTTGTTAGAACCTTGGGATCCACCTAGGAGGTTACTGGAAGACGGTCAGCCGACCTACGCTTACAAATTGAAATATGATTTAGGGGCTGAGCTATATAAATTTACTTCTTCGCGTTTTAAATCTTACTTTGTTCTGTCTACTAATTGCTGCCTGTTAGCAGATTCCATTGTGGGACAGGCAGGAACGGCTGTATTAGATGTGCGTGGAGTGATTGCACCAGGGACCTATCAGGATTACTTAGAATACGAATTTGAAGCTCCAAACGGGCGGGTCCATACACGAACAGTATACTAAAAAAAGAAAGACAGATTTTTATTTTTGAAAAATCTGTCTTTTTTGCACAAGATTTCTTGTAAAAAGCCAGAAAATCTTTTACAATAAAAAGTGCTTGGAGGAAAGTATGACAGCAAATCAGATCGTAAGAGTGATCCCAGTCTTGAAAGTGAATAACCGAAATGTCAATCAACGCTTTTATGAAGAGACATTGGGAATGAAAGTATTAGTGGAAGAAGGAGCTCTCCTATCTTTAGGAGATGCCTCAAAAGTAGAGAAAATTGTCTTAGAAGAGTCACCGAGTATGCGTTCGCGTAAGGTCGAAGGTCCAAAGAAATTGGGTCGCATCGTGGTGAAAGTGGCACAAGCTCAAGAAATTGATTATTTGTTGGCCCGCCAGCCAGAAACAAGCGCCCTTTACCAAGGAGCTAATGGTCGCGCCTTTGAAGTTGTGTCTCCTCAAGGAGATACCATTTTCGTGCATGCTGAAGAAAATCTTGAAAGCCTAGAACCGTTGGAGAAAGCGCCTCTTGTTGAACTTCCAGAAGATTTCAAAGGTTTGACCAGCTTTGATGTGGACTTTCTTGAGGTCAATGTGGCCGATTTTGCTGAGGCTGAGAAGTTCTATAGCAACTTGCCAGCTTTGGCCCACTTTATCCATTTGCAGGAAGCTCAAGGAGAAGATCTCCAAGTGGAGAACAAGGTGACTTGGGATTTGAGCATGATCAAGGTCGAATTGGCATCTTTTGATGTGGAAGTCGTGAAAGAACGCTTGGGAGAAACTGTCGATTTTGTGCACCGTAAGGGAACTTTCTTGATTGCCAAAGATCCAAGTCAGATTGAACTCTGGTTTGAAGCCAATCAAGATCAGGTCCATATTTCTTATGAAGAATAAGAATGGAGTGATGAGCGTGAATGCAATCATCGAAAAAATTACCGAACAAATCCAAGAAGGCATCTATCCAGGTGCCTCTCTTGCGCTTTACCGCAATGGTCAGTGGAGTGAGCACTATCTAGGACTAGCGGATCCTGAAAAAGGAGAGCCAGTAGAGGCTGATCTGGTCTATGATTTGGCCAGTGTTAGTAAGGTCGTCGGAGTCGCTACCATCTGTGCCTTTTTGTATACGAAAGGGGAGCTTGCGCTCGATCGCCCCTTTAAAGAGTTTTACCCGCGTTTTGCTCATGAGAAGACAACCATCCGGGAACTCTTGACCCATACTTCGGGGCTCGATCCTTTTATCCCCAACCGGGATCAATTGGATGCGAGACAGTTGAAAACAGCCCTTGAAAATTTGCAGTTAAAAGAAGACAAGAGTTTTCATTACACCGACGTCAATTTTCTTCTGCTGGGCTTTTGGTTAGAAGACAGGTTTCACCAGCCCTTGGATCGTTTATTTGAAGAGCTGATTTTTACACCTTGGAAGATGACGGAGACACGGTTTGGACCGGTCGAAAAGGCGGTGCCAACGGTCCGTGGAGTGGCTTCTGGAAGTGTTCATGATCCCAAAGCGAGAGTTCTGGGCTGTCATGCGGGAAGTGCTGGACTTTTTTCAACTGTTGCTGATCTAGAGCGCTTCTTAGAGCATTATCTGAAGGATGATTTTGCGCGTGACTTGTCTCAGAATTTTGCGCGTGAAGAGGGCAAGACCCGCGCTCTCGGATGGAATCTAGAGGGGGACTGGTTGGATCATACGGGCTATACTGGAACCTTCATCATGTACAATCGCAAGAGCCAGGAGGCTGTGATCTTTTTGTCCAATCGGACCTATGAGAAGGACGAACGGGCCCAATGGATCCTGGACCGCAACTCTTTGATGGACTTGATCAAACAAGAATTTGAAAAATAGAAATGGAAGGCTAGGATGATGGATCCTGGCCTTTTGCTATCTGTCAGATAGAACTCAACTCCGTCTTAGGTTGGATTTCCTTCAAAAGCATCGCTTTTTTGGCTGATTTATATTAAAATAGTAATGACCTTAATAGAGCGAGATGAATATGAACAAAGAGATAGGCGTCGGAAGGGCGCATAGTAAAATTATCTTAATTGGAGAGCATGCGGTGGTCTATGGTTATCCGGCTATTGCTTTGCCACTCCATCATATCGAAGTGATCTGCCAGATCGTCCCGGCAGATAGTCCATGGATTTTGTTTGAAGATGACACCTTGTCCATGGCGGTTTTTGCGTCTCTTGAGCACCTCGGGATTCGCGAGGCCCGGATTCGCTGTCGCATTCAGTCCATGGTACCGGAAAAACGGGGGATGGGATCATCTGCGGCGGTGAGTATCGCAGCTATTCGTGCCGTTTTTGACTATTATCAAGAGAAGCTGGATGATGAGACCTTAGAAATCCTGGTCAATCGAGCAGAAACCATTGCCCATATGAATCCAAGTGGGCTCGATGCCAAGACTTGTTTGAGCGATCAAGCCATTAAATTTATCCGAAATGTCGGCTTTTACCCGCTGGAGCTGGGTATAAAAGCGAGCTTGGTGATTGCGGATACGGGAATTCACGGCAATACCCGTGAGGCGATCCAAAAGGTTGAAGCCAAAGGGCAGGAAGTTTTGTCCCATTTCCATGAGATTGGTCAGTTGACCCAGCAGGTGGAAGAGGCTCTGAAAATGAATGATCTAACGAACCTAGGACAGGCTCTGACTACTTGCCATGAGCACTTGAGAGCCGTCGGTGTCAGCTGTGTTGAAGCAGACCATTTGGTCGCTGTTGCCCTTGAAAACGGGGCCTTAGGCGCTAAAATGAGCGGGGGTGGTCTTGGAGGCTGTGTGATTGCCCTCGTCAAGGATTCTCGTGAAGCAGCAACCATTGCCCATGCATTAGAAAAAGAAGGAGCGCACCATACATGGATCGAAAACCTGTAAAGGCTAAGTCCTATGCCAATATCGCGATTATCAAATACTGGGGAAAAGAAGATGCCAAACAGATGGTCCCTTCGACCAGTTCGATTTCGTTGACCTTAGAGAATATGTATACAGAGACCAGTCTCTCTCCCTTGCCAGCAGATGCGACTGCGCATGAATTTTACATCGATGGAAAATTCCAAAATCCAGCTGAGCAAGCCAAAATTGGAGCTGTGATTGATGGCTTGAAGCCAGCAGATGAAGCAGGATTTGTTCGGGTGGATACCAGCAACAACATGCCAACCGCAGCAGGCTTGTCCTCTAGCTCGAGCGGGCTTTCTGCTCTCGTCAAGGCTTGCAATCAGTACTATGATTTGGGCTTGACCCAGGAGGAATTAGCTCAAAAAGCCAAGTTTGCTTCGGGCTCTTCTTCACGGTCTTTCTTTGGTCCCTTAGCAGCCTGGGACAAAGAAAGTGGAGAAATTTATAAGGTCAAAACAGACCTGAAACTGGCTATGATCATGCTGGTCCTCAATGACAAGCAAAAGCCCGTTTCCAGCCGGGAAGGGATGAAACGCTGCATGGAGACTTCGACTAATTTCAAAGAATGGATCGAAGAGTCTCGACAAGATTACAAGGACATGCTGGACTATCTAGCTGGCAATGATTTTGAACGGGTCGGTCAGCTGACAGAGCGCAATGCCCTTGCTATGCATGCGACGACTAGAACAGCCACTCCAGCCTTTAGCTACTTGACAGAAGAAAGCCACAAAGCTATGGACTTTGTCCGTGAGCTTCGCGCAGCAGGCCATGCTTGTTACTTTACTATGGATGCAGGGCCAAACGTTAAGGTTCTCTGTTTAGAAGAAGACTTGGATCAGCTGGTGCCTTTATTTGATGCCCGCTATCGGACCATCGTATCTAAGACAAAGGACCCTCAAGATGAAGACTAAGTATCAGGTACAGACTGGAGGCAAGCTCTATTTAGCTGGAGAATACGCGGTGCTAACGCCTGGTTATGGAGCTGTGATTCAGTTTATTCCTATTTATCTATCAGCTACCATCCAAGAATCTAGAAGCTATCAGCTAGCCTCAGATCTCTTTGGTTACCAGGTGGATTTGACCCCAAATAAGGACTACGCCTTGATTCAAGAGACCATTCAGCTCATGGAAGAGTGGCTGAAAGATCAGGGGATAGCCCCTAAACCCTTTGATCTTCACCTTAGAGGGACACTGGGCGAAGAGGGGAAGAAGTATGGGATTGGTTCCAGCGGAAGTGTGGTCTTGCTCGTGATCAAGGCCATGGCTGCTCTATATGAACTAGACCTAAATTCGGATCTGTTCTTTCGACTAGCAGCAGTGGTCTTGGTGCAAAGAGGGGACAATGGTTCCATGGGCGATTTGGCTTGTATTGCCTACGAGGACTTGATTTATTACCAATCCTTTGATCGGGCTTGGTTGCATGAAGTCTTGACTTCTCAGCCTCTTTCACAAGTTTTAGACCTGGATTGGGACTACCAGATCCGCTTGATCCAGCCAGCCATCTCTTATGATTTTCTGGTTGGTTGGACCAAGGAACCAGCGATTTCAAGTGATTTGATCCGCCAGGTCAAGGGGGCGATTAATGAAGTCTTTCTCAGAGAAAGTCAGAGCGCAGTGAAGATTCTTGAAAAAGGTCTCCGTGAAGGGAACCAAAAGGAAATCGAGACCAGTATCAAACGTGCCGATAAGAACCTAAAGTCTTTGAACCCTTTGATCTATACCCCAGCTCTAAAAGTTTTGCAAGAAGCGACAGAGGGTCTTTCTGTCTGTGCCAAATCTAGTGGTGCTGGAGGAGGCGACTGTGGAATCACCCTTAGTTTTGACCCAGTAGAGACTCAGACCTTGATAGACCGCTGGAAGGAAAAGAATATTGAAGTCATTTACCAAGAAAGGATGGGAGATTCGTGAGCGAAAATCGAAAAGACCAGCATATTCGCTATGCCTTGGAGCAAAGCTCCTCCTATAATAGCTTTGATGAGATCGAGCTGATTCACCGATCCCTCCCCCTTGTGGATCTAGCGGAGATTGATTTGACAACCCATTTCGCAGGGCGTGATTGGGAGGTTCCTTTTTATATCAATGCCATGACAGGTGGGAGTAAACGGGCCAAAGAGATCAATCAAAAGTTGGCAGCAGTAGCCGAAGCCTGTGGGATTCTCTTTGTGACTGGCTCTTACAGTGCAGGGCTGAAGGATCCGAGCGATCAATCGTATGCGGTCAAAAAAGACCATCCTCATCTACTTTTAGCGACCAATATTGGCATCGATAAAGAGCCAGATTTGGGCTTGCGAACAGTGGAAGAGCTACAACCCCTCTTTCTTCAAGTCCATGTGAATCTGATGCAAGAGTTGCTCATGCCCGAAGGGGAGCGGATTTTCCACACTTGGAAAGACCATCTCAAGAGCTATGGGCAGAGCTTTCCTGTGCCTGTAGTCCTGAAGGAAGTTGGCTTTGGTATGGATCCCAAAACAGTTCAGGCTGCGCTAGATGCTGGGATCAAAACCGTCGATATTTCTGGTCGCGGTGGCACTAGCTTTGCCTATATTGAGAATCGTCGTGGTGGCAATCGCGCTTATCTGGATGATTGGGGACAGTCAACTGCGCAGTGTCTCTTACAGTTACAGGATCAGATGGATCAGGTTGAGATCCTCGCAAGTGGGGGCATCCGTCATCCCCTTGATATGGTCAAGGCCTTGGTCCTTGGAGCACGTGGTGTAGGACTTTCCCGCGTTTTTCTTGAGATGGTAGAGACTAAGAGCATTGAAGAAGTGATCGTCCTTGTCCAAGGCTGGAAAGAAGACCTCAGATTGCTCCTTTGTGCGCTCGGTTGTCAGAACCTGAAAGAGCTCCGTGAAGTCGACTATCTCCTCTATGGAAAGTTGTGGCAAGCTCAGCAACAGAAAAAATGAAGAAAAATCATTTTAGAAACTTTCCTTAGGTGAGTACGGACGTCAGCGAACTTCTACGAAGTTCCATG
>OGFK01002150.1_pt1 | contig 10682 bp, 10 predicted proteins | sample 1570931 | NCBI WGS metagenome assembly OGFK01 (sample SAMEA2581935, study PRJEB24529) | metagenome | biome: Human gut stool | place: China | collected 2011
TATTTGACAAACTCATCAAACTCTAACTCATAATCATCACCATCTCTGGTGTATTTGATATAACGTGGAAATTGTTCACCTGAGAATTTCTTCACCATAATATCCTTATTACCTGTTTTAAATGAATAAGTGATTTCAGTGACAGTTTGCTTGTTATATTGGATCTGTTTTTCCACTTTCTTCACATTCACATTTTCCATTGGGTAAAGTTTTTTACCGTTTGTAATTTGGAAACTGGTTGGCAATTTATCGTAATAGCTCAACTGAAATGCCATGGTGAATAAGTCAAAAGTCGGTAATTTTAATGGTTCGGTTTCTAACCCATTTTTCACTTTACCGTATTCAATTGTTGTTGGCGAAATTTTAGAAATAGCATAAGGCTTACCATTACGCACATCTTGATAATTCACCATTTTAAATTGGCTCGCGGTTTGCGAACCACGAGAAGTAAACACAATGTTATACAACGGAATATTAATTTTCGCATTGACTGAATACTGTGAACCATCAGCTTTAAAATGCACATACGCCGGCATTAAATAATTGGAACTGTATTTAATATTATAATCCACCGCAGACCATGCTGTTGGCACATAAGCAATTAATGCAGCAAAAAGGATTTTAAATAACTTCATTGGTTTTCCTTATATATAAAAATAGGTTGCCCTTTAGAGTATCACAGTGAGAAGAAGTTCCCCATTAAAAAAACCATCTTATCTGCAGACAAGATGGTTTTCATTTATGTTAGCTTAATGGGGGGATTATAAAACTGCACCCGCCATTAAGAAACCGAATAATACAGATAAGCTGATTGCAATCACACCTGGCACTAAGAATGGGTGGTTGAATACATATTTACCGATACGAGTTGAACCAGTATCATCCATTTCTACTGCCGCAATTAAGGTTGGGTAAGTAGGAAGAATGAATAATGCTGATACTGCGGCAAATGCTGCAATCGCGGCTTCCGGAGAAACACCTAATAAAATTGCAGTTGGATATAATGCTTTTGCAGTTGCAGCTTGTGAGTAAAGTAAGGTACTTGCGAAGAACAAGATTACCGCTAAACTCCAAGGGTATTGTTGTAAGAATTCAGCTGATACCGCTTTAATTTGATCGATATGACCTTCTACGAAGGTATTACCTAACCATGCTACACCAAGCACACAAATTACTGCTGACATACCTGATTTAAAGGTTGCTGCATTAGTAATTTTTGCGGTATCGACTTTACATGCCATAGTGATAATGGCTGCAGTTGCAAGCATGAAAGAGATAATGGCGTTATCACGAGAAAGAATTGGGTTTTGAATTAAACCAACTGTTTTACTGATTGCAGTTGCATAAAGCATGACCACTAAAATCGCGATAAGGAAAATTGCAACAGAACGTTTTGCATAAGGTTTGATCTCAATTTGCATTTCACCACGCATAGTAATTAAACCTTTTGCTAGACGATCTTGGTAAACTTCATCATCTTTCAAATCTTTACCAAGGAAGTTACAAATCACCGCAGTAATCATACATGCTGCGTAAGTAGTTGGGATCCAAATACCTAATAATTGTAAGTAACTTAAACCAAAGTTTTTCTCTAATTCAGCAGAAAGGAATACTACCGCAGCAGAAATTGGAGAGGCTGTAATCGCAATTTGTGAAGCGATAACCGCAATAGAAAGTGGACGTGAAGGACGAATGCCTTGTTCTTTTGCCACTTCAGCAATCACTGGAAGTGTTGAGAACGCTGTGTGACCAGTACCTGCAAGTACAGTCATAAAATAAGTCACAGTTGGCGCAAGGAAAGTGATGTATTTTGGATTTTTACGTAGGATTTTTTCAGCCATTTTTACTAAGAAATCCATACCACCCGCAACTTGCATTGCCGCAATCGCCATGATTACAGACATGATAACTGAAATTACATCAAACGGAATCGCACCCGGTTTTAAGCCAAGTAGTGAAAGTGCAACAACACCCATCCCCCCCATAAAACCGATACCAATACCGCCTAATCTAGCCCCTAGGTAAATAAAGAGTAGGACGACTAAAAGTTGAGCCCAAATCATAATATTTTCTCCATATTAATTTTAAAAATAATTCCGGAACATATATTAACAACAAACTAGTGCATTATCTATATTTATTACTTGGATTAGTCTATTTTATTCGAAAGTGCGGTTAAAATTTGATTCAAATTCTGACCGCACTTTCAATGACTTTCCTAGAAATCCTCAAAGTATTGTTGAATCACTTTTGGATCTTTTGTTTGTGTTAAGGCTAATTGTAATAACACACGTGCTTTTTGCGGATTCAATGTACCTGAAGCCACAAAACCATATTTAGAATCATCCACTTCAGCATCACGTGTCGTGTAACCGGTTGGCACACGAGATGAACGCACCACCACAACACCATCTTTCGCCGCTTTTTCTAAACGTTCTAAATGGGCTGCATTCACGTTACCATTACCCACACCTGCAGAAACAATGCCTTGATAGCCCGCATCCAATAATGAATTTAACGGCTCAATTGGTGCATTAGAATACGCATAAACAATGCCCACTTTCGGTAAGCTGTCTAATTTATCTACGTTAAATGGTGTGTTCACCGTATGTTTGCTTTCAGGTGAGCGTTCGTAATCCACTTTACTGTTATGGATATAACCCAAGGTACCATAGTTTGGTGAATGGAACGTTTGTACTGCGGTAGTACTCATTTTGGTCACATCACGTGCACCTAATACTTCACCATTCATCGCCACTAATACGCCACGACCCGATGATTTTTTATCCGTTGCCACGACGACGGCGTTATAAAGGTTTAACGGACCATCCGCACTTTTTTCTGTCGCAGGACGCATTGCCCCCACTAATACAATTGGTTTTTCACATTTCGCGGTAAGATCTAAGAAATAAGCGGTTTCTTCCATGGTATCGGTACCATGAGTAATCACAAAACCATCGGTATCTTTACATTGTGCATTAATCGCTTTCGCCAATTTTAACCACACATCATCGCTCATATCTTGTGAGCCAATTTTCACAATTTGCTCACCTTTTATATTTGCAAGCTGCTTAATTTCGGGCACCGCATCAATTAATGCATCAACATTGAGTTGCCCTGCTTTATAAGCAGAAGAAACGGCAGTTTCACCACTTCCGGCAATCGTGCCGCCCGTTGCTAAAATTGTAATATTAGGTAATTCCGCAGCTTGTGCGACCGAAAAACCAAATCCGAGCATCATAAGTGCCGTTAATTTTTTTAATTTCATGCGCGTCTCCTTTCACGTTTAATCATCTAAGTTTGGCTATTCTCTACTTAATTAGGCGTAGAATAAACACAAAGATAGTATATTTATGATCCCGATCACATTTTTATTGATCCGATTGTATAAGCTTTCGCCAACGTTACGTTTCCTTGATAATTTTTTTGAAAGATAACTAAAGTGCGGTTATACTTAAAGCCTTATTTCATCTGAAGATAAACTCTTATTCATTATCAAGATTAAGTTGAGAACAACATGCAAGAATTTATGCCTCAAGCAATTGAATTTGCTCAAAAACACACTTTTTTAACGATCGCATGGTTTGCTGTCCTTTTTATGACACTTTTCACCTTTTTTAAAAGTGCGACACAAAAATATCGCGTCATCACCAACCCTGAAGCGGTTCGCTTAATGAACGATGAAGAAGCCGTGGTGATTGATTTACGCCCTATTGATGAATTCCAACGCGGCCATATCATTGGTAGCGTAAACTTGCTTCCAACTGAAATTAAAAATCAAAATGTAGGCAAAATTGAACATCACAAAGAAAAACCGCTTATCATTGTGGATGTTAACGGTGTTTCTTCTGCTACGTCCGCAGAACTTTTAACCAAACAAGGCTTTGAAAAAGTTTATGTCTTAAAAGACGGTTTAGCGGCTTGGGCGGGTGCAAATTTACCATTAGTAAAAAAACATAAGTAAGGATCCTCTATGTCTGAACAAAATCAACAACCTGAAGTAGCGGCTGAAGAACAACAAGAAGCGGTACTTCAAATTCAACGTATTTATGTAAAAGATGTTTCTTTTGAAGCACCAAATCTTCCTCATATTTTCCACCAAGAATGGAAACCTAAACTCGGCTTCGACTTAAGCACTGAAGCGGTTCAAGTAGGTGAAGATTTATACGAAGTCACTTTAAACATCAACGTAGAAACCACCATGGAAGATTCTGGTGATGTAGCATTTATTTGTGAAGTGAAACAAGCTGGCGTATTTACAATCAGCGGTTTAGAAGATGTTCAAATGGCACACTGCTTAACATCTCAATGCCCAAATATGCTTTTCCCTTATGCACGTGAATTGATTTCTAACTTAGTAAATCGTGGTACATTCCCGGCATTAAACCTTTCTCCGGTAAACTTCGATGCGTTGTTCATTGATTACATGAACAAGCAGCAAGCAGCAGCTGAAGCGGAAGAAAATCAAGAAACCCAACATTAATTGTGATAAGGGCAGGCGATATCGTCTGCCCTTTTATTTTAAAGGTGATTGAAATGAACGCATCCCAATCTCCAATTACCATTCTTGGTTGCGGTTCTTATGGAACAGCGCTCGCTATCTCATTTTCTCGCAATGGTTCTCCAACCTATCTTTGGGGGCACAATCCCGATCACATTCATCAAATGCAACAAGAACGTCAAAATCGCCGTTTTCTGCCTGATATTGAATTTCCAGAAAGTTTGCATTTAGAATTAGATTTGAAAACAGCGCTTGACCAGTCGAAAGATATTTTAATTGTAGTGCCAAGCCATGCTTTTGGTGAAATTCTGTCAAAAATTCGACCGCACTTAAAACCTGATCATCGTTTAATTTGGGCAACCAAAGGATTAGAACGTAACACCGGCCGATTATTGCAAGAAGTGGTAGAAGAAACCTTAGGTAAAGCAATCCCAATTGCCGTGCTTTCAGGTCCTACTTTTGCGAAAGAATTGGCTCAAGGTTTGCCAACAGCGATTACCCTTGCCTCTCGTAATGAAAAGTTTGCCTTAGAGTTTCAAGCGAGAATTCATTGCAGCCAGCATTTTCGGGTTTATGTAAACCAAGATATGATCGGTGTTCAATTAGGTGGCGCCATTAAAAACGTAATTGCGATTGGCGCAGGTATTTCAGATGGCATGGGATTTGGTGCCAATGCCAGAACGGCATTGATTACCCGTGGGATTGCGGAAATTACTCGCTTAGGTGTAGCCATGGGAGCGAATACACAAACCTTTATGGGCATGTCTGGTTTGGGTGATTTAGTGCTCACTTGTACTGATAACCAATCTCGTAACCGCCGATTTGGTTTAATGCTTGGTAAAGGTACCGATAGCCAACAAGCCATGGATGAAATTGGTCAAGTGGTAGAAGGTTTTTATAACACCAAAGAAACCTATTTATTAGCACAACGACAAGGCGTGGAAATGCCGATTACAGAACAAATTTACCAAATGCTCTTTTGTGGTAAAAGTGCACAAGAAGTCGCACTGAGCTTATTGGGTCGCGAACGAAAAGGCGAATAAGGAGAAAAAATGACGTTAGAAGTATGGCAACACATTCGCCAAGAGGCAAAAGAATTAGCAGAATGCGAACCAATGCTCGCCAGCTTTTTCCATTCCACTATTTTAAAACATCAAAATCTTGGCAGTGCCTTGAGTTATTTACTTGCAAATAAACTGGCTAACTCGATCATGCCGGCAATTTCGCTGCGTGAAATTATTGAAGAAGCCTATCAAGCAGAGCCCAATATCATTGATTGTGCTGCTTGTGATATTAAAGCCGTGCGCCACCGCGATCCTGCCGTGGAATTATGGTCCACACCATTGCTTTATTTAAAAGGTTTTCACGCCATTCAAAGCTATCGCATTACCCATTATTTGTGGAACCAAAATCGAAAAGCACTCGCACTTTATTTACAAAATCAAATTTCAGTAGCTTTCGATGTGGATATTCACCCTGCCGCCAAAATTGGGCACGGCATTATGTTTGACCATGCCACCGGTATTGTCGTGGGCGAAACCTCAGTGATTGAAAATGATGTGTCTATCCTGCAAGGTGTCACCCTGGGTGGTACAGGTAAAGAATCCGGCGATCGCCATCCAAAAGTACGAGAAGGCGTAATGATTGGAGCGGGCGCAAAAATTCTCGGCAATATCGAAGTGAGCAAATATGCCAAAATCGGCGCCAATTCTGTTGTACTTCAACCTGTGCCTGAATATGCCACAGCAGCAGGTGTGCCTGCTCGTATTGTCGGCAAAGACAAAGCGGCAAAACCAGCCTTTGAGATGAATCAATATTTTATCGATGATGATATAAATTTGAATATTTAAAAAGTTACTATACTTAACAAACACTTAAACTGATTGTGACGAGATTCACATTTTTTGAGAGTAAAAGGAAGCAATATGATAGAAGATAAACAATATCCACAACTTTCGATGAATGAGTTTTTTTTTACGTATAGTTTCATATTTGTTTTGCTATTATTTATATCTGTAATTATTTTTTTTAACGATATTCCAATAACTAACTTTGAAATATTTATCGATAAATATTTAGTCAAGGGGAGAGGAGTATATTCTCATATATACTCCTTTCAATCTGAAATAATCTCAAATTTGTCGATGATTATTGCTCCACTGTTCGCTATTTATCTAGCATTAACTTTGAAGCTCACTTACTCGTCGGAAAATGAAATTATTAATAGTGGAAGGGTAATAGAGAAAAGTGTAAAAAAAACTATATTAATGAAATTTTGCTTTATTATATCAGCACTGCTTCTTGTAACGATGTGTGTGTTTTTAACATACATATATAATTGGGATCTTGAAGAATCTAAAACTAATACATTATTTGTTAGGGATAATGTAATATGGTTGCTATCCTTAACTTATATAATTTATACAGGGACATTCTTTACACTTTTTGTGCTGTTTAGCGTAATACGTCACCCAGTATCTTCATTAAAGTATCATATATACCGACCAAATTGAAATAAACCAATATCTTATCGATGATGATATAAATTTGAATATTTAAAAGGTTAATATACTTACAAATACTTAAAATTATTTTAATGAATTTTAAAAAATTTCATTTTGACTTTAAATGATGAATTGTTAGACAATTAACATTTAAAAATGTAGCATCAAACTAAGTTTAACCGTTTTTAGCAATTTATTGAGGGAAATAATATGTCTAGTTTTGCTATGCGTGTTAATAACGGTAATTTAAGTATAGTAGATTATCTTGAAAAACTTAATAAGGTGGGATATATATGAACGGAGATAAAAAATATCCAAAAATTTTGATAAATGAGGATTTTTTAGTATATGGTAGTGTTTTTATATCAGTATTGTTTGTTCTCATAGTCATTTTTTTTAATAATATTCCAATAACTGATTTTGAAGTATTCATTGATACGTATTTAATAAAAGGGAAAGGAGTATACTCTCATATATACTCCTTTCAATCTGAAGTAATTTCAAATTTATCAATGATAATAGCCCCTTTGTTTGCTATTTATACTGTATTGACTTCAAAGCTTACTTATTTATCTGAACGTGAAATGATTGATTCTGGTATTACAATAGAGAAAAGTATAATAAAAACCATACAGAGAAAACTAGTCTTCATCATATCGTTACTGCTTCTTGTAGCAACATTTATATTTTTGACATACATCGATAGCTGGGATCTTCAAGCTGTAGAAACTAATACATTATTTATTACCGATAATGTTGTATGTTTATTGTTCTTAAATTGTGTATTTTGCATCGGAACGTTTTTCGCTCTTACTTTTCTATTTAGTGTAGTATTACACCCTATAACTTTTTTAAGATATCATTACCAATCTCCTTTTAATTAAAGACAAAGCGGCAAAACCAGCTTTTGAAATGAACCAATATTTTATCGATGATGATATAAATCTAAATATTTAAGGAATCGATATGATTAACAAAGACACCCAACTTTGTATGTCCCTTTCTGGCAGACCGGGCAATTTTGGCACAACATTCCATAACTATCTGTATCAAAAACTCGGGCTTAATTTTATCTATAAAGCCTTTACTACTACGGATATTGAAAGTGCAGTCAAAGGCATCCGTGCACTTGGTATTCGAGGTTGTGCCGTTTCAATGCCTTTTAAAGAAAGCTGCATGCCATTTTTAGATGAAATCTCCCCTTCTGCACAAGCCATTCAGTCTGTGAATACCATTGTAAATGATCAAGGTTTTCTTCGCGCTTACAACACCGACTATATCGCGATTGTTAAACTTATCAAAGAATATCAATTAGATAAAAAGAGTAAAGTGATTGTACAAGGCAGTGGTGGTATGGCTAAAGCTGTCGTCGCAGCCTTTAAAAACAGCGGATTTGAGCATCTGAAGATTTTTGCTCGAAATGAAAAAACAGGTAAAAATTTAGCCGCACTTTATGGCTACGAATATATTTATTCTTTAGATAATCAATCGGCAGACATTTTAGTCAATGTCACGCCAATTGGGATGAAGGGTGGAAAAGAAGAATTTGATCTCGCCTTTCCTGAAAAACTCATTCAACAAGCTCAAACCGCTTTTGATGTGGTGGCGATTCCTGCTGAAACACCGTTTATCCAATTTGCTCAACAGCAAGGTAAACAAACCATTTCTGGTGCAGAAGTGATTGTGCTACAAGCTGTTGAACAATTTGAGCTCTACACAGGCATTCGACCTGATGACCAATTAATCGCTGAAGCCGCAGCTTTTGCAAGGGCAAATAGTTAAGGTTCAATAAAAAAGGCGTTTTAATTCAAAACGCCTTTTTTGTTTATTGCATATTAAGAATTTTTTGCAAGCCACGGTGAGATAAATAGCAGAAAATAAAACACATCACCGCACCACACATGATAGTATAGAATCCACTACTCCAACCAAATTTATCTACAACAAAACCAAACAATGTTGTACCAAATGTGGAGCCAACGATATAACTCATAAATCCACGTAACCCTACTGCAGATCCTAATGCAAAACTAGGAATAACTTCCATTGCTTGTACTGCAACCATAGATTGAGGAATATAGACCAAACACCCAACTATTGCAGAGAATAAAATAATGGCAAAAATAGATTCTGAGTTCATGTAGCCGAATACACAGAAGAAAACAATCGTCATACAAATCATTGGTAAATACATAATTTTTCCACGGAAAAATTTATCAATTAACCATCCGGCAATGAGCGTTGATGGAATAGCTGCCCATTCAAAAATCATAAATGCAGCGCCCATATCTGTTTTAGTAAGACCTTTTTCTTTAAGAAGATAAAGCGGAATCCAGGTTAACATACCAAAACGAACCATATAGGTGAAAATATCAACACCAACGAGATACCAAGAATTAGGGTTTTTAACGACAAATTTATAAAAAATTTGGAATGCAGTCATATTTTCTGGTTTTTCAGATAAATGACCTTTTAATTTTGTATTAACCGTTTCTTCGTTATACATTTCCTCAACAGTTGGCAATCCTTCTTCAGCAGGACGGCGTTTCACAAAAAATAACACAAGGAAAACACCAATTAAGGCAATGATACTCGGTACAACATAAGTAGAAATTTCCCATTGTTCAGAACCGAGATAAGCAAGACTAGCACCTACAATAGGAGCCACAATACCACCACCTAAATTATGTGATACATTCCAAGTTGTACTTGCTCGCCCACGTTGGCTACGTGGATACCAATATCCAACTGTAATAATTGAAGGACCTACCCCCATTCCCTGGAATACCCCTAATAAAATGACTAATCCTACGAATAAATAGAAGCTTGTTGAGAACCCCATCATAATATTAATAAGAATACAAAGAAGAAGCCCTAAAGCCATAAAGTAGCGAGGATTAGCTTTATCTGCCAAGATACTCATTGCGCCTTTACTACACCCATATGTAATCAGCAAAGAGGATGTCAGTAAACCAATTTGCGTCTTAGAAAGCTCTAATTTTTCTGCCAGATAGGGAGTGGATAGAACGAAGTTATTACGGACAATGTAGTAACACATGTAACCAATAAAAACACCGATAAGAGAATGAAGCTGATATTTTAAATATTTACTTTTGATTTCAGTTGAATAACTACTATTCATACCATTCATTCTTGATGAAAGATTTGTTGTACTGCTCATAATGAATCCTTTCTAGTAAAGATAACGCTTAGAATTTTAATGAAAAAGGAGACTAAATTTTGTGACGTACATCACATTTTTGTAGCATTTTGAGAAAAGTTTGAATATTGAGATAAAAATATTTTCAGAGGTGAGCGGAATTCACTTGTTTTAATATGATGAAAAAAATAAAGGCGTTTTAATTAAAAACGCCTTTTAAACATTACGCTAACAATTTTCTTGCTGCTTCCACCACCACAGACACTGCTTTTTCTTCTGTATCTTTCATGGTGGCTTCATTTGGGATTTCTTGTTGTGTACGGTTCACAATCACACCTGCTACCATACCTGCTCGTAAACCAAGAGCGTTACACATCGTAAATAATGTGGCTGATTCCATCTCATAGTTCATCACATTGAGATCTTGCCATTGTTTTAACAAGCCTTGGTAATCACGATATACTTTACCACTGTAGGTATCGTAACGTTCTTGACCTGGATAGAAGGTATCTGAAGA